>OJNR01000316.1_pt1 | contig 36676 bp, 22 predicted proteins | sample 1597901 | NCBI WGS metagenome assembly OJNR01 (sample SAMN01915223, study PRJEB22387) | human gut metagenome | isolation source: stool | host: Homo sapiens | place: USA | reverse complement strand
TGGTATTGCTGCTCGTCCAGTCGGAGTATTGAGTTTGCTCGCCACCGACAACAGCTACCCTGAAATAGCGGGCCGGACGTTCAAAACTGCCTTCGGTTTGGGTGATGCTTACCAACAGCGAATCGGCATTATACTCCGTACAGGAGAATTGCAACAGGGCATAGTCGCCGTTCCGGTATTCAAAGCCTTCGCCCTCGTCGTCGTACAAGGCACCTTCGGCCTGACCGTTGTCAAGCGGATTTACATACAGCGTAATGGAGTCGCACGTGTACTCGGCCGTGCTCTGAATGTCGTGACCCAGATAAGGCAGAATGGCACCCGAGCGAAGTGCTACGATGGCTTGATAACCGTCGTCCTCGGCTTCCAGTGTCAGCTCGTCCCAGTCGCCACCGGGCAAGGTGGGGTTGACAGCCCAGCGCGGAATCACGAGCAGGTCACCGCCCAACAGGAAGGCTTGTTGCTCTTCGCGCAAACTTTCGTCGGTCAAATCGGCAAAGAATACCGGGCGCATGACGGGCATGCCCGTTTGAGACGATTCGCGGAACAGTGTATAGAAATAGGGCAACAGATGGTAACGGCGGTTCACGGCGTTGCGGGCCACCTTCTCTATCTTGCTGCCAAAAGCCCAGGGCTCTTGAGCGTGTTCCGACGTGTGATTACGCGAGAAGGGGTAATAGGGAGCAAGCGCAAACCAGTGGCCCATCAGGTCGGCATTGCCGATGCGGCCGTATCCGCCAACGTCGGGGCCGCCGAAAGGTTGTCCCGAGAGGCCGAGGTTGAGCAGTACGGGAATCGTCAGCTTCAAGTGTTTCCACGTGTCGAGATTGTCGCCGGTCCACGTAGCGCAATAGCGTTGTGCACCCAGGTGATTGGCACGGGAGAGGAGGAAGGGACGCTTGTCGGGGCGGCTCTGCATGAGGCCTTCGAAAGAGGCTTTCGTCATCAACGACCCGTACAGATTGTGATAGCGCATGTGAGGCCCGGCAGCCAAATCGCCGCCACCGCGATGCCAGTTGGTCGTGAGCATGGTCCACTCGGGGGTATTGAACACGCCCGGTTCGTTCATGTCGTTCCAGGCACCGTCCATATTGTTTTCCTTGTAGAACTCGCCATAGAGGCCGGCCCACCATTCGCGAGTCTCGGGCCGCGTGAAGTCGGGGAACTTGCACATGCCCGGCCACACTTCGCCCTCGTAGTCGGTCACCTTGTCTTCGGTTTTCACCCAGTGATCGCCCTCTTGTCCTTGCTGATAGACAATGTAGCTATCATCGATTTTCACACCCGGGTCGGTAATGTAACCGGCCTTGAAGTTACGGCTGTGAAGCGAGTCGTTCATGGCCAGCGGATTGGGAACTCCGGCTGCCGAGAAGTAATCGGAATCGTCGTAGGTGAAAAGACGTTTCCCATCCATATAGTCGATGTCGAACCAGATGACGTCGCACGGGTGATGGCGACGACGCATCTCGCTGGTAATCCACAGGACATCGGCCGGTTTGTACGACGGGTTATAGCGCGACTGGTGGTACCCGATAGCCCACAGCGGCGGCAGGTTGATGGTACCCGTCAGTTCGCCCAAGGCCTGCATCATCTCGGCCGGAGAGTTACGCTCGATAACGACCACCCGGAAAGAGGGACCTTCGCTGGTGATTTTCATTGGGTTCGTCAGGTTAATCTCCGAGCGCCAACTGTTGTCGGCAATGATGCCGAAGGTTTTTCCATCGGGACGTACCCCCATAATCCAGGGGTGCGACTGATAGAGCCCCTCTTTGTAATAGCCATAGTTGTCGTTGTTCCACAGAGGAATATCATAACCGTTACGGCGCAAATTGCCGTTTACAAGCCCCGTTCCGTACAGGTCGACATTGTCGCTGTAAGCAATCTCTACCAGGGTTTTCCCGTTATCGTCGGTTTTGAAAACCGGACGTATCTCCCAGTCGGACGGCACATCGCCCTGCCGGGTCAACTCTTTCTGTATGGCAAACGAGGCCAAAGTTTGTGTCGAATCGAAATCGGCCGGATAGAATACCGCCATTCGATCGCCACACAAAAATTCTTCTTGAGCATGCACGCCGATAGAGGCACACAGCATCAAAACAGACAGCAATTTGTACTTCATAAAAAACTATATTTCAAAATAAGCAATCTTGTAACTTCTTTTCTATTCGTCGCGGCAGAGCCGGCCGGGCCGAGGCAATCCCCTGCAGGACTCCTCCCCCAGCCCGCTTCCGTGGTCTCAGTATTCCACGACAATCATGTCCCAGTATTTCAGGGCCGGGAGGGTTGTGGTTATCTTGCCGCCGGCATATTCATACTCGAGCGGTATGGCCACACCGTCTTTCACATCGGGCGAAGCCACCCATACGGCTTTGGGATTCTGTTTGACGGCAAAGCTCACATTCACGGCTTCCAGCAAATCGGGCTCACCCTGGTTGGCATTGGTGTCGCACCAATCGAGGTGTGTGGCATTGCGATAGCTCAACAGGTGTATCACATCGCGGTCGTCGAAGCGTTTGCCCACGGTGGCAATCTGGCCTCTCACGGGGCCCCACTGGTTGAATGCAATATCGCCGGACGTCGAGGTGACATCGATACCGTACCATTCGCCACCGTCGCGCAACAGGTTCTGGTAGGCGGTGAGGAAATCGTAGTAGTGAATGAGCGCAATCTTCAACTCACCCCGCATCGAGAGGTTGTTGTTGGGGAAATACTCGTTGCAAAGCAGATGCTCGCCCAGTTGCAGAATAGAACCGCCCCAGGCAAAAGCGGCCGCACTACCCATGAGGATACCGGGCGTATTGAAATAGCTGCGCCCCTTGCGTCCGTGCTCGTAATTCATATAAGCGGCCAGAACCGTTTTCTTGCCATTGGACCACTTGTCGTTGTTGGTAATGATGTCGGAGAAGATGGTATATCCGCGGTCGTCGCTGTGGTCCCACACCTCGGTGTAGAGGAAGTCGACAGGAGCTTTCGAAATCTGGTTCTCCTGGCCATACTGGCCCACGGCATTCATCACGAGCGACTTGTCGGGATTGGCCTCTTTCATGCTCTCGATAAAGTGCTTGAAAGTCTGGTCGAGATAGACCCGGTTGCCATAATAGTCATAGGTTTCGCCCCGGTCGCCCAACTGGTCTATCTGGTAGCCGTCGAAATCGAACACGGCATATACGTCGCTGTTCTGCTTGGTGATGTAGTCGATCCAGGCTTCATTGCCCGAATTGACAATATAGATGCTGCTCTTGAAAGGCGATCCCAGCTCGTGGCAATCCTTACGCACATGGCTGGCATCCTTGAAGAGATACCACTCCTCCTGCACGCCATCTTCGGCGGCATCGGCAAGGGCACCGTAAGCCAGGTTGTAGAACAACGACTTCATGCCATACTGATGCGATTTTTCGATATATCCCTCTACCGTCTTCTTGTAGCAGTCGCGGTTGATGATGTCGGTCCACACCTCCATCGGTGCCGACGGCGTACCGGCCAGGGGTTTGTGGTGCTTGTAGTGCCAGTCCTGGAATTGCACGTAGTTGATGTGATGGCGATTGAGGTCGGACATGACGTCGGATATATCCTGGTCGGTCATGTTGCCATAGGCCGAGAGGAAACCGTTGCGCGGGAACCGGTCGGGGGTCGACGATACATCGACGGCAATGCTGCCATAGACGGTCTCTACCCCGTCGGCATCCTTGCTGTACAGGTCGACCATATAGCCCTGATAGTCGGTGGCAGGCGGCTGCCAGCTCCAGCTGCAGCTACTCAGCGGAGCCTCCTCGAGGGTGGTACCCAAATGACGGTAACGTACCATCACGTTGGAAGCCCCTTGAATGAGCTTGTTGAGCGTGAAATTCACAGCCTCGCCCGGAGCATAGCAGGCTTTATCGGTATTGAGTTGTACCTCCATGTAACCATCGCCATAGGTGATGGGATCGTTCTCTATGTCAAAGCGGTTGCAGGCCGAAATCGACAGGAGAGCCGAAACGGAAAGGTAGGCTAAAAACAGCTTCTTAATCATATTTTTGTACTTTATAATTTTACGAATGAGATAGTTTCATTTTCCACGTCGATGGTAATCCGGTAATTTCCGGCTTCGCTTATAATCCATTTGTTGTCGGGCTGGTTGCCGATGACGTAGGATCCGTTTTCCGAGATGGGACAGTTGGCCTGCGGAGCCAGTATGAAATCGCCGCCAAAGCTGTGGTCGATTTCGAGCGGGAACTTCAGTTCGCCTTCCGACAAATAGCCCTCGTAGGTGAACACGTTGGGATTGGACGAGCTGCGCTGCATCTCGGTGATGTTGTCCCACGACCAACCGCCGGGGGCAGCCGAGCCCATGATCCATACATGCTCGTATCCTACGTAGTTGCCAATCTCCAGAGTATTGCCCCGCAAGTCGAGTGTCACGCTGTACTTGTTGGCAGCCGGTATGTTCCACTGCTTGCTGGCCGTGCCTATATCGTCGACGAGTTGGATGGTCGTGGTACCCAGCCCGTTGTTGTCGAGAGGCTGATAACCGGCGCAACCCGAGGTCGCGGTCGTGCTCGAGATGAGCATATTGCCGGCCGACAAGGCTCCGTTGTAGGTAAAGATAAAGGAGTCGTCGCTCGACTGCTCGAGTTTGATGGCCGAGGGTGCAGCCTCGCCTACCAGATAAAGGGTCGAGAAGGGTACCTCGCCGTCGAGGTTGGTGAAGCTGACGGTAAGCAGGTCGAGATTCACATCGATCAAGTAATTGCCAGCCTGTTCGATTACCCACTTGTTGTCGGGATAGTCTTCCTCTTTCTCCCGGTAGTGCATCCTGGTGGGGTCGTCGTTGTCGCGCACGTAGCACGGATACCAGTCGCCCAGCTGGGCATTGAACTTGATTTCGCCCTTCTTGAGCATACCCTGCCAGGTGAAGTGTGCAATGTTGTCGTAGTCGCTCGACATGATGGTGGCCAACTGATTGTCCCAACCATTGGGGGTAGCATCGCCGATGATATAGAGGTTGAGCACCCGCCATTTATAGGGAGCGATTCTTACCTCCTTCACAGGCGATACCTGCATGGGGACGGTGGGGTCTGCGACGGTAGCCGTTACCCGCATTTCAAAATCGGTGTATTGCTCGAGGGGAATGGTGGGGAAATAGTGGAGCAAGGTATCGGTAAGCTCCTTGTTGGTAAAGGAGATTACCCGCGAATCGGTCTTGCCGATGTTGTATTTGATACCGTTTTCGAAATTATCGCCCTTCACATCCATCTCGAAAAAATACGAGATAGCTGCACCCGTACCTTGGTTGGTCCCGCTGGTCCAGGTAATTTGCAGAGCCTCCTGGGCATCGCTGCGCTGGTCGCAACGTACCGAATCGGCCGAGAGATTTATCATCAGGGGCGACTCGCCCTTGTCGAGCACAATCTCCTCCTCACACCCGACCAGACCGACCGAGGCGAGTAATGTCATACCTATTATAGTCTTTGCTTTCATTGTTTTTCAGTCTCTTTGATTAGTAACCCGGATTTTGCGTTAACATCGGATTGGACTCGATCTCCTGCTGGGGAATCGGGAGCAACAGATGCTTGGAGCTGGCCGATGTCTTCCCTATCGAGTGGAGGAAGTTGAGGGCATAGTTGTCCTTGTAGCGAATCATGTCGAACCAACGGTGACCTTCGAAGGCGAGTTCGATGCGACGCTCGTGGATAATCTTCTCACGCATCTGGGCTTGAGTAAGCCCCTCAATGGTGCTTCGGTCGGTGAGGCCGGCACGTTTGCGTACCTCGTAGAGCGGATCTTCGGCCTGTACGGTGCGACCCAGTTCGTTCAGCGCCTCGGCCTTGAGCAGCAAGATGTCGGCATAACGGGTAACGACCCAGTCGGCATTGCTCGTGTTGTAGTCGGGCGATTGAGCTTTGGTAAGCAGGAATTTGCGCACGTTGTACCCCGTAGTCGAGTAGGACGAGCTGTATTGTTTGCCGTCGAATGTGGGGCACCCCATGTAGAAGATGGTCTTGTCCTTACGCAAGTCGCCCTCTTCGTATTGGCTTACAAACTCGGCCGTAGGCTGGTTCCAGCCGTAGCAGCCGGCAGCCATGTCGGAGTTGCGGGGCCCCATGAAGGTGCTGGTCCACGAACATTGGTTCTCGTTGCTCCAAAAGTCGTAGTTGGTCTTGCCATAATACTGAACCTCAAAGATAGACTCCACGCCGTTCTTTTTGGCCGGGTCAAAAATATCGGAGTAGTCGCTGGCCAGCTCGTAACCCATCGAGCCTATCTCGTCGCACATGCGCACTACCTCTTCGTACTTGTCGTTACTGGGCTCGTAGGTCATGTATACCCGGATGAGTTCGGCCATGGCGGCTTCGCGGGTAGCACGGCCCAGATCGGTAGTGGAGTACTCCGATTTCTTGGGAAGCAGTGAGATGGCATTCTTGAGGTCCGATGTGATGAGTTCGTAAATCTTGCTTACCGGGGCACGCTCTACCAACAGATTGGTCTCGGAGGTTTGAGGCGTGATTATGTAAGGTACACCGCCGAAAAGCCGTACCAGAATAAAGTAGTAGTGAGCTCTCAGGAAATAGGCTTCGCCCAGGCAACGGTTCTTGAGCGTCTGGTCCATATCCATACCGGGTACATTCTGCAACACGAAGTTGCACCGCAAGATACCGGGCGAAGGACCGCGCCACAAGTCGAGGGCGGCAAAGTTGTCGGCCGTAGCGATAAAGTTGGCCAGGTCGACCGTCTCGATACCGTCGGTACCGCCACCGGCACCCACGACACTGTTGCCGGCCATGATGTCGAGCGTCCAGATGCGCATGTTGTAGAGTTTGGCCCATTGCAGAGGCTGGTAGGCCGCATTGACAGCCGCCACGGCATCCTCGGCGGTTTGGAAACCCTCCGACGTATCGACCGAGTCCCAGGGCTCACGATCCAAGAAATCACTGCAAGCGCTCAACAGCATGGCAAGAGCGCCGAAAATCGATATGATATAAGTTGTTCGTTTCATCGGTGGTTATGGATTAAAAGGTTATGTTCAATCCGAACGTAAAATTACGGGTCACGGGATACACATTATTGTCGTTGCCCGAACCGCTCACCTCGGGATCGAGACCCGTATAGCGGGTAAGGGTAAAGAGGTTCTGTGCCGATACCGACAGGCGTACCTGCTGCATGGCGGCCTTCTTGGTCAGGCGACTGGGCAGGGTGTACCCCAGCGAAATGTTCTTCAAGCGCAGGTAGCTGCCATCCTCGAGGAATCGGTCGGATACCCGGTTGTTCTTATTGGGGTCGCCAAAGACGGCACGGGGCATGGTGTTGCTCGTGCCGGGTCCACGCCAGCGGTCGAGCACGGTTGTCATCTGGTTCTGAGCTACGCTCATGGCCTCGAGCGACGCGCGGTTGCCATTGTAAATCTTGTTGCCGGCTACGCCCTGGAAGAAGATTTCCAGGTCGAATCCCTTGTAGGAAAACTGGTTGTTCATGGCAAAAGTCCACGAAGGCGTAGGGCTGCCCAATACGGTACGGTCGTCGTCGTTGATGACACCGTCGTTGTTCAAGTCCTTGAAACGAATATCGCCCGGCTGTGTGCTCGACGTAGGATCGCTGCCCACCGTCTGTATGGCATGGTTGTCGACCTCTTCCTGCGTCTGGAAGATACCGTCGGTCACATAACCATAGAAGGCGCTGATGGGATAGCCCACCATGTGCACGTTGTTGTCGAAATACATGGGCACGTCGCTGTTCAGGCTAATCAGTTCGTTGTGGTTGTACGACACGTTGGCCGTAGTCGACCAGGTGAAGTCGCCTCCACGGAAGTTGAACGAGGTCAGGGCCAACTCGACCCCAACGTTGCGCATCAGGCCGGCATTGATTTGCGACACGTTCTCGTCGGAGTAACCCGAAGAGATGGGTACCGACATGGGCACCAGCATATCGTTGGTATTCTTGATATATCCGTCGAGGGTTACCAGCAACCGGCTGTCGAGCATCGAAGCATCGATACCTACGTTGTATTGCTCGACCTCTTCCCAGCGCACATTGGGATTGGGCATCACCCACGGGGCCAGACCCGACACCTGGTTGCCGTTGAAATTGTATTGCACGGTTTGCAGTACCGAGGCATAGGCGTAGTTGCCCACGCTGGCCTGGTTACCGGTAACACCGTATCCGGCACGTATTTTCAGGTCGCTCAACGCAAAACTCTTCTGGAACCACTCCTCTTCGCTCATTCGCCAGGCAAGCGACACCGAGGGGAATACACCCCAGCGGTTGGCCCGGCTGAAACGCGAGCTACCGTCGGCACGCATGGTGGCGGTAAACAGATAGCGATTGTCATAGGTGTAGTTGATACGGCCCATGAACGACAGGAGCGCCCAGTCGCTGCCGTTACCGGTGAGGGTGGGCTCCAGAATACCGTTGGCCAACTCTTGGGCCGAATCGCTGATGAAGCCTTGTATGCTACCGCTCATAAACTCGTAGGTATTGGTCTGGGCCGACGAACCTATCATGGCGGTTACGGCATGCTTGTCGTTGAAGGTCTTGTTGAAGGTGAGCAGGTTGTCCCACAACCAGGTAAAACTCTTGTTGTACTGGCGCGAAGCCTGCGACTCGGGTTGCTCGATAGGCTCCCAGTCGTACTTGGGTGTCCAGCTCTTGCTGTCCCAGAAGAGGGCCTGGATACCAAAGGTGCTCTTAAACGTGAGCCACTCCCACGGTTTTATCTCGGCATAGATATTACCCAGCAGGTTGTAGCCCTTGGTGGTCGAGGTATTCTCCATCATTTTACCGATGGGGTTGGCAATATCGCCCACATACATGGCCAATCCCACAGGGCCGGCCCAAGAGCCGTCTTCGTTTTTGATGGCCTGGGTAGGCAGCGCCTTCATGGTGTTCTGGATGTTGTACTCGCCCTGCGACTTAATGTCGTGGTTGAGCGAAAGGTTGTGCCCCAACTTCAACCATTTGTAGAGTTCGACATCGGAGTTGAACTGAAGTGTAAACCGCTTGTAGTCGGTTGTCTTGATGATACCCTGCTGATCGTAGTAGGTACCCGATACGTAATAACGGCTCTTTTGCGTACCCCCCGAATAGTTGGCCGAATAGGTCTGCGTAGGAGCATACTGGAAAAGCTCGCCCATCCAGTCGGTACCCTTGCCCAGTTTGGTGGGGTCGTTGAAGAGAGCATACTGGGGTTGTCCGCCGGCACTCATCATCTCGTTGTGTAACGAGGCAAACTGCGTGGCGTTGAGCAACGGCAGGGTGCGTTGCAACTGATCGAACCCGTAGGTCACTTTCAAATTCAGGTTGTTGCGCTCCTGCGAGCCTCGCTTGGTGGTGATGATAATCACGCCATAGGCACCGCGCGAACCGTAGATGGCCGTAGCCGAGGCATCCTTAAGGATGTCGACGCTCTCCACGTCGTCCATGTTGATCATATTCAAAGGTACATCGGTAGGTACACCGTCGATAACCAAGAGGGGGTCGCTGTTGTTAATGGAACCGATGCCTCTGATTTTCATACTCACGTTGCTGCCCGGGGCCCCGCTCGAAACTACCTGCAAACCGGGTGCCCTACCCTGCAAGGCGGCTCCGAGGCTCGGCGACGGCTGACGGGCCAAATCTTTGGAGGAGACCTGCGAGATAGCTCCCGTCAAGTCGCTTTTCTTCTGGATACCATATCCAATGACTACAATCTCGTCGAGCATCTCGTTGTTCTCGTGCATGACAATCTGCATCGTGCTCTGTCCGTTCACATCGGCGTCTTGAGCCACATAGCCTACATAACTGAGATGCAATACGGGATTGGCCGAACTGAGATTGAGACTGAAATGTCCATCTATATCGGTCACGGTTCGGTTCGAAGTCCCTTTCTCCGATACATTGACACCGATAAGCGGCTCCTGGTTGACGTCGAGAACAGTGCCCTCGACCTTGCTCTGAGCCCATACGGCGAATGGTAACAGGCATAAGAGGATTACACAGCATGTGATCCTGCCCAAATGGTTGTTTTTCATCTATAATTTATCTTTAGGGGGAAAGTAAAAAAGAGAGGCTGCCACACTCGCAGAGCAGCCCCTCCATGAAATAATTTATCGAACTGCTATCTTATGAGTCATACGGCCTTTGGAGGTCTCGATAACCAGCACGTAAATACCTGAATTGAGGCCATCGAAGGGCAACAGCGAGGCGTCGACCGAAACGACTTCCCGGCCGCTGATGTCATACAGTGCCATGGATTGAGCCCGGTCGCAAACGATTCCATAAGACTCTTGTACCCAATCGATCGATTCAATCTCTTCGATTGCCGTCGAGGGACCTTCGTTTTTCTCGACATTGAGTTTCATCGATTTCAGATCGACAGTCAACGTATAGTTGCCGGCTTGAGCAGCCTCGACGTAGAACTTGAAGTCGTTGCCATCGCTCAACTTGGTGATTGTCGACTCACCCTCTTGGAACGGAGTGTTAGCAGCCTCGGCGCCATAGGCCGTATAGTCAAAGCTGTTGCCGTCGTAGAATTTCAATTCGCCCTCGGTCAAATCGCCCGTCCAGGAGTATACCCCTTCCTGGTCCTTGACTTCCAGAATATGGTTGTCTTCGAATGTCCAGCCGCCAACGGCATCACCGATGACCCACAACTTTTCGGGATAGGTTTCGGCGATGGTCAGTTTCATGGTGTTTACATCGACCGTCACCTCGTACAAACCCTCGACCAGAACACCGAATTTCCAGTCCTCACTGCTGCTGGTGGTATATTTCAAATCATACTCACCGGGAGCGGCAATCGTCTGCTCAGGCTGAGCCGACACGTACATGCGGTCGTTCCACTTCCGGGTCATCATAAACTTCAAGCCTTCGAAAGCCTCGCACTTGCTCAGTTGCAACGTGCCTTTATAGATGCCCGAATCGAAAGAGGTCTCGGGCAGCTCGATGGCACTCTCGATAGCCCAGTGCACATCCGTAGCATCGCCTATCGCATACACGGCCTCAAAGTGTGCGGCAGCCTGGTCGGGCAACTCGGTACCGTCGATTACCCCGACCAGCGGTTTTTCGCCGGTAAGGTCGACTCTGAATTTATAGCGCCCGGCAGCTGATACCTTGAACGACTTGTCGGGAGCCGTGTAGTCGCTACGATATTCCAACTCGTGAGAACCGGTTGTCAAATCCAGATAGGTTTCATTGGGATTATCGCCCACAACCGTAGAGGCCATGGCCGGGCCATAGCCGGGAGCAAAATCATACGTCGTTACAAAACGCATGCGGCCTTCGGTCAAATCGCCGGTGTATTCATACACACCATCTTCGACCGTTACCATACGAATCACATTATTACTATCCCATTGTGCCGGGGTGGCATCACCTATTACATATAACGAGGCGGGATAATTGCCGGCTGCTACCGTAGCCGAACATAAGGCTAAAGCCGAGAAAAGTAAGAATCTGCTTTTCATGCTATTTAATATTGGGTTAATAAATTTGTTTACACAGAGTACACGCCCTGTTTTCAATTTTCCACACAAAAATAGAAGGGTTATTTGGCCTTGTCAATTCGGTGTAGTAAAAAAGTAGATATTTAATGAAAATAAATATTTTATTATCAATATTTTATACAAAAATACAACATTCATAAAAGTAGCCATTATGATAGCATTTTTCACCCCTAAACAGCTCTGTTTACAATATTCTTTTTATCTTTGTTTCGTCGATTCCCATATCTGCCCATATCGAAGACAAGACAAGAAAAAAAACGATAAACTTTATTTTCTCATCCATGAACATATCACATCGACCTGCCCTCCTGTCGATAGGCATCCTGCTCACCCTGCTCCCTGCCTGTTTTCATACGCAAGCTGCAACCCCAAGCTGCGAACCGCCCCAACTCACCGTCGAAGCAACACTCGATTCGCTCGACCGACTCATCGGCTACCGCTACCGCTTCAGTCAAAAAAAAGAGCGAGAGATACAGACTCTCAAACAAAACCTGAGGAAACAACTCTCACCGGCCGAACGATTCCGGGCTCTCGGCTACCTGGTCGACGCCTATCGGGCATTCAGCATCGACTCTCAAACGGTATATGTAAAACGTCAGATTCATCTGGCCGACCAGGTGAAAAATCGAGACATGCAGGTACAAGCCCGACTCAATATGGTCGAGTGCCTCTACAACGCAGGCATGTACAAAGAAGCCGACGAACTGCTGAACCAGATAAAACGCAGCTCCCTGCCCCATTACATCATTCCCTATTACTACCATTTGAAACGGACTCTCTACGGACTACTGGCCGACTATGCACTGGAGCCGGAGATTCGCAACGACTACAACAAGCACCTGAACCTCTATCGCGACTCTATCTTGCAGTCCAACCCCTCCAACTCGTTTACCTACTATGTGGTCAAGGCAGACGAACTCACCGCACAACACAACTACGCCAGTGCATTGCAAATATTGCGCGAAGCTCTCTATCGAGGCCAACTCAACTCGCACGACCGGGGCATCATCTATTACGGCATGGCCGAAGTCTTTGCCCAGACCCAACAGAACGACAGCACAAAAATCTACTACGCCCTCTCGGCTCAATGCGACCTGAAAGCAGCCGTGCGGGAATATGTTTCGCTGCACCGGCTGGCCGAACTCCTGTTCAACGAGGGCGACATCGAGCGCGCCTACAACTACATCAAATGCTCGGTCGAGGATGCCCGGGCCTGCAACGCTCGGGTGCGCAGCCTCGAATTCATGCCCGTATTCACCATTATCGAAGAGGTATATCAGGCTCAGATACAGAAACAACGCGAACTCTCGATTACGTTTACCTACATCACCTGCGCCTTCTGCGTGATTCTGCTAATCACCTTCGTGATTCTGTTTTTCCAAAACCACAAGCTCAACAGTGTCAAAGAGAAACTCAACCAGACCAACAAACACTTGCAGACCGTGAACAACTCGCTCACCGAGAGCAATCACGTCAAGGAGGAGTACCTGAGCCGATACATGGCCCAGTGTGCCGTATATATCGACAAGATGGACGAGTATCGACGTTCGCTCAACAAACTGGCCTCGATGGGTAAGATAGAAGAACTCTCTAAAAATTTGAAATCACAGAACAGTATCAACAACGAACGCAAAATGTTCTATGCCGAGTTTGACCAGTCGTTTCTGAAACTATACCCCGACTTTGTCGAGAAATTCAACGAGTTGCTGGTGCCCGAGGCTCGCATCACCCCCAAGCCCAATTCGCTCACCCCCGAGCTACGCATTTATGCGCTGGTTCGCCTGGGCACGACCGACAGCAACCAAATAGCCCGCTTCCTGTGCTACTCGGTTTCGACCATATACAACTATCGGGTAAAGATTCGCAACTCGGCCATCGGTTCTCGCGACGACTTCGAAGAGCGAGTCATGCACCTGTAACATCCACACCGAAGCGATAGCCGACCCGGGGGAGGGGTATCTGCCACCGCCTCAGGGGCGGCACTTCATACCCTCGACAACTGCCCCCCAATCGGCTCTGTTGCCGAATCGAGAGGAAAAGAAAGCGACTATTTATGTAATCTTTATTGTTAAAGAAACATTTTTCTTAACACATGAGATGAGATATATTTGCTACATTTGCATACGGCTTGCTTACAGTCTAAAAGCTATTTAACTTTTAAGCATACAAATTAAACGAAGAAACTACTTAATACTATATTTATGTCAAACGAATTAAAAGAAGATGCCTTAAAATATCACAGCGAAGGCAAAGCCGGGAAGATAGAAGTCATTCCCACCAAGCCATACAGTACACAGCGCGACCTCTCCATGGCCTATACGCCGGGCGTAGCCGAACCCTGTCTCGAGATAGAGAAGAACCCCGATACGGCGTATGAATATACGGCCAAGGGAAATCTGGTAGCCGTCATCTCCAACGGTACGGCCGTGCTGGGTCTGGGCGACATCGGTGCCCTGGCCGGCAAGCCGGTGATGGAGGGCAAGGGACTGCTGTTCAAGATATTTGCCGGCATCGACGTGTTCGATATTGAAGTCAACGAAAAAGACCCCGACAAGTTTATCGAGGCCGTCAAGGCCATATCGCCTACCTTCGGCGGTATCAACCTCGAGGATATAAAGGCGCCCGAGTGTTTCGAAATCGAAACCCGCCTGAAAGAGGAGTTGAATATCCCCGTCATGCACGACGACCAGCACGGCACGGCCATCATCTCGGGTGCCGGTCTGCTGAACGCCCTCGAGATACAGGGCAAGAAAATCGAAGAGGCCAAGCTCGTGGTCAACGGTGCCGGTGCCGCCGCCATCTCGTGTACCAAGCTCTACATGGGTCTGGGCATCAGACGCGAAAACATTGTCATGGTCGACAGCAAAGGTGTTATCCGCTCCGACCGTCCCAACCTGCCCCCCTCGAAACAACAGTTCGCTACCGACCGCACCGACATCCACACGCTGGAAGAGGCCATGCGGGGTGCCGATATTTTCCTGGGCCTCTCGGTGGCCGACGTACTTACCCCCGAGATGGTACAGTCGATGAACGATCGTCCTATCGTCTTTGCCCTGGCCAATCCCAATCCCGAGATTGCCTACGACAAGGCCATGGCTTCGCGCGACGACCTGATTTTCGCCACCGGCCGGTCGGACTATCCCAACCAAATCAACAACGTGCTGGGATTCCCCTATATCTTCCGCGGGGCGCTCGACGTACGCGCCACGACCATCAACGAAGAGATGAAACGGGCCGCCACCTACGCCATTGCCCAGCTCACCAAAGAGCCGGTGCCCGACGTGGTCAACTCGGCCTACGGCATCAAGCGCCTCACCTTCGGTCCGCAATACATCATTCCCAAAGCTCTCGACCCGCGGTTGCTCACCGCCGTAGCTCCGGCCGTGGCCCGGGCTGCCATGGAGTCGGGCGTGGCCCAGCACCCCATTACCGACTGGGATGCCTACAACGACCGGCTGAAGAAGCTCATGGGCTATGACAACAAGATGTTGCGCGAGTTTACCGAGATGGCCCGCAAGGAGCCCAAACGGGTGGTATTCGCCGAGGCCAACCACGCCAACATGCTGAAGGCTGCCGAGACGGCCATGCGCGACGGCATCTGCCACCCCATCCTGCTGGGCAACGACGAGCTCATCGGCAAACTGGCCGCCTCGATAGGCGTTGACCTCACGGGCATGCAGATTATCAACCTGCGCCACCCCGACGAGGAGGATCGCCGCTGCCGCTATGCCCACATGCTCACCGAGAAGCGTCAACGCGAGGGCATGACCTACCCCGAGGCTCACGAAAAGATGTTCGACCGCAACTACTTCGGTATGATGATGGTCGAAGCCGGCGAGGCCGATGCCTTCATCACCGGTACCTACTCGAAGTATGCCGAGACCATACAGATAGCCAAGGATGTGATCGGCATCCGTCCGGGTTACAAACACTTCGGCGCCATGCACATCCTGAACACCAAGCGGGGCACCTACTTCATTGCCGATACCCTCATCAACCGCAAGCCCACCACCGATACGCTGGTCGACATTGCCCGACTCGCCTACGACTCGGTGCGCTTCTTTGCGCAAGACCCCGTCATTGCCATGGTCTCCTACTCCAACTTCGGGTCGGACAACCTGGGCAGCCCGCAACGGATACACGAGGCTATCGAGATTCTGCACGAGCAGTACCCCGAGATGCTTATCGACGGCGAAATGCAGATGAACTTCGCCCTCAACAATGCATTGCGCGACAAGACCTATCCCTTCAACAAACTCAAGGGGCGCGAGGTAAACACCATCGTATTCCCCAACCTGAGCTCGGCCAACTCGGCCTACAAACTGATGCTCGAGATGGGGGTAGCCGAGTCGATTGGCCCGATTCAGATGGGATTGAACAAGCCTATCCACTTTACCGACATCGCCAGCTCTACGCGCGACATCGTCAACCTCACCACGGTAGCGGTACTCGATGCCATTGTACAGGAGCGTCAGAACAAAAACAAACAGTAAGCGAGAAGACAAATTATGTATATCGCACTATTCAGCCCTACGGGCGGTACCCGCAAGGCTGTCGAAATCATAGGGAGGGCCATAGACCCGCAGGCCGTCGAGATAGACCTCTCGAAAACCCAAGCCGAAGGGCTGCCCCTCGAGTTAGGGCATGACGAGGTGCTGCTGGCTGCAGTGCCCGTATTCGGCGGACGGGTTCCCGCCATTGCCATCGAACGACTGAAAGGAATCACGGGGCACGACACCCCGGCGATTCCCGTGGTCGTGTATGGCAACCGCGACTACGACGATGCCCTGCTCGAACTGAAGTCGGCGCTGGAGTCGAACGGCTTCCGCCCGGTTGCCGGTATCGCCTGCATTGCCGAGCACTCCATCATGCACGTCTACGCCACCGGCCGTCCCGATGCCGCCGACGAGCAGGTGCTGAAACAGTTTGCCTCACGGATAGTCGACAAGCTCAAGCGGGTGAAGGGCGGTATCCCCGCCCCCATCGAGGTAAAGGGCAACCCCGACTACAAGCCCTACAACGGCGTGCCCCTCAAGCCGCACGCCACCCGCGACTGCAATCGGTGCGGCATCTGTGCCGCCTTGTGCCCGGTGGGTGCCATTCCTCTCGACAATCCGCAGAAGACCGACACCAAGAAGTGCATCTCGTGCATGAGGTGCATCGCGGTGTGTCCGCACCAGGCCCGCAAAGTGAGCAAACTGAAAGTGGCCCTCTCGACCCGAATGCTGAAAAAGGCATGCGAGGTGCGCAAAGAGCCCGAGCTCTTTATCTAAAAAGAATATATAGCCTCGCCTCCGGGAAGCGACGCGCAAGGGCCCCCTCACACGATAAATAGGGGATTGTCGGGCGTCGAATGACGGGGCGAAAAATGAAAACCTTCGGCCGAAAAGGCCTCCAACTCCTGGGGAGTCGTGAGTCTGTTTTTCAAGATAAAACGGGTCATGGCTCCCCTCATCATTTTGGCATAGACCACAATGGTCTTGAGGATGTCGCCTTTGCTCACCTTGAACTCGGGAGTAACCACCCGCACCTCGCGGTTGAGGCGCGCCCAGTCGAGCGACTGTTGTATTTCGCGGCTGGCCAGATTGACCAGAATGCCGCCGGCAGCCTGCACGTCGGCAATGAGCCGGTCGGTTATGCGGGTGCGCCAGTAGGCATCCAGCGGGCAACCCGTCGAGGGGAGCTCCACGGTATACTCCATGCGGTAGGGCTTGATGCCGTCGAGAGCACGGGTGAGCCCGTAGCAGGCCGAGGCGATGCGCAAGTGGTCCTGGGCATAGGTGAAGTCGGCCGCCGTGAAATCGGCCGGCGAGAGGTAACGGAAGACAATGCCCGTATAGGCCAGCAGCGAAGGCACCGCAGGCGTCTCGGGCGAGAGGAAGGCGTTGTACCGTTCCCAGGTCTGCAGGGCCAGCGAGCGGCTCACACCCAGCATCGCAGCCAGTTCGTCGACCGAGTAACCCACCATCTCCCGGGCTATCCGGGTAGCTTCGTCCACAAAGAGGGGCTCCGTCACGGCGGGCACCTCGATCTTACACTTTCCGGTCATGGTCTTGGCCGGTGACAACAATACCAGCATAGGTTCGGCTATTTAGTCAGTTGAATCGTTTTTGCAACTCGTCATGCGAAATGACGACAAAGACCGTCTTCCCCGCAGGGGTATAGGCCGGCGTCTTGAGCGAAAGCAGGTCGTCGACCATCGTCGACATCTCCTCTTTCGAGAGCGTCTGCCCCACCGGCACGGCGGCAGCCTCGGCCAGCGTCCAGGCGATGCGCTGCTGCAGGGAGGTTTTGGCGTCGTGCTCCTTCTCCGAGGCGGTCGCAATCATCTGCCCTATCAGGTCGCAGGCATCGCCCCCCTCTATCCCGGCGGGTACGGCATTGACCGAATAGCTGTTCTGCCCCATATCGGCCAGGTCGAATCCCAAGGCCGTCAAGTCGTCCCAAATCTCCCGCAGGACGGCGGCCTGCGAAACGGTGAGCTGCATCATCTCGGGGAAGAGGATACGTTGCGAGGCCATCTCGCGCGACGAGAAGCCCGCCATGAAACGCTCGAAGAGAATCACGCCGTGAGCCCGATGCTGGTCGACAATCATCAGACCGTCGGCCGTAGGCACGGCAATGTAGCGACCCTTCAACTGCAACACGGGCCGCCCGCTTTGGTTCAGTTTCGACTCAAATTCGGGGAAGATACCGCTCTCCTGAGGGGCTTTAGGCTCTTCGTCGGAGAGACGCGACACGTAACCGCCCGAGAAGTCGACCTTCGAAGGCACCACCTCGTCGGTATCGGGAGTCAGACTCTCCCCTCCGCCGGCGCTGTTGAAACTGCTGTACAGCTGCTGCCAGTCGTATTGGGGCCGCTTGGCCGACGTGCCTCCCCCACCCGACCGGAAGGGGTTGTACGACTTGTCGACCTGCACCGTGGGAGGTACCACATGGGCTCCCGGTTTCGAGGTGGGAATCTCGGGGGCATCCTCCATGTCGAAATCGATGGTGGGTGTCGCACTGTATTTGCCCAACGCCTCCTTGACCGAAGCCGAAAGAATCTGCCAGATAGGCTGCTCGTTCTCGAACTTGATTTCCGACTTCGTGGGATGAATGTTCACGTCGATGGTTTCGGGCTCGACCGTGAGGTTGATGAAGTAGTTGGGCATCTCGCCTACCGGTACCAGATTTTCGTAGCAGATGGTCACCGCCTTATGGAAATAGGGGTGACGCATGTAACGCCCGTTGACGAAAAAGTATTGCAGGGCTCCCCGCTTGCGGGCCGACTCGGGCCGGCCTACATAGCCCGAAATCTTGACCAGCGAAGTCGAGGTATCGAGCGAGAGCAACTGTTGGTTGAGGCTCTTCCCGAAGAGGGCCACGATGCGCTGGCGCAGGTTGGAGGCCGGCAGGTCGAAGAGTTCGGTATCGTTGTGCGTGAGGGTAAAGGCCACCTGGGTATTGATGAGGGCCATACGCTCAAACTCGCCCAGGATGTTGCTCAGCTCCACCTGATTCGACTTGAGGAACTTGCGACGGGCCGGCACGTTGAAAAAGATATTCTTCACGGAAAAGTTGCTGCCTACGGGCGTGGAGACGGACTCCTGCCCCTCGCATTGCGAGGCAGCCATGCGGACGCAGGTGCCCACCTCGTCCTCGCTGCGGCGAGTACGCAACTCAACCTGGGCAATGGCGGCAATCGAGGCCAACGCCTCGCCGCGGAAACCCATGGTGTGCAAGGTGAAAAGGTCTTCGGCCTTGCGTATCTTGGAGGTCGAGTGGCGCTCGAAAGCGAGCCGGGCGTCGGTGGGCGACATGCCCTTGCCGTTGTCGATTACCTGAATAAGGGTGCGGCCGGCATCCTTCAGTACGATCTGAATCGCAGTGGCACCGGCATCGACCGCATTCTCGACCAGCTCCTTGATGACCGAGGCCGGCCGTTGTATCACCTCGCCCGCGGCTATCTGATTGGCCACGGAATCGGGCAACAAATGTATAATATCACTCATAAAACCTCCTCTCGCTAATGACTGAACCGATGCTTCTTCTCCTCCTCGACCACCTCGGGCTTCACCTCGGGCTTGCGGAAGATGTCGTCGGGGCTCGTCGGCCTCAGCTCGTCGTACCACTTGTAGGCGGGCAGATAGAGCTGGTCGGGCTTCACCTGTTCCATGGGCGTCATGCTGCCCTGCGGCTGTGGCCAGATGATAATCTTCTCCATCTGCTGATTCTTCAGATACATGGTGAGGAATCCGCTCTCGGCCTTGTTGAGCCCCGTGAGGGTAGAGTCGCGCTCCTGCGGGTAGAAAATGGTCTGGGCATTGCCGCTCACATCGACCTGGCGCAACTGCCCCTGGTCGAACCAGGCCTTCAGCGTCTTACCCGACACCTGGTCGAAGAAGACCGAATCCTTGTGCTGAGTAGCAAAGGCGGCGGCCGGGATATAGGCCCAGTCGACCGAACTGTCGTTCATGTGTATGCGTATGGTGTCGCCCGTTATCTGGTAGTTCTCGTTCCAGATGATGGGCAGTTTGTACATGTGCAGCAACGAGTCGGCCGAGGTAAACTCCATCGAGTCGCACACCCCCTGGGCATCGACCCGGAAGAAACGCACGCCGTGATAGGCCTGCAGCAGACGGGTAGAATCGGGCAAAATGAGGTGCGACTTGAGGGTATCGGCGTGCAGGTAGAGGGTGTCGCCTCGCGAAAACTCGAGCACCCGGGCCGAGTCGGTGGCAAACGAATATTCGGTGCGCTCGTTGTAGAAGCCATACTGCCCCTCCATGATGATGGAGCGTACCGAGTCGTTGAGCACCATATTGCCGAAGACCTCGCCGAAGCCCGACCGGCGGTCGTAGTAGATGGTATCACCCGTGAGGCTCTGCCCCTTCGAGGTGACCAGCGAGCGCTTCAGCAACATGGACTTGTCGGTCTCGGTGTTGTACCAGCCGGCGGTCGAATAGATGATGTTGCTGTCCGAGACGATGGTCGAAGGGCCCACGATGTCGGCTATCTTGGTTTGGGTATTGTACTCGAGGGTATCGGAGTAGAGAGTGTACTTCTCGTTAATCAGCTGCACGTCGAAGTTGAAGACCGACTGCTTCGTGTCGGGCGAGTATTGGCCGTAGACCGACGAGAGTTCGTTTTGCGAGTCGACCAGCTTGCCCCCGTCGAAATAGTAGCCGATGTTGGGTATCATCTCGTAGTTGAGACTGTCGGTAAAGAGGGTCACGTCGCGGTTCTCCATGCGCACATTCTCGCGCAGGCGGGCTATCTGCTCGTTGCCGTTGTAGTAGAGCACATCGCCGTAGATAAAGAGGGTGTCGCCCTGCTCCATGTGCACGTTGCCGAAGGCATCGAGCGAGTTGTCCTTTTCATAAAAATAGGCACTGTCGCAATACATGTACATGCTGTCCTTGCGGAATACCACATTGCCCCGCAACACCCGGTAGTCGGCACTCTGCTCCTTGTCGAAGGTGAGTTCGTCGCTGTTGAGCAGATAGACCTTGTTGGGGTCGTCGCGCGGCGGCAAAGGCCGTTGCGGCGTAGTCGTAGCAGCCCACATACCAACAGCAAGCAGGCATAAAACACCTGCCAGCGTTTTATGCCTCTTACCTTGGTTATCCATATTTCTGTTCTTATCGTGCCCCATAGGCGCTTAATTCTTAATCCAACCGTCGTATTTAAATTCGCAGTTTCGCCACCCGTCCTTGATGCGGATGTAGGTTTCGTTCTGCTTCTTGGCCAGCCACTCGTTCAGGATTTCGGTTTTCTTCTTCTCCTCCACGATGGCCTTGAGGGTCTGATAGTCGTCCGACATGTTGGCCTTGTGTCCCTCGATGCGGCTCTTCAGTTTCACGATAGCCACCACCTCTTTGTTCTTACGCTCGTCGGTCATCACAAAGGGCTTCGAGATGTCGCCCACCTGCATGTCGGCCACCACCTTGGCGACATCCTGCGGGAGCTGCCCCATCTCGAACTTGGGGTTACCGGTCTGGGGATTCACCATCAACCCCTTGTTGTTGCGGGTATCCTTGTCTTGTGAAACAAATTGGGTAATCTCGTCGAACGAAAACTTCTTGTTGTCGACCAAGTCGGTACGGAGGGAGTCGAGACGTTCCAACGCATCGGTTATATCCTTTTCGGATACATGCGGACGCAGCAGAATGTGACGCACATTGATGCGGTCGCCCCGCTTCTCGATGAGCTGGATGATGTGGTAGCCGTACTCGGTCTCGACAATCTTCGACACCTTTTTCGGGTCGTTCAGGTTGAAGGCCACATCGGCAAACTCGGGCACCAGGTTACTCTTGCTCACAAAGCCCATCTCGCCGCCCATCATGGCTGTACCCCGGTCTTCGGAGTAGAGCACGGCCAGGGTCGAGAAGTCGCGTTCGCCGCGGTTCACCTGGTCGCTGAAGTCGCGCAACCGGGCCTTCACGTTGTCAATCTCCTGCTGGGGAACCTTGGGGTTGAGGGTAATAATCTGCACCTCGACCTGCAAGGGGATATAGGGGATACTGTCGGAGGGCAACTGGTTGTAGAAGCGACGCACCTCGGCGGGGGTAATCTTCACATCCTTGACCAGCGTGCGCTGTACCTCCTGCACCGTGCCCTGGTCGCGAATGATATTGGCCAGCTCTTCGCGAATCTCGGTAACGGGTTTCTTGAAGTACTCCTCCATCTTCTCCTTGGAACCGATGTTGGCAATGAGGTAGTTGATACGGGCCTCGACCTGCTGGAAAACAGTGGCGTCGGGCACCGTAATGGTGTCGAGCTTGGCCTGGTGCAGGAAGAGTTTCTGCACGGCGAGTTGCTCGGGTATCACACAATAGGGATCGCCGTCGATACGCTGCCCGTCATATTGCATCTGGCGGTACTGCTCCTCGACCTCCGACTTGTAGATGGCCTCGTCGCCTACGACCCATACGACCTCGTCGATGACGTTGTCGTCGTCATCGGCAAAAACCGGCAGAGACACCGCTACTGCCAATACGAAAAACAAAAGCCAATCAGTAAGTTTACGCATAATTCAAAAATCTTATTTTATACTATCGTCTCGCAAAGATTGCTCTCGCGGATATAACCATTTTATTTCGCCCGATTTCTCGGCGTCGTTGTAGAGATTCTCCTCCAGTTCCCGGTTGAAGTCGAGCCGGTTGCTGTTGGCCAGAATCTCCTGTATCTGAGTCTTGGCAAAATCGTAGGGCATCACCTCGCCCGGAGCCTTGTACTCGGTAATGTTGAGCAGATACCAGTAGCCGTTCTTGTTGAACTCGAGCTTGCGGTGACTCTTCAAGAAGGTTTCGGGGTCGCCGAACTCGTAGGGGATATTGCTCACAATCTCTTCAAAGGGTACCCAACGATCGTAGAAGTAGTCGTAGATAACGACATTTTTCAAGGCATACTTCTCAATCTTCTCCACCCCGTCGGACTTGGGCGAACAATACCACTTTTTCAACTGCCCGATGTTGGGAGCATTCTCGGGGACCTTCAGAAAGAGACCTTTGAGAATAGCCTCGCGCAAGCGGAACATATCGGAGTTTTTCTCGTAATAGTCGAGCATCTCCTGCTCGTCGATCTCCTTGTCGGCCCGCTCGCTCAACAACCGCTTGCGGTACTCGAAGATGACCAGATCGCGACGGTATCGCTCGACCAGTGCGTCGATGCGCTCCAGGTCGGGCACATTCTTGCGAGCTACCTCGTAGAGCAGCTCGTCGTCGATCCAGCGGTGTATGTAACGCTCGGCAAACTCGGCACTATCGGCAGGCGAAAGTCCCTCGGGCATGGCCTCGACAACCTCGTGGCGCGACAGGATGGCATCGCCCACCTGCACCAGCGAATCTTCATCGGTCCGTAACCCACTTCGGCACGCCGTGAAAAGGCATGCCGAAAGGATTGCAGCGAATAGTGTTGTCGATACTTTATACATGTTGCCGAGCGCCGTGGTTAATCGTCTGCTAAAATACGACTAAATAACCACTTGCTATTGCTTGTTAACGGTTTTTAGAACATCTTCATTTATTTCTACCGGGTACTTCTTGTTGAGGTTTTCGACCCATACCTTCTCGAGATAGTTCTGATAATCGGCCGTCACCTGACCGCGTACGTCGGTATAAGCCTCGGGATATTTCTTCAACAGCTTGCCCGACACGAAGGCTACCGGCAGTTTCTCGTCGGCCTTGGCCGGAGCGCCCTTGAATACCAGTTGGTCTACCCAACCATTCTCGCCCTCGACAAAGAGGCCGCGCTCTACCTTCACCCGGGTGAGCGAGTCGGTGTTGAACTCGCGGGTGAGTACCACGATTACCGAGTCGGCATCGAGTTTCTTCAACTGTTTCTTGATGGCCGTGGCGGTGGTATCGTCGCTACATTGGATAAGGAACCCTTTGTAGTGCGGTTTGTCCCATTTGTATTTTTTCTTGTTTTTCTTGAAGAACTTCTGCAGGCCTTCGGTATCTTGCGAAGCCTTCTCCCATACCTCACGGTTGCTCACTTCGAAGAGCAGCATGCCGTCGCGGTATTCGTTCATCAGGTTGCGGAAGTCGGGATATTTCTCCTCGAGACGGCTCTTCTCGTAATCGAGAATCTCGCGGTCGACCATGAAACCGACCATGGCCGAGATGTAGTCCGACACGTTGCGAGTCACGTCGCGACCCTTGGGCAAGAACTTGGCAAAGTCGGCTACGGTATAGGTGTGACCCTGGAACGAGAAGAGTTGGCTCTGGTCGTTGTGAATGGCTGCGATGTAAGACGAATCGACCTTACCCATCTCCTGGGCCAGCTTCATCAGTTTCTCCTGCTGAGCCTCGACCAGTGCGAAATTGTATTCGGTCTTCAACTTGGCCACCATGGCATTGCGAGCCATGCCGCCCCGCTCGTCGCGAGTCATCATGCGGGCAATCTCCGAACGCATCTGCTCAAAGGGCTTGATACCCCGCTTGTCGAGCAACTTGATGATGTGCCAGCCATAGGGCGAGAGCACGGGCTCGGAGATGTCGCCTTTGTTCTTGAGGGCAAAACCGGCATCTTCAAACTCTTTGACAAACTGACCGCTGCTTACCCAGGGCAACTCACCGCCGCGTACGGCCGTGCCTTTGTCCTCCGAGCGCTCCTTGGCCAGCGTGGCAAAGTCGGCCCCGGCCTTCAACTCGGCATAGATGGCACGAATCTCGGCCTCTTTCTGTTTCTTCACCTCGTCGGAAGCGTTGCGGGGAACCAGCACCATGATGTGTGCAAAGAGAAACTCACCGGGGTTGGGCCGGCGGCTGTGTACCTTGATGATGTGGTAGCCAAACTGGGTCTCCACCACGTCCGACACCTCGCCCGGCTGCAGGGCAAATGCGGCTTTCTCGAACGGATAGACGGTGCGGCCGCCACTGATGAATCCCAAATAGCCTTTGTTCTGGCGCGAACCGTCTTCGCTGTATTTCTCGGCCAGAGCACCGAAGTCCTGACCGTCTCTGATGCAGTTCAATATCGAGTCGGCTTTCTGCCGTGCGGCTGCACGCTCCTCGGGAGTGCGGGCATTGAGGCCGATAAGGATGTGGCTAACCTCTACATCCTCTTTCATGCGGTCGTAAGCCTCGCGGGCCAACTTCTCGTCGACCGACGAATCGATGAGATAGGGCTTGGCCAACTCGTCGCGATACCCGGCCAACTCTTTTTTGAAAGCGGCGGTCGTGTCGATGCCCAGAGCCTCGGCCTCGGCCACCTTGAGTTTATAGTTCTTAAATAGCGTAACGTATTCGTCGAGCGACTTCTGGTCGATTTGCTGCTGGCTGTTCTTGTTGTAGATATACTCGAACTCCGATTTGTGAATATCCTTGTTGTTTACTCTCATAATGACCGGGTCTACATCGGCAGCCAAGACCCAGGCCCAGGAATTACCGGCAAGCAAAGCCGCTACAAGCCATTTGTTTTTCATTGTGTTATGCGTTATGTTTTTATCGAGACCCTTGCGGGCTCAAGTTATCAAAAAAATAATACACTATTTTAACGCTGCAACGATAGAAAAATTATATGGCAACCGCTAAAATAGTGTATCATTTTTTCGCAAAAATCTATTTCACTCCGTTATCCCCGGCTGTAATTGGGAGCCTCGCTGGTGATGGTCACGTCGTGGGGGTGACTCTCGGCTACACCGGCGTTGGTGATACGGGTAAATTTAGCGTTGTGCAGGGCTTCGATGTCCTTGGCACCGCAATAGCCCATACCGGCACGCAGACCGCCTACCATCTGGTAAACCACTTCGTAGAGCGAGCCTTTGAAGGGGACACGGGCGGCGATACCCTCGGGTACCAGCTTCTTGGTATCGGTTTCGTTGGACTGGAAATAACGGTCTTTCGAACCCTTCTCCATGGCTTCGAGCGAACCCATGCCGCGGTACGACTTGTACTTACGGCCGTTGAAGATGATGGTCTCGCCCGGCGACTCTTCCACACCGGCCAGCATGCCACCCAGCATCACCGAGTAGGCTCCGGCGGCCAGCGCCTTGACAATATCACCCGAGTAACGGATACCACCGTCGGCAATCAAGGGTACACCCGTACCTTTCAGAGCCTTGGCCACATCATATACGGCCGACAGCTGAGGCACACCCACACCGGCAATAACGCGGGTCGTACAGATGGAACCCGGACCGATACCGACTTTCACACCGTCGGCTCCGGCATCGACCAGGTAACGGGCAGCCTCGCCAGTGGCAATATTGCCCACAACGACATCGATGTCGGGATATTTGGCCTTAATATCTTTCAATACGCCAATCACACCTTTGGAGTGACCGTGTGCCGTATCGATGACGATAGCATCGGCACCGGCCTCGACCAGGGCGTCGACACGGGTCATCGAGTCGACGGTAACGCCCACTCCGGCAGCTACGCGCAGACGGCCCAGCTTGTCTTTGCAGGCAAACGGTTTGTCCTTGGCTTTGGTAATATCCTTGTAGGTTACCAGTCCTACGAGATGCCCTTCCTTGTCGACTACGGGCAGCTTCTCGATCTTGTATTTCTGGAGGATGTCGGCAGCCTGCTGCAGGTCGGTCGACTGCGAGGTTGTAACCAGGTTCTCCTTGGTCATCACCTCGTCGACCAAACGGTCGAGATCGCGCTCAAACCGCAAGTCGCGGTTGGTAACGATACCCACCAGTATCTTGTTTTCGTTGACTACGGGGATACCACCGATGTGGTATTCGCTCATCATCGCCAATGCTTCGCGCACCGTAGAGCCGCAACGTATGGTCACGGGGTCGTAAATCATACCGTTCTCGGCACGTTTCACGGCGTGTACCTGCCGGGCCTGGGCCTCGATGCTCATGTTTTTATGAATCACGCCAATGCCGCCTTCGCGAGCGATAGCGATTGCCAACTGTGCTTCGGTAACGGTATCCATGGCCGCCGAAACTAAAGGAATATTTAATCGGATATTTCGTGAAAACTGTGTCGAGAGCTCGACTTCACGAGGGAGGACTTCGGAGTAAGCGGGGATTAACAATACATCGTCAAAGGTTAATCCGTCCATCACCACTTTTTCTGCAACAAATGACATAATGAAGTTCATTAGAATTTTATTGCATGCAAAGATAAAAATTTTTTGCAAGCTATTATAGAGCTTCGACAGATTTTTTTATTATTTATTGTTCGCTCCAAAGAGAGTCGGACAGGGTGCCCCGACCGCTCCCACCGACCGGCGCGAACAGAGCCGGTACCGATACAGAAAGGGGCGGCCCGTGTATCGAGTCGCCCCTTTGTATCGTAACGCTGGTTATATCAATTTCCCATCTCGGAGAGGAACTTGATACGAATCAACCGTATCTCCTCCTCGCTGTATTCCATGCCAAACTCTTCGATGGCATCCTCGAGGCTGTCGCTCTCGCTCTCCTTGAAGTAGTTGAAAATGTCGTCGATGTGCTCGTCGTCCATAATCTCGCGCAGGAAGTAATCGATGTTAATCTTCGTGCCCGAGTAGACGATGGCCTCGATTTCGTCGAGCAGCTCGCTGAAGTCGAGCCCCTTCGACTCGGCCAGTTCGTCGAGGGCAATCTTGCGGTCGATGGCTTGGATAATCGAGACCTTCAGCTTCGACTTGTTGGCTACGGTGCGCACGCGCAGGTCTTCGGGACGCTCGATTTCGTTCTCCTCGACGTGAGCCTTGATGACCTTGATGAACTCCTCGCCGTATCGTTTGGCTTTGCCGGCACCCACACCCGGAATGTTCTGCAACTCCTCGAGGGTGATGGGATAGGTCGTGGCCATGGCTTCGAGCGACGGGTCCTGGAAGATGACGTAGGGCGGCAACTCGAGCCGCTTGGCAATCTTCTTGCGCAGGTCTTTGAGGATGGCGTACAGCTCGGGGTCTACCGCACAGGCGGCTCCGCCCTTCATGGGTACCTCTTCCTCCATCTCTTCGAAATCGACATCCTTCACAATCTTGAACGATACCGGATTCTTCAGGAATGCGTGTCCGGCTTTGGTCACCTTCAACAATCCATAGTTTTCAATATCCTTACTGATATAACCGGCTATCAATGCCTGACGGATTACGGCATTCCACGTACGCTCGTCTTCGCCCTGTCCGCTACCGAAGACCTCCAGGTCTTCGTGCTGATACGAGAGCACCTGGCTGGTCTCTTTGCCCAGCAGGACATCGATAACATATTCGGTTTTAAATTTCTCTTTCAGTGCAATGATAGTTTCAAGAACCGCACAAAGTTGATCTTTTGCTTCCACTTGTTTTTTAGGATTTAGGCAATTATCACAATTTCCGCAATTGTCTTCTTCATACTCCTCACCGAAGTAGTGCAGCAGAATCTTGCGGCGGCAGAGCGACGACTCGGCATAGGCTGCGGTTTCCAGCAGCAACTGTTTGCCTATCTCTTGCTCGGCCAGGGGTTTACCCTGCATGAACTTCTCGAGTTTCTGCAAGTCTTTGTTGATATAAAATGTTATACATTGGCCTTCACCTCCGTCACGACCGGCACGTCCCGTCTCCTGATAGTAGCCCTCGAGGCTCTTGGGTATATCGTAGTGTATGACATAGCGCACATCGGGTTTGTCGATGCCCATGCCAAAGGCTATCGTGGCGACGATAACGTCGATCTTTTCCAACAGGAATGCGTCCTGGTTTTGCGTACGGGTAGCCGAGTCCATACCGGCGTGGTAGGGCAACGCCCGTATCCCGTTCACCTGCAGTAGTTCGGCCAGCTCTTCCACCTTCTTGCGGCTCAAGCAATAGATGATGCCCGACTTCCCCTCCTGCGACTTGATATATTTGATTATATCCTTGTCGATATTCGCCGTCTTGGGGCGCACCTCGTAGTAGAGGTTGGGCCGGTTGAACGACGACTTGAAGACCGTGGCATCGAGCATGCCCAGGTTCTTCTGGATATCGTGCTGCACCTTGGGGGTGGCAGTCGCCGTGAGGGCGATAACGGGTTTTACCCCTATCTCGTTGATGATGGGTCGTATGCGGCGATACTCGGGACGGAAGTCGTGCCCCCACTCCGAGATACAGTGCGCCTCGTCGACAGCATAGAACGAGATGTTTACCTGACGCAAAAAGTCGATATTCTCTTCCTTGGTAAGCGACTCGGGTGCGACATACAGCAATTTGGTTTTTCCCGACAATATATCACTCTTGACCTGATCGATTGCCGCTTTGTTGAGCGAGGAGTTTATAAAGTGAGCCACACCGTCTTCGGCGCTGAAGTTGCGCATGGCATCGACCTGGTTTTTCATCAATGCAATCAAAGGCGAAATGACGACGGCCGTCCCGTCGAGAATCAGGGACGGTAGTTGATAACAAAGCGACTTACCTCCTCCGGTAGGCATCAATACAAAGGTGTCTTTCCCGGCGAGTAAATTTTTGATGATCGCTTCCTGATTTCCTTTGAAGGTATCGAATCCGAAATGCTTTTTCAGTTCCTCGGTCAAATTTACTTCTTTTGCCATACGGTTATTCTCTTTCTCGTTATTGGTTAGCCGATCTCTTATCGGTCTAACAAATTTATAAACAACTCTGCGTAATTACCAAATTTTAATGCTGCTTTTTTTATACGGCCAATAGTTTTGCTTTCTCTAATTTTTTCTCGGCATAGCTGCGGGTGATGTTCAGCTTCTTCTTCGCCGACGAGGGGGTCTCGTACATGGCATCCATCATCACCGTCTCGACAATCGAGCGCAGTCCGCGGGCTCCCAGTTTGAACTCGATGGCCTTGTCGACCACATAGTCGAGCATGTCGTCGTCGAAGGTGAGCTTCACGCCATCCATCTCGAACAGTTTGACATACTGCTTGATAATCGAGTTTTTGGGCTCGACCAGAATACGGCGCAGAGCGTCGCGATCGAGAGGATTCAGGTAGATGAGGATGGGCAGACGCCCGATAATCTCGGGGATGAGACCATACGACTTGAGGTCTTGCGGGGCAATGTACTGCAACAGGTTGTCGCGGTTGATGCGGTTGTTGCTGCCACCGCCGTTGAACCCTACCACGTGGGCATTGAGCCGCATGGCTATCTTGCGCTCGATACCGTCGAAGGCCCCGCCGCAGATGTAGAGGATGTTCTTGGTGTTGACCGGAATCATCTTCTGCTCGGGGTGCTTGCGCCCGCCTTGGGGCGGCACGTTCACGATAGAGCCTTCGAGCAGCTTGAGCAACCCTTGCTGCACGCCCTCGCCGCTCACGTCGCGGGTAATCGAGGGGTTGTCGCTCTTGCGGGCTATCTTGTCGATCTCGTCGATAAAGACGATACCCCGCTCGGCGGCCTCCACGTCGTAGTCGGCCACTTGAAGCAGGCGGGTGAGAATGCTCTCTATATCTTCGCCCACGTAACCGGCCTCGGTGAGCACCGTGGCATCGACAATGGTAAAGGGCACCTTGAGCAGCCGGGCAATGGTCTTGGCCAGTAAGGTCTTGCCGGTACCCGTGGGGCCTACCATGATGATGTTCGACTTCTCTATCTCCACATCGTCGGCATCGTCGGTCGCATTCTGCATGATGCGCTTGTAGTGGTTGTAGACCGACACGGCCAGGTAGCGCTTGGCATCGTCCTGCCCGATGACGTACTGGTCGAGAAAGCTCTTTATCTCTTCGGGCTTGGGCAACTCCTCGCGCGAAATCGACCATTTCGAATTTTTCTTCCGCTTCTTGTGCAGATACTCTTCGGAAAGGAGGTAGGCCTGTTCGGCACACTCGTCACAGATGCAGCCGTCACGGCCGGGCATCAGCAACCGCACCTCGTTTTCACCTCGTCCGCAAAAACTACACTTCTCACCTTTCGCCATTGTTCAAATCGTTTTTCTTGGATTTAACCAATACCTCATCGATCATGCCATACTCTTTGGCTTCGGCGGCAGTCATCCAGTAGTCACGGTCCGAATCTTTCTCTACCCGCTCGTAGGTGTTGCCCGAGTGGTCGGCGATAATGGTATAAAGTTCTTTCTTGAGTTTCTGTATTTCGCGAGCGGTAATCTCAATATCCGAGGCCTGACCCTGGGCGCCACCCATCGGCTGGTGAATCATCACCCGCGAGTGTTTCAGGGCAAAGCGTTTCCCCTTGGTACCGGCTACCAGCAGCACGGCTCCCATCGAGGCGGCCATACCGGTGCAGATAGTCGACACGTCGCAGCTGATAAACTGCATGGTGTCGTAGATGCCCAACCCGGCATAAACCGACCCGCCCGGCGTATTGAAATAAATCGAGATGTCTTTACCGGGGTCGGCGGCATCGAGGTAGAGCAACTGCGCCTCTATGACATTCGAGGTATAATCGTCGATAGGTGTTCCCAGAAAGATCACACGATCCATCATCAAACGCGAGAACACGTCCATCTGAGTGACATTCAACTGACGCTCCTCCATAATGGTCGGAGAGAGGTAACTGCTGGTAAACTGTGCATACTGGTCCAAAGCCAGACCGTTCATGCCTAAATGCTTCACCGCATAATTTCTAAAATCGTTGGTCATGTTATACGTATTTAATTGTTTCTATCCCTATTTTCAATCCATGGTTGCGAAAGCCATAGCCAAAGTCAAACCGGGAAACAAAGATACTGTTTGACTTTGTCAAGACACATTCTATCTCATACAAAGATATAAACAAAAACAGTTATACCCCAAATAAATTTGGGCGAGCCTCCTGTTTTTTAGGACCTGCTTTCACAAAAAATAATATATGCATCACAACCCGCCTGCCCCTCGAACCGGCAAAACTACCGGGCCGAGGTGACAAAAAGCCCCGAAAACAGAGGGTTCCGGGGCTTCGTGTGAATTTATATCGAATTACTATCGACTGGTCTTATTCTGCAGTTTCGAACAGCTTCTGGAAATTCTCCATCGATACCTCTTTGTGGTTGAGGGTTACCGATTCCTTGATAGCCGTTTGAATCTTCATCTCGGTAGCCTGGTTGATGAGACGCGAACGGGTATCCTTGTTCGAGAGCATCTCGTTGCCGTAGCGCTCGAGTACATCGTCGGGCACACCGGTCATGCCGTATTGGGCAAACTGGCTGGCGGCTACACGTTTGGCCATAGCCTTCAGGTCGTTGTCGTCGACATGAATATCGAATTGTTTTACGATTTGCTCCTTGATCAGTTGCCACTTCAAGTCGGGTACCATGCGCGAGTAGTCGTCGTCGATGGTCTCGGCCTTGCGCTCCTTGTCGGTAGCGAGCAACCAGCGTTTGAGGAATGCGTCGGGCAATTCGAAGTCGCCTACGGCTTTTTCGATGGCAGCACGCGAATCGAGCGAGAAGCGGTAGTCGCTCTCGGGAACCAGCTGGTGGGCAATCATCTCGCGGATTTTGGCCAGGTACTCTTCCTCGGTCTTCACGGTATCCTTACCGAAGATGCTGTCGAAGAACTCCTGATTCAACTCGGCGGGTTGCAGGTGGGTAATATCTGTCACTGTCATTTCGAAGTCGGATGTCACATTGGCAGCCTTCTCCTTGTCGGTATTGAGCATCGAAGCCAGTTCGGCTACCGAAGCGTTGCAGCTCTTCGAGGGGTTGAATACCACTTTGTCGCCCTTCTTCACGCCGGCAAACTTGGCCTTCTCGTCGTCGCTCTTGAAGTAGTTGGGCGAAACGATTGTGCTCTCTACCGTGATGCCGCCTTCGAGGGGAGTGCCGTCGCTCGAGAGCTCGACCATCGAACCCTTGATGAGGTCTTTCTCGTCGGTCGACTCGTCTACCGAAACCTGTTTGCCGAAGCGGGCACGGAACGATTCGTCCTGACGTTTTACCATATCGTCGTCGACCGTAATCGTGTAGTAGGGAACCGAAATCGACTTGTCTACCTTCACATTCAGTTCGGGGGCCAGAGCCACATCAAAACGGAAGGTGAAATCGTCCTGAGCATCCAGGTCGACCGTCATGTCTTCGGCCGTCATGGGCTCGCCCAGAATGTTGAGTTTGTTATCGCGGATATAATTGTACAAAGCCTCTGAAACCAAACGGTTGATCTCCTCTACCCGTACCGATTTGCCAAACATCTTCGTGAGGATGCTGAAGGGTACTTTCCCCTTTCTGAAACCGGGGATATTGGCTTTCTGCCCGTAGGCGCGAAGAGATTTATCAACTTTGTCCTGATAATCGGCTTTCGATATTTCAATCGAAATCACAGCGTTCAGGTTGTCGGTGTTTTGATGTGAAACGTTCATTCTTATGAATTTTATTAAATTAGACTCTTTACTGTTTTTACTCTCTATTGCCTACAAAAAGCGTGCAAATTTTGAGAGCGCAAAATTAGTGCTTATCTTTCGATAATCAAATTATTATTAAATTTTTTCTTTTTTCGGAACAGACAAACGAGGGGCTCCGAGGGTGCCCCTTCCCCCCTTCCGGTCGGTCGGGGACAGAGGTTCTACTTGGTATCGGCCATCAGCTGGTCGAAGAAATCGTCGAGTTCCTTGTCCATCTTTTCCCAGAAATCGTCGTGCAGATAGATATTCTCGTCGTCGATGGTAATGAGGTCGGCCACCGGCTCCATGTCGGCATTGACCAGCACCACCGAGAAGGGCGAAATAACATCCAGCGAGTGAATAGCCTGGCTCACCCGCTCATCGGCCAGTACCTTTCTCAAAAAGGCTATCAAGGCTGCATCCAGCTGGTCGCCATCGTGAGCCGTGCGCCACTCGTCGAGCTCATCGATGGTCGACTGGGCCAGCACGCCGTCACCGTCGTCGAAGACGGTAAAGAGTTGTTCGTCATACTTCACCTGCACATACATGTCGGTGAGCGACAGGGCCTCTGCACGGGCCTTCTCTACCGCTGCACAAAGGGTATCGCACAGGGTCGAGAAAAGTTTTTCTTCCGAAGCGTCCATAATCATTCTATTCGTTAAGTTGCGACAGTCGGCAACAGCCCTCCGAATCGAAGAGAAAGAGAGACTCTCCCCCACCCGACTTGGCCCTAATGCCTTCTATCTTTCACACAAAGGTAGTGAAAAAAGCAAGTATCGGCATCGACTCCATATCAAATTTTTCTTATTTCTTATATATGCCCGCACAATCATCGTGACGGCTACGATTCGAAAAGAATAAAAAAAATATCGTTTTATTCAAAAATTTATAGCGATTTGTTTGGAATCAAAAATGATTTCATTACATTTGCAACATCAAACTCGCAACAGAGAAACGATGAAGAACTTTGATTTTGCATATTACTTTTACTTTTACTTTTATTTTCGCCAAAATAAAAACGGGGTTTTATGCAATTAAGAGAATGTAAAACAGAACAACGACACGTATAGTAAAATCCCGTTCAACCACCGAACGGGATTTTTTTTATTTTCGACCTATGAAGAAGAGAGTCACCATACAAGGCATAGCCGGCTGTTACCACGAAGCCGCCGCCCGCGCCTACTTCGGCGAGGAGGAAATCGAGACCGTCGCCTGTGCCACCTTTGCCGAGATGTTCGACCGCATGGCACTCGACCACTCCCTGCTGGGCATCATCGCCATCGAGAATACCATCGCCGGCAGCCTGCTGCAAAACCACGAGTTGCTGCGCAAGAGCAATCTGAACATCGTGGGGGAATACAAGTTGCGCATCTCGCACGTACTGGCCGCTCTGCCGGGCGAGACCCTCGACGACATACGCGAGGTTAACTCGCACCCCATGGCCCTGATGCAGTGCGGCGAGTTTCTCAAGACCCACCCGCGCATGAAACTCGTCGAAAAGGACGACACGGCGGGCAGCGCCCAGGAGATAGCCCAGCACCACCTCACGGGGCATGCCGCCATCTGCGGCCGGCTGGCGGCCCAAATCTACGGTCTGAACATCCTGGCCGAGGGCATCGAGACCAACAAGCGCAACTTCACCCGGTTCCTGGTCGTGGCCGACCCGCTTTACAGCGACTGGCTCACCGCCGGCAAGCGCATCAACAAGGCGTCGCTCGTCTTCAGCCTGCCCCACACGCAAGGCAGCCTGTCGAAGGTGCTCACCATCCTCTCCTTCTACGACATCAACCTGTCGAAAATACAATCCATGCCCATCATCGGGCGAGAGTGGGAATACCGGTTTTACATCGACCTCACGTTCGACAACTTCACCCGCTACAAACAATCGCTCGACGCCATACGGCCGTTGACCAAGAACTTCAAAATACTCGGAGAATATGCAGAATTTGACAAACCCCTTTGACATACGGCCCGCCCACCGGGTAAACCAGGTGAGCGAATACTACTTCTCGCGCAAGCTCAAAGAGATTGCCGGGCTCAATGCCCAAGGACTCGACATCATCAGCCTGGGCATCGGGGGTCCCGACCGGCCTCCCCACGCCGATACCATCGAGGCGCTCTGCTCCGAGAGCCGGCGCCCCGACACCCACAGCTACCAGCCCTACGTGGGCATTCCCGCACTGCGGCAGGCCTTTGCCGACTGGTATGCCCGCTGGTATGGCGTAGAGCTCGACCCCCAGCGCGAAATACAGCCGCTCATCGGTTCGAAAGAGGGCATCCTGCACATCAGCCTTGCCTTCCTCAACCCCGGCGACGGGGTGTTGGTACCCAATCCCGGCTACCCCACTTACAGCTCGGTGAGCCGGCTGGCCGAAGCCGAAATCTTCACCTACGACCTCGACGCGCAGAACGGGTGGCAACCCGACTTCAATCAGCTCGAGTCGCTGCCGCTCGACCGTATCAAGCTCATGTGGGTCAACTACCCCAACATGCCTACCGGCGCCAACGCCTCGGTCGAGCTGTTTACCCGTCTGGTCGAGTTCGGCCGGCGTCACGGCATCGTCATCGTCAACGACAACCCCTACAGCTTCATCCTCAACGACCGGCCCCTCAGCCTGCTGTCGATACCCGGCGCCCGCGAGTGCTGCATCGAGATGAACTCGCTGAGCAAGTCGCACAACATGGCCGGCTGGCGCATCGGCATGCTGGCCTCGAACCCGCAGTTTGTCGAGTGGATATTGCGGGTGAAGAGCAACATCGACTCGGGCATGTTCCGCCCCTTGCAGAGCGCGGCCATCAAGGCACTCTCGTGCGGTCCCGAATGGTATGCCGAGGTAAACCGGGTCTACCGCTCGCGACGGACCGTTGCCGAGCAAATCATGCAGGCGCTCGACTGCAGCTACGACCCCTCGCAAGTGGGGCTGTTCCTGTGGGGGCGCATCCCCGACGAGGCCCGCGACGCCGAATCGCTGGCCGACCGCGTGCTCTACGACGCCCGCGTATTCATCACCCCGGGGTTCATCTTCGGCAGCGGGGGCAACCGCTACCTGCGCATTTCGCTCTGCGCCCCCGAAGAGCGAATGAAAGAAGCTTTACAACGTATCGAAAAAATGAAATCCTAAAATACTATTTGTTATGAACGACTTACAACCGATTACACTTCCCGGGGTCGACCTCAAGCGTCCCGTCATCATAGCCGGTCCCTGCAGTGCCGAGACCGAAGAACAGGTAATGAACACCGCCCGCCAACTGGCCGGGCAAGGCATCAAGATATTCCGCGCCGGGATATGGAAACCCCGCACCAAACCGGGAGGTTTCGAAGGCGTGGGCGTAGAGGGCCTGAACTGGCTCAAACGGGTGAAAGAGGAGACCGGCATGTACACCGCCACCGAGGTGGCCACCGAGCGACACGTGTTCGAAGCCCTCAAGCACGGCATCGACATCCTGTGGATCGGAGCCCGCACCACGGCCAACCCCTTTGCCGTACAGGAGATTGCCGACGCCCTGAAGGGGGTCGATATTCCCGTACTCATCAAGAACCCCGTGAACCCCGACCTC
>OJNR01000301.1_pt1 | contig 37454 bp, 36 predicted proteins | sample 1597901 | NCBI WGS metagenome assembly OJNR01 (sample SAMN01915223, study PRJEB22387) | human gut metagenome | isolation source: stool | host: Homo sapiens | place: USA | reverse complement strand
CGCGGGTGTGATCGCGCGGGAAATCAACTTTATCAAGGAACAGACCAAACGGCAGATGCTGGCGGCGTCGATGGAGATCGGCGCGCGGCTCTGCGAGGCCAAGGAGCTGGTCGGCTACGGCGAGTGGGAAAAGTGGCTTTGCGAAAATGTGGACTATTCGCAGTCCACGGCGAACAATCTGATGCGTATTTACCGGGAATACGGCAGTCAGCAGATCAATCTGCTGACCGGCAAAGCGCCTGCCGAGGTCTTTGCCGAGATCAGCTACACACAGGCGGTGGCGCTGATGGGGCTGCCGATGCCGGAGCGCATGGAGCTTGCTGCCGAGAAGGATGTAGCGGCGATGTCCACGCGAGAGTTGGAGCGCGAGGTGGAGGCGCGCCGCGCGGCGGAAACCAGGGCGGAGGCACTGGACGCCGAGCTGGCGTCGGCATCCGACGAGAAATCCGCGCTGGAAGCCGAGATCGAAGCGCTGCGCAGCGAGATCGGAAAGATGCAGGCGGCACAGGCTGCGCCCGTACAGGTGGACATGTCCGAATACATCCGCCGCGCCGACGCAGACAATGCGCGCATCACGGCTGTCGAGGCGGCGCGCCGCGAAAGCGCGGACGCGCTTGCCAGAGCGAAATCCGATGCCGAGAAGGCAAAGGCGCGCGCGGACAAGCTGAAGGCGGAAATGGAGGGTGCGGCGGCGTCCGGCAAAGCTGAGGCGGAAAAGGCATATTCGGAAGCGCTTCGTGCTGCCGAGGAACGTGCCGCGACGCTTGAGGACAAGCTGCGCACCAGCGCCGCGCCGGTGGTGCAGAAGTTCGCCATTTACTTCGAGCAGCTGCAGGAGACCTTCAACCGGATCTTCGCACTGCTGGACGATGCGGACGAGGGCGAGGCGGCGAAGATTCGCGCGGGTTTGCGCCGTGTGCTGGATGCGATGAGCAATGCGATTGGGGGTGACATGTGATGCAGATGAGCTACGGGGAGATCGTGCGATCCTACAAGAAAGCGAAAGAGCCGAAGAAGCAGATCGGTGTGCTGGCGGATCTGAATGCGGTCGGCAGGGACGAGATCGCGAAGATCCTGTACGATGCGGGCGAGATCAACAAGATGACCTACGGGCAGTACCAGCGGCACGGAAAGAAGGCTGTGAAAACAGAGCCAACCGAGACGGCAGAGGTATGCGAGCAGGCCGCCCCGGACGGTGAACCGCGCCGGGCGCCCGAAAAAGCCGAAAAAGTGCATGTGCCGGAGGCGGTGATCGAGATGGTGAAGGACACGCTGGCAGAACTGAAAAGCGCTTACGGCAATGCAAAAAAAGTCGTCACGCATTACGAGGAGATGGAGGCATTCCTCGCGGCGGCGACGGCGGACAAAGCAGAATAATTTCACGGGGCGTTTCGCCCCACATCGGCGGGATGGCTTTGACCGGAGTTCGATTCTCCGGACGCCGAACAGGACATTTGAAAAACAAAGCGGCGGATGCCGCTTTGAATCCCTGCATGTTATGTTAAGTTTATGACCATTTGCATATGGAAGGAAACCGACAGGCGCGTATCGCGGGCGCGGGTACGCGCGTGAGGACGAGGGAGTTAAAACGGGTGGTGTATAGCGGGTCGTCGAGGGCGCCGACCCCTACCGGCGATATTAAGAGACAAAACGATTCCTTTTCTCTCGCGCAAAAAAAATATATCCCGGCGCGAGCCGGGCGGGGCGTGAATGCCGGTGTGGGAAATCTCTGATTTTCCAACACCGGCAGAGAGGGCGCGGACGCCCTCTTTTTAGATCAATTTTGCAGGAGGTAAACATGGCGGCGCGAATCAAGCAGGTGGAGATTATCGCGGGGGACTATATGCGCGTGCATTGGTTCCCGGCGCGGAACTACCATCGCGGCAGACGGACAAAGCAGTTCCGGCCGTCTTCGGCCGCGCAGGAAAAGTACAACCAAAAGCGCCGCGAGCTGCATCTGCGGGATCTGCTGCACGCGAATTTCACCGACCTTGACTTTGCATGCCGCCTATCCTACGACGGAGAAAGCCCGGACATCGAGGCGGCGCAGGGGTGCATCCGACGCTTTCTGCGCCGCCTGAAGCGCGCGTACAAGCGGGCGGGTACGGAGTTAAAGTACATATACTGCACCGAGCGCGGCAAGCACGGCGGCCGCGTGCATCATCACCTTGTCGTCAACGCCTGCCCGGCACTGACCGACAATCCCTATTTCTTCCGCCGCCTGTGGAACAACGGCGGGCTGCCGGGCAAGAGCTACGTCTACGCGGCGCCGCTGGAATTTGCCTGCGGTGCGGACGGCGACTATGAGGACGGCGGGCTGACGGGCCTGTCGAAGTACATCATCTACGACAAGCAAAAGGAGACGGACAAGCAGTACAGCCGCAGCCGCAACCTGGTCGAGCCGGAGGTACGCGAAAGCATCGGCGCGATCTCGCGCGCGGCGGTCGAGCGTATTGCCGAGACGGGCGACCTGTCCGACCTTGCCGACCGCTATCCGGACTACGACATCTACAAGACGCAGGTTGACAGCTTTGACGCCGCCGACCCCGGTGCGCCGCCGATGTCCGGCACGTTTGTGACGGTCTTTTTGTGCCGCAAAGCCATGACCTATAACATCACGGGAGGCAGAAGATGAAGACGCAGAAGAAGATGCGCAGCCTGAAGATGGGCTATGCCAAGCAGCAGATGATCTACCGTACCTGCCGCCGCTATGATGCACAGCCGCCGGCGGTGCAGGAAAAGATCGAACGGCTGTGCTACACGGTGACGCACGGCGACCGGCAGAAATACCGTGCGCTGTTTGCCGTGGTGACGAGTGGGAAGTCGATCCGCCGCATCGCGCTGGAGCATTATTACTCGGAGCGGCTGCTCTACGATCTGCGCCGCGCGTTCTATGAGGCGTGGAGCGGTTAACACGGTGCACAGACACCTCATCCACCGCAAGCGGTCCCCCTTCCCCCGCTGGGGAAGGCTTATTGGATTGTGTGCCGATTTGGCGGCTCTCAAAATTTAACCGCGGAAAAGCCCGGAAGCCTTGTGTTTACGGGCTTTTTCGGCGTCCCGAAAGTGTGCGATAACGGAAAGAAATTTGTGCTATAGTGGATATACCATAAGTGATACAAACACACAAGCCTGCGGGCGGATATTTTGCGTGCTTTTCGCATTGTCCGCCTCGGAATATCGGTATATTCCGTCGTTGTCCGCAGCAAAAATCATCACAAAATCTCCCGCCCGCAGGTGTTTTGCAGTTTCGACCGAGCGAATTTTTGTCCGGGCGAGAAAAAAGACGCCGGGAATACGCCGGTATTTCCAAGTCTTTTGACGATGCACGGTCGGAAAGACGCCGGTCAAAACCTTGTGTGTTCGTATCGCTTATGGTATCAGACGAGGTGACAGAGCGGTCACGGGAGAGGGGCGGGAAATTTGAAAGAAAGGAAATTCCGAAGCGCTGCGGAGCTTGCTGCGCTGTGCGATGACTATTTCAAGTCCATCAGCGCAGTAGTGCCGGTCGAGCACGAAGAATGGGAAAAGGGCGCGGACGGCAAGTGGATCAAGCGCACGGTTCCGGTCACGGCGCGAAGCGGATGCCCGATGACCAAGCTCGTATGGTTCACGCCGCCGACTGTTGGCGGGCTGTGTGCGCATCTCGGGATTTCCCGCCATACATTTTCCGCGCTTGCAAAAAGCGCGAGGTTTGCCGATGCTGCGGCAGCCGCACGCGCTGTCATCACGACCTACCTTGAGGAGCGCATCAGCGATCCGGAGGCACGGAACATCAAGGGGGTGCAGCTCTCGCTGGAGACCCTGACGGCGGCGGCGCAGAAGGACGAGGCGGCACAGGTCGTTCCGATGACCAACGCGGAGCGCGCCGAGCTGCTGCGCGAAATGATCGAAAATGGCTTTATCGACGCGGACGAAAGCGGCACTTGACGACGCGCTTGTCTGGTACAAGTCCCTGCGCGACACCTCCAACACGGCGTTTCTGTCGCTATACAACGACAGACACCGCTATCTTGTGCTGAAGGGCGGCGCGGGCAGCGGCAAAAGCAACTTTGCGGCGCATAAGGTCCTGGATCGCTGCGTGCGCGAGGGCGGACACCGCTTTCTCTGTTGCCGCAAGGTCAAAGAGGACATCCGCAAGAGCATTTTCGAGCAGCTGCTCGCGCTGGCGGCGCAATACTATCCGGGCATGCCGATCGAGGCGAACCGCACGAACTTTGACATTCGCTTCCCCTCCGGCAGTGTGATCTACTGCGTGGGGCTGAACGATGTTTCGCGCCTGAAATCCATCTACGAGATCACGGACATCTGGATCGAGGAAGCGACCGAAATCAGCGAGAGCGACTTCGGACAGCTGGACATCCGTATGCGCGGCAAGTCGCCGCACTACCGGCAGATGATCCTGACCTTTAATCCGGTTTCGGTCACGCACTGGCTGAAAAAGCGATTCTTCGATGCGCCGGATGCGCGTTGCCGCGTACATGAGAGCAGCTATAAGGACAACCGCTATCTGGACGCCGAGGACATCCTGACGCTGGAACAATTCCGGGAAACAGACCCGTATTATTACGAAGTTTACTGCCTCGGGCACTGGGGCTCGACCTACAGGAGCATCTTCCCGACCGACAAGGTGATTGCCAGACAGGACGCTGCGCCGAAGCCGCTGCGCATCGGTCTCTTCGAGGGCGGCAGATTCTGCTGTGCGGCAGACGGTTTTATCAAAATCTATGCAGAGCCGCGCGCGGGACGCCCGTATGTTTGCGGCGCGGACACGGCCGGAGAGGGCAGCGACTTCTTCGCGGCACACGTCATCGACAATGTGACGGGCGAGCAGGTTGCCGTGCTGCACGGACGGATGGACGAGACGGCGTTCCCTGGACAGCTTGCCGCGCTCGGCCGCATGTACAATGACGCGCTGCTTGCCGTGGAGTGCAACTTCTCGACCTACACAGTCCACGAACTGGATCGCATCGGCTACAGGCATCAGTACATCCGCGAGAGCTTTGACAGCTACAGCGGCAGCTACAAAAAAGCCTACGGATTTGTGACGACAAAAATAACGCGCCCGGTGATCCTCGGCGATCTCTTGCGCATTTTCTCGGAGAATCCGACGCTTGTGAACGACACCGACACGCTGGAGGAGTTTCTGACCTTTATCCGCAACGACAAGCTGCGCCCGGAGGCGGCAGTTGGCGCGCACGACGACCTGGTGCTGTCGCTGGCGATCGCCTACCACGCGCGGGAGCAGCAATCGCGCGAGGACGAGACCGCGCTTGTCGAGTGGACGCACTCCATGTGGGAGGACTACCGCGCGGCACGGAGCGACATCAAGGCGGAGCTGATACAAAAATGGGGCAAACCGAAGCCCGAAAGGAAACGCAGATGAACGAAGAAAGACTACATCACTGGCAAAACGTATTTTCCCGCGACAAGGCGGCACAGAGCGAGGAACGCGAGCTGTTTGTACACCGCGAAGCGCTCTACCGCGGCCTGCGCGATGTGACAGTCGTCTCGGATGCGGCTGACGCCGCCGATGAGACGCCGCATATCTACAACATCATCGCCGAGCTGATCGAAAGTCAGGTGGATGCATCTATCTACCCGGTGAAGGTGACGGCGACAAAGCGCGGAAACGAGGCGAAGGCACGCAAGATCGAGCATCGCATAAACGACATCGTCACACGGCTGGCGACGCCTGAGATGATTGACCTCGCCGAGCGCGGCGTCCCCTTACAGGGCGGCTGCTACTGGCAGCCGGAATGGGACAACTCGGCGCAGTCGCACTACACGCACGGCGGTGTGGTGCTGTCCTACCGGCATGTGCAGAATGTGATCCCGCAGGCGGGTGCGAACGACATCGACGAGATGGATCATGTTTTTTTGGAGCTGGGACAATCGAAAGAAACAGTCAGACGCATGTACGGCGCGGACGTATCGGAGGAAGCCGAGGACGAACCCGCCGCGCGCAGCGCCTTCGGCGAAAGCGAGCCTGCCGAGGACTTTGTCACAGTGCGCATCTGCTATTACAGGAACGCGGACGGAGGCATCGGCAAGTTTGTATGGTGCGGTGACCGCGTGCTGTACGATGTGGAAGACTTCGAGGCGCGGCATCTGCGCGTATGCGCGGACTGCGGCGCGCCCGAGCCGCCGGACGTTGAGAGGGATGGTAAAGACGCCGCCGCGGAGAATCCGCTTTTTGCCCTGTTTGCAGGTAAAAAGAAAGCGAAAGGCAAAATCTGCCCCGCGTGCGGCGGCAACAGGTGGCGCGATGAAGTGGCAGATGAGGAGACGCTGCTTTACGATATTGTGCTGCCGGACGGCGGCGTGATTTCCGCCCGCCATGCGGACGGCACGCCCGAAAAGATCCCATATTACAAGCCGCGGATGCTGCCGATCGTGCTGCAGAAGTCGATCTCCGCGCCGAATCAGCTGCTCGGCGTGTCCGATGCAGATCTGATCGAGGACCAGCAGGCCAGCATCAATCTGTGCGAACGCGAAATTCTCAAGCGCTTGCAGAAATTCGGTGCGCTGCTCTCCCTGCCGGACGAGGCGGAGATCGAGGCGGACGGCGGCCTGAACGTTGTGCGCCTTGAAAACCCGGCGAAGGCGGATATGGTGCGCCTGCAGGACTTGCAGCTAAACATCTCGCAGCATCTGACCATGAAAAACGCGATCTACGAAGAAGCGAAGAACCTGGTCGGCATCACGGACAGCTATCTCGGGCGCTATGATTCCTCCGCGAAAAGCGGCATTGCCAAGCAGACATCGGCGGCGCAGGCTGCCGGGCGACTTGCCTCGAAGCGTGCGATGAAAGCGGCTGCCTGGGCGCGCATCTACGAATTGATCTTCAAGCTTCTGCTTGCCTATGACGACGACGAGCACGACGTGCTCTACCGCGATGACGAAGGCAACGAACAGTACGAGACGTGGAGCCGATACGAGTTTCTGACGCGGGACGCGGACGGCGCATGGTGCTGGGATGACGACTATCTCTTTGCATGCGACAGCTCGCTCAGCCTGATGAGCGACCGGGCGGATCTGTGGCAGCAGGTGCTTGCCGACTATCAGTCCGGCGCATACGGCAATCCGAGCGACCCCGCCGCGCTGATCCATCTTTGGAAGATGCGTGAAGAACTGCACTACCCGCTCGCGGGGCAGACACGCCGCTATCTTGAGGCAAAGCAACGCGAAGCAGAAGAAGCCGCCGCAGCGCAGGCGCGTGCGGCAGCGGTCGGCATGATGCCGGAAACGGACAATACATCAGTCGTGGGCGGCGATGGCAGCCCCGTGATCTGATAGAAAATCTGATTTGAAAGGAGAACATGACATGAGCAACACGCAGAAGCCCACGTATGCCGGCAGGATCGGAAACGGCGGCGCGCAGGAAGTGAAAGCGCCTTTTGCGAATGACCGCAAGCCGCAGAGCAAGGTCATCCGCGGCACAGACCTCCGCACCGGCGGAAATTCCGGCAAGAAAAACAAGTAAGGAGAAGCAGAATGCCTATTTTTAACGCAAACGGTGAAGAAATCAAAGTGACGGCTCCCGCGGGAGCAGGCGAAAACGCGCAGGAGGTCGCCGCCCCTGCCGAAGAAAGTGCGCGCGATACGGAACGATCTTCGGTCGCCGAGGAAACGCCGGAGGCGGACACGGCGGCGGATGACACGTCTGCAGGCGAAAACGCGCAGGAAGTCGCCGAGCCTGCCGCACGTGACGATACTGAAAGTGGGCAGACGCAGGACACCGCGACGCAGAGCCGCGCGGAAAGAGGCAAACAGGCTGCTGCGCGCCGTGCCCGCGAGATGAACACTGCAAAAACGGATGCGCAGCGCGAAATGCTTGCCGCACTTGACCTGACCGACCCCGCAACCGGCAAAAAAGTGACGACGCCGGAGGAATTCCGCGCCTATATCACGCACCGGGACGCGGGCCGCACGGATGAGCAGTTGCGGCGCGCCGGTGTTGACCCGGACGCGATCCGCGAAGCGATTGCCGGAGACCCGATGGTGAAAGCCACCGAGGACGCCATCGCGGCGGCGGAAAATGCCGAGGCAGAAGCCAACCGCCGCGCAGAAAGCCTGTCGCTGAATGCGGCGATCGCCGAGATTACAAGGCTGAACCCGGAGGTCAAGACCTTCGACGACCTCTTCGCACTGCCAGAATACGGCGACATCAAGAAGCTGGTCGGTGCAGGATATTCCTTCGGCCGCGCATACGAGATGGCAACGGTTGACCGCGCACGGCAGGTGGTAAAGCAGGCGGCTTACAATGCGGTTGCGTCCAAGGCGCACATGACAAAGACGTCCGGCTCTGTCGGTGATGCCTACACCATCAGCGACAGGCAGCTCGAAAACTACAGGCAGCTGCACCCGAACGCTACACGCGCGGAGGCGGTTGCCGCATTCAAAAAATATCAACCGAAGAAAGGAAAGTAACATGTACATTTTTCAGAAGGCGCACGGTGCGCTGACCTATCTGCCGCTCCTCGCGAGCAAGGCGGTCAAGGTCGGCACGGCGCTCAAAATGAGCGCGAGCGGCGGTCTCGACCTTTGTGGTGAGACCGACAAGCCGCGCTATATCAGCAACATCGAAACGACCGGCGACGGCAGTCTGATCCCGGTCAGCGAGATTACGGAGGACACGGTGCTGATCGCGCCGCTGGGCGCTGCCGCATCGACCATCGGCATCGGCAAAAAGTTCAAGCTGCATACGGATGCGGCATCCGTCGGCGCCGCTGCGGGCGGCTGTCTGGAGGTCGCATCGTTTGACGGCAAGGCGGTCGGCGATCTCGTCATCTTCCGCGTGGTGGATGCAGATCCTACGACCTCATCGTAATTTGAAGGGAGTGAACAAAACATGGTGAATATCATAATTTCGGAAGCAAGCGGTCAGTTTAAGCAGCTGTACGGCGACATTCAGGTCCCGCTTGCCAGCTTCATCGAGGAGCAGGAAGCGAAGGATCGGGCAAACTGCCTTGCGCTGAAGATCTTTTCGGAGCGTACCTCGACCAACTTCGCGGAGGGCTACGGCGGTCTGACCGCGGCGGGCGAGATGCAGCCCGTCGGAGAGGGCGGCAATCCCCCTGCGAACAGCTTTGCGCAGCGCGAGCTGAAAATCATCGAAAACGAGACCTGGAAGAGCCGGATGCAGATCACGCGCGAGATCATCGACGACGCGCACGGCGACATGAAGCGCATTATCCAGCGTGCGGGGGCCACCAAGCTGACGAGCGGCTACTACCGCACGATCGACAACTTTCTGATGGGTCTGCTCGGCGCGGCGCTCGGCGGAAAGGACAAGTACACGGTCGGCGGCCGCGACTATGCCACGACCTGCTACGACGGCAAGTGCGTCTTCTCCAAAACGCACAAGTCGGGCAGCAAGACCTACTGCAACATGTACGCCGATGCCTTTTCCAAGGATGTACTCGGCAAGCTCTCGACCGTGCAGCAGAACGTCAAGGATGAAAGCGGCGCGGCGCTCGGCATTGCGCCCGACACGATCCTCATCCCCAACGACTACGCAACGAAGAAGACTGTCTTTGAGGCGATCGGCTCGGAGAAAGACCCCGGCTCGGCCAACAACGGCTTCAACTACCTGTTCGGCCAGTGGAACGTCATCATCCACCCGGCGCTCAACGCCCTGATCCCGGCATCGGGCGCCGTGCCGTTTATCCTGCTCGACTCGAAATACAACGAACGGAATGACGGCAACGTGTTCCAGAACCGTGTTTCGCTTGAGATCGAGTCGCACGAGGACAAGGACACGAAGAACAACGTGTGGGACGCGTACACGCGTTTCTCCGGCGGCTTTGTGGATTTCCGCCACATGATCGCCGGCGGTATTTCCGGCGGCGAATCGCTCTGATTTTCCACGGCGCAAAAGCGGCGGAGGCGGGTTTTCCGCCCCCGCCGCATTTTTTCAAGGAGGAAGTATGAACGAAATGACATACGCGAAGGTGATCGAGATCGCCGATGCGTATTGCGACAACGAAATGCCGCTCGCCTGGAAGCTGAACGTCCTCTACAACTTCGAACTTGAGCTGATGGGCGGCGTGATGCTGCTGTCACAGACGGAGCTCGATCTTGTGGCAGAGCCGACCGCCGACACGGCGGCGACGCTGACGCTGACGGTCAAGCGTCCGCACGCAGAGATCTACTGGCTGCGGCTGGTCTGCGCGCTGCACGAGGTTAACCGCGAATATGCCGAGCTTGCCAACATGACCGAGCATTTCAACACGGCGTACACCGCATTTGTGCAGTGGTGGGTAAAGACCTACCACCCGAAGACCGGTGAGGCGGGCTTCAAGGGGTATTATCTGTCCGCCTACGCGATTGCACAGAAACACGGCTATATCGGCACGGAAGCCGAATGGCTGGCAAGTCTGAAGGGCGACGCCGGCACACCCGGCGTAGACGGTGCACCCGGCAAGGACGGCACGGACGGGCATACGCCTGTTATCACAGCTACAAAATCCGGTAAGGTGACGACGATCAAATCGGACGGCGAGGAGATTGCAACAGTCAACGACGGTACAGACGGTGCGCCTGGCAAAGACGGCGCGCCCGGCAAAGACGGCGCGCCCGGCAAGGACGGCGCGCCCGGCAAGGACGGTGCAGACGGCAAAACGCCGGTCAAGGGCGTGGACTACTTTACGGACGCGGACAAGTCGGAGATTGCTGCGCTTGTGCTTGCGCAGATACCCGACGGAGACGAGGTGGCGTATGGATAAAGTCGTTGTGACAAAAAACAAGCTGGACGCACTCGTGCAGCACATTAACGCAAAGGCGGGAACAAGCGGTGCAAAGACGCTTGCGCAGATGCAATCAGCTGTCGATGGGATTGCAAAAAAAGAAACCGTAGAATGGCATCAATGCCCGGTATCGGTGCGGAATTATCTTGCGGATGTCACTTATGATCCAAGCGATTACAGCACGTCGCAGATCGAGGCGTATCTGACAAACATCCCGGCGGATTCGAAGCCGGTTGGAGAAACCGTTGACGGCGTTACATATTACAACGAAATACCGAACAAAGAAACGCCGTTTACGTCTGCGAATACGGCGGGAACGCTGAAGCCATTGGATTCTTTGCGACTGATAAACGGCGGCACATATGGGCAAAATATCCGCGATTTGGGCGGATGGGCTTGCGACGGCGGGACTATTAAATACGGCATGTTATATCGCGGCGCCGATGTCTTTCCGACAGACCCGTACATTCGCCCGATCCTTGTGGGCGAATGCGGTGTCAGAATGGAGCTCGACCTGCGCGGAAAGCAGGAAGAGCCGGTACGCGACAGCTCCGCGCTCGGAAACATCGGATATTGTTGCCCGGAAACATATGTATGGTATTCGCTGAGCAATACGGTGGCGTGGCGCGAGATACTGCGGTGTATTTTCGATTGTGTCTTGACTACAACGCCGGTATATTTTCACTGCTCCGCCGGCATGGATAGAACAGCCACGGTCGCCTGCATCATAGAAGCGCTGCTTGGTGTGAACCAAAGCAATATAGACAAGGACTATGAACTGTCGTCTTTTGCCGGGACTGCGTACCTGAAAAAGCGCAACGGCGTACAGTGGACACAGCTGATCGGCGAGATCAACGCACTGACAGTCGGATCGACATTCCGTGACAAGGTTGTCAACTGGGTTGCCTCGCTTGGATTCACGGCGGCGGAAATCAACGCCTTTCGCGCGGCGATGATCGACGGGACGCCTGAAACCGTGACTCCGAGCATTGCAACCTATACCGTCACTAATGCGCTGACCAATGCGTCCGGCAATAACACCGCCACCAATGCTACAGAGTATCAGCCGTACAATGCAAATATTACTGCTGACAATGGCTATGTTATCAGCAATGTATCGGTCAAGATGGGCGGCGTGGATGTGACCGGCAGCGTGTGGACGGGCGCGGAGACCGTCCTGCGCCGCAAAGTAACGGTCAACTTGACGCACTGCACCGGCGACAACGGCAAAAAAGCCGTCATTGACGGACAAGGTTACGCGGCTACGCTTACGGCTGATGCTGGCTACACGCTTGATGGTGCAACAATATCTATAACTATGGGAGGTGTGGATGTGTCCACATATTATAAGGACGGGGTAATTGCCATCCCGAGCGTAACGGGCGATATAGAAATTACGATAACTGCTGTAGAGTCGGCACCGACTTACACAAACCTTGCCGACCCGACAAGCGACCAGTGGAAAAACGGATACAGAATATCGTCAACAGCGATAGTTGCGCAGAACGGCAAAACCGTATCTAATCCTATTAGTGTTGCAATAGGAGATGTTGTAAGGGTAAAGGGTGTGAATTTTGTTGCGAACGAAGACCGATACCAGCTATCCGGGAATAACTCATTAGGGACAGACGTTACCCAACGCGCTTATATATCTTCTTTGCCTAATGTGGTCTTAAATTACGCGTTAGAAGGCGATGTGCATGTATTTACCGTCGGCTATAACCAGCTTGCAAGCGGCGGCGCGCTGCGCTTTGCGTTTACGACGCCTACGGATGCAAATGCGGTGGTTATTACCAAAAACGAACCGATTGAAGGAGGTACGGGAACATGACATGGGAGATCGTCGCCGGCATCATTGCCCTTGTCGGGCTGATCATCAGCGTTGTAACACCGATCGCAAAGCTGGATGCCAGCATCACCGGGCTGAAATGCTCGATCGACGCACTGAATCAGAACATGGCGCGCAACGAGGAGCGCATCACGCACCACGGCAAGCAGATTGACGACCATGAGCACCGGATCACGGTGCTCGAACAGAAGGAGGAGGCGCACGAAAATGGGTAAATACGGGATGGCAAAATGTCCGGTGTTCAAGGAGGACGGCGACGCCTGGGAGACCGCGCCGTTCGGTGAGCGCCGCGGTACATACACGCACAAGGGCGTGGACATTGTGCGGCATGCCGGCTTCAACACGACCGCGACGGTCACTGCCATTGCCGACGGCACGGTGATCGGCGTGCGGACGACCGTCACGGGGGTCAACCATGCCGCCAATGTCGAGGGCAACTATGTGGCAATCGACCACGGGGGCGGCATGGTGACGAAATACTTTCACCTGCGGTACGGCAGCATCCCCGCTGCCATCCGCAAGGGTGCGCAGGTCAAAGCCGGGGACACCGTCGGCTATATGGGCAATACGGGCGACAGCTACGGCGCGCATCTGCATTTTCAACTCGAGCAGGACGGCAAACCGATCGACGGTGCGCCTTATCTCAAAGGTGAGAAAGTCATCGGCGGCGCAAAGTCTTCGCTTGACGCCGATCTCGCAAAGCTGGTGGCGGCGAAGGTGATCACGTCTCCGGACTATTGGAAGAAGACCGCGCCGACCGTGCGCTATTTGCCCGAGCTGCTGCACAACATGGCGGAGGTGCTGCAATGAAGCACATTCTGCCTATGCCGGACGGCGTAAAATGGGATCAAAAGAAAACGCCGGCATGTGTCGGGTTTGCATCCGTGCTGGCGCAAATGGTTAAGCTGTACGGGCTCACAAACAAATGGATACCGCTGTCGCCTTATGCGGTGTACGGGTACTACGCCACCGGCGGCGGCGGGCTTACGCTGCACTACGGGCTTGACGCACTGCGGGACTTCGGCGCGATTCCGATATACGAATGGGACGAGCCGTGCGCGAACCCGGAGTGCGCAAAACGGCTGAAATTGTACCGCAAAAAGCACCCCGAGGCAGACGCATCCGCCGCGCGTTTTCGCCTGCGCGATTACCGCGAGGTGCGAGACTTCGACGACGTGCGCGCCGAGATCAACGCTGGCAACCCAATCGTGATGGCGCTCGATGTTGACGGTGGATTCGGAAAGCGTAACGGTGGCATCGAGCCGAGAATCCTGCAATCAAGCAAAACATACAGCCATGCCGTTTGCATCATCGGCTACACGGACGATGACTTTATGATCGCGCGCAATTCCCACGGCGAAAGCTGCAACGGCGGGCTTGTGTACATTCCCAAGGGGCGACCGTTTGACGCTGCATATGCGTTGTGCGACGTCGGCACATCGATCCTGCGCAAGGCAAAGACGATAAAATTGACCGTCGGCAGCAAGACGGCGAACGTGGACGGCAAGACTGTGGACATGCCTGCCGCACCGTACATCAAGTGGGACAGGCTGCTTGTGCCGGTACGCGCCGTCGCGGATGCGCTTGGGTGCGCAGTGACGTGGGACGCAACATCCGGCACGGCGACGATCGCCAGCGAGGAGGGCGTGCTTGCACTTACGACGCACAGCCCGGTCATGCAGACAGGCGGCAAGCCGGTCGGGATGGACGCTGCGCCCGAGATCGTCGGCAGCGGCACAATGATGATCCCGGCACGATATATTGCCGAGGCGCTGCATTGCAAGGTCGCGTGGGATGCGTCCACGCGCACCGCGACGATCACGGCGATCTAATTAAAGAAAAACACGAAAAATTTTAATTACAGGAAAAGGAGTTTGTTCTAATGAAAGCGAATTTAATTAAGAAACTGACCTCGCGGAAGTTTTGGGTCACGGTATCTACATTTGTGTCGATGCTGATCGTCGCCCTCGGCTATGCCGAATCGACGGCCACGCAGGTGGCGGCGCTGATCGTGGCGGGCGGCGCGGTGGTCGCCTACATCTTCGGAGAGGGCTACGCTGACGCAGCAGGTGTGCAGGCACAAGATGCGCAGACTGCAGCGGCGGAGGACACGGACGAAAAAACGGATTAAACCCGTCGATTTCGACGGGGGTGGAGAATTACATACAAGGAGAGGGAAAGATGCAACTTCCAAAGCCTAAAATGCTGTCCTCGGCAAAACGACAGATGGTAACGACCTTCTACGGGCTCGACCGAACAGATCTGTGCGGCGAGGACACAAGCGACGGCGAAAGTTATTTTTCGGGCATGAAAAACGGGGGAAGCGACAGCTTTCCCTTTGCCGCGTCCAGAAGCGGGCGTGGGACTGCAAAGCTGCTTGATAATCCGGCAAACGGTTTGCTCGGCACGGACAAGCTTGCCTATGTGGACGGGCAGAAGCTGATCTATGATGGACGCGAGGTGCTGACCGATCTGATCGACGGCGAAAAACGGCTGATTGCTTTCGGCGCGAACATCATTGTCTACCCGGACCAGAAGTACTACAACACGGTCACCGATGAAAGCGGCGCAATGGAGACAGCAGAGACCGTGAGCGGCAGCGAAACGATCCTGACAGGCGAGGGATTCAAGTATAAAGCATCGGACAGCAGGATCACAACGGATGATGACGGGTATATATACATCTCCGTGAATTATATTATGGGTTGGCGCGGATTCAACCTGAATTTCGTACTGTGCAAATCGGCAAAAGACAGCGTCTACATGCCGCACCTGTATGTGGATGGCGAAAACGCGACGAAGGACAGCTTCAAAAACTATCTGCGCATCCGGATACAAAACGGAACGATAGAGTATATTTCATCCGCGACGACCGTCTGCATCGGGCTTGGCAGCGACAGGTATACACTCGAGGACATCGTTTGGAAGGCACTGCCGATCGAAGCTGTAACCGCACCGGAGCTGACCGGAGAAACGGGCTATCTGTGGAACGGCGATACGCCGATCAAGATCACAGACGGCATGCTGTATCTGGCAGAGCCGGGCGACCTGTCTTCGGTGTTTACGTCAATCGGAAACACGTCCTCAAGCGCACTTGTCTGCGCCTACAACTGGACAAAGAGCAACCTGCCGCGGCTGGATCACGTCTGCGCGCTGGACAACCGCCTATGGGGCTGCCGATACGGCGCGCAGGCGGGGTCGACCGTCGCTGTCAACGAGATCTACTGCTCTGCGCTCGGCGATTTTAAGAAGTGGAACACATTTCAGGGTATTTCCACCGACCCGTGGTATGCGGGCGTCGCAGAGTCGGGACCGTTCACCGGTGCGGTTGCCTACGGCGGGCATCCGATATTTTTCAAAGAGGACTGTGCCTATGTGATCTCGGGCAGCTATCCCCCATATTCCGTGACGACGCTGCACATTGCCGGTGTGGCGCAGGGGGCGGCGCGCTCGATCTGCGAGGTGGACGGCGCGCTCTACTACAAGAGCCGCTACGCAGTGATGCGCTACACGTCCTCATCCATCGGCAGCGTATCCGACCGCCTCGGTCGCCTGCCGGATGCTGTACGGGCTTGTGCCGGAAGCTACAACGGAAAATACTATTTCTCGCTTGGGGGCGAGATCTATGTCTACGACACAAAGCGCGGCATGTGGTGCGCGGAGGACACCTGCGGCGCGGTGGATTTTGCAACAGCGGACGGCAAACTGTACATTGCGGGCGGCTGCGAGGACTCGGACGGCAAATATCCGATCTTCGCAGCCGCGCCGGGAACGGCGACGGAAGCGGACATGCCATGGAGCTTCACAACGCCGCGCATCGGCTACGGTCTGCCAAACCGAAAATATGTCTCGCGCGTGCTGATTCGTCTTGAGATCGGCGGCGCGGCGTTGCCGACCGTAGAGCTTTCCCGTGACGGCGGCGCATGGGAAGCACTTCCCTGCGCGGCGCGCGTGGGGGCGGACGGCGCGCGTACCGGCAGCATCACCATCCCGATCCGCCCGCGGCGATGCGAGAGCTTTCGCATCCGCGTCTCGGGCGTTGGCGCGTATAAGCTGACCGGCATCACGAAATACATGGAGGAAAGCGGACGATGATCTTCGAAAAACCAATCAATCGAACCGGGCGGAATCTGCCGGAGCAGGTACAGGCGCTGTATGACGGCGTGGGCGTACTGGTGGAGCAACTGAACACCGGGCGCGCGACCCGGGCGACCGGCACGGCATACACGGGAAGCGCGGCGACCGGCACAGCGGCAGTCGGCGACGACATCCTCGGCGGACACATCTATGTTGCCGTGATCAGCGGCGTGCCGGCGCTTGCCGTCCGGTACGAAAACAAAATTGCCGCCCGCGGCGGCGACAATACAACGACAGTTTCGCTCAGCGCAACGCTGGCGGCGGGGATCATGACCTTCTCCGCATCGGGGACGCTGGACGCGCTGATCGTGATTTTATGATTTTTCAGGAGGCGCTGCTATGAGCATAACGATGAAGGATATTCAACAGAAAATCAAAGACAACGGGCTTGTGGGAAAGGTACACGCGCGGGATCTGGCGGTGGGCGAGAAGAACCCCGAGGTGCTGAACAGGATCATTGACAACAAAATCGGATGGATGAACGCAAAATCCGATGCGGCGCGCGGCTTGTATGCCGAAGAAACCAAAGCGATCCGCGCATCACAAGGATATCAGCTGTCGGACGACGGCAGCCGTGACGTGACAAACGAAATACTCGGCGGCAAAGCGACCGGCACCGGCGCAATTCACGTCGGAAACCCGGTATTGCGGAAAACCTCGGGAGATAGTTCTGCAAATGCGGCATTTGAGAATTACCGCGCGACGCTGGAGGCGGCGCAGAAAAAGGCGCAGGAAGACGCGCTCGGTAAGGTCGCAGCACTGACCGGCGGCTACGGCTCGTCCTCAGCGGCGATGGCGGCAACCGCCGCCGGGGCGGACTACTCCAAGCTGCTTGCCGACAAGGAGCTGGAGCTTGCGGAGACCGAGCGCCAGCGCGCGCTGACCGCCGAGCAGCAGGACTATCAGCGCAGGCTGGAAAAGGCGCAGCTTGCCGCATCGGTCGGCGACTATTCGCTCTATGAGCAGATGGGAATCGACATGACGAAGCTGCGGGAGAAGGAAAAGTCGGAGGCAGAGGCTGCTGCCGCCGCTGCCGCCGAAGCGAGCGCGCAGAAAGAGCGCAGTACCTACGAGCAGCTGCTTGCCGATGCGGAAACCGCTGCAAAATACGGCGATACCTCGCAGCTGCGGGCACTTGGCATCGACACGCGTCAGTATGATTCTAAGTTTGCGGGAAGTGCGACACAGAAAAATACCGGCGGGGCGGGCAGCTCTGCAAAAGCGGTTTCGGCAGATTTTCAGACCGACCCGTCCGCGGCCCTTTATGCAGCGGGGGCGGAGACCTTTAATCAGGCGTATGCGCTGCTTCTTTCGAACGGCTACAGCTCGACGGCGGCAACGACCATCGCCGAGAATTATCTTGCGGAGCTCGACGACATGAAAGAAGCGGACGGAGATGTGAAAAAAGAAGACGAACCCAAGTCGGACGATAAGGAAACGAAGACAATCTCGAATGTTGTGGAGTATCTTATAAAAGGCGGCACCTCGGCGGCGGCTTCGCTCGGTGTGGACGGCAAGGACATCACCAGCGGCAAGGAAGCGGCATATATGTACCTGTACAAGCTTGTCGAGAACGGACTTGACCCAAGTGTGGCTGAAAGCATCGCGGAAAAGTACGGTATATCCGCACCTGCCGACATGCGTGCATAACCGGGCAAAGGAGGAACATGTATGTTTGAAAAAGCAGCAGAAACCTACAAAAAGAAAAATGATATGTACAGCGGCATGTTTCAGAAGGCGGCACAAGCTTATCAGGCAAAAAAACGGGAAGATGATGTGCCGCAGCCGTCGGATGACGACACCGCCGCAAACAATCCTGCAGTGCCGATCAACGCCTATGCCGATGCCGGCGCGGAAATCGAACGGCAGGACGCCGCCGCAAAGGCGGCCGCAGTGCAGGCGACTATGCAGCCGATGGGCTACGGCGGTCTTTCCAAGGCGCTGCGCGACGGCAGTATGCCGAAGAAGAAAAATGCAAAGGTCAAAGAGACCCGCCGCGAGGGTAATCCGAAATACAACGATGACTATGTGCCCGATGTGGACTACCCGAAGTTCCGCCCGTATGACGATGTGGAAAAAGAGCTTGCCGACGTGCAGGCCCGGCGGGACACCGACTTCAATGCACGTTTTCCCGAAGCGGGAGAGCTTGTGCAGAGATCTATCGGCGGCAAGGACACCGACGCAGACCGGCAGCTGCGGGAGCTGGCACAGCAGTATGCAGACGAGAACGCTGCCTACGACGCACGGATCGCGGAACTGAAAAAAGAGGCCAAGGACAGCAAGAACAAGACGGTGCTGCAAAGGCGTGAGCGGGCGGCAAAGCAAATCGTCGATACAGAGCAGACGCGCTTTTCCTCGCCGGAGCTGCGCACGATTGATGAAAAAATCAAAAACGCAGAAGCAGAACTTTCCGCCGCAGAATCAGCACAGATGACTGTGAAAGATGCGGAGAGGGCGCTGCGCGAATATGAGGACGAGCTGCGTGCAAACGGTGTCTCCGAGCAATATTTCGGCGAAGACAGCCGCTATATCGAGCTGGCGCAGGCGGCTGGCAATGCGAAAAAGTCCGCGACCGCACAGAAGAACACCGCCGATGCAAATCTGTATGCGCTGCGCGGCGCAAAAACGCTGGCGACACTGCCGGAGGCATCGCGAGATGCAATTTTTCAATATGTCGCATGTGACAATACCGGCGTGATAGACACACGCAGCTTCAGCGGCGCGCGCATAGTCGACTTGCAGACCGGGAAGCGCAAATACATTACAAAAGACGAATTTGCTAAAATCCGCGATGCATACGATGCGGCAATCGCAGAGCTGAAAGCAGCCAGTGCTTCGCAAAACGACATCGACCGCATGCTCACAGCCGTTCGCTATTCAGTTGACCGCGTTGCCGCGGCAGGAGATTCGACCGAAACAGCAAAGCAGTCGCTGAAGTATCCAATTACAATGTCAACGGTGTCTGTCATCATGAACCTGTCCAGTGGACTGTTTGCCGGTGTTGGCGAAGCAGCACGAGCTACCGGCAACATCGGACGCGCGGACGGCTACGAAAAGCCGATGAACATAAACGACGCGGCATACGCGCCGGTGCGCGCGACAAACGACATCCGCGGGACGATCGCCGAACGCATTGAAGAGAGCAACGGCTTCGGCGGCAAGGTTGGCTCTTTTGCCTATCAGACGCTGATGTCCACGGCGGACAGCGTGGTTGCCTCTGTGCTCGGCAATGTTGGCGGTGCGGCAGCCATCGGCGGCAGCGCCTTTGCCTCCGCCATCGTGGACGCCAAGGAAAGCGGCGTATCGGACGAGCAGGCGCTGATGACCGGTATCTGCGCCGGTATCTTCGAGACGTTGTTTGAGCGGGTCTCCATCGGCAACTTCAACAAGCTGAAGGAAGTTCCGCCTGCGACCTTGCGCGATGTGGCGCTGAACATTGTCAAATCCACCGTCGTCAACGCGTCGGAAGAAGGTGCAACCGAAATCGCGAACATTGCCGCCGATTGCATCATCAACGGCGATTATTCCGGCTATGCGAAGGCATACCAATCGTATTTGGCGGCCGGAAAAAGCGAAAAAGAAGCCGAACGCCTCGCCAAGCAGGACATGATACAACAGGTCGGCATGGCTGCATTCGGCGGCGCTGTGCAGGGCTTCTTCATGGTCGGTATCGGCACGACGTGGGGCTACTTCGGAAATCGGGACGCAAACCGCGCGGCAGGCGCTTATTTCACGGATGAAAACGGCAGGATCAACGCAGAAAATCGGAATGCGCTGATCGGAGAGGGACTTGCCAGCGGCAACGAGGAAATTCGCGCCTATGCCGAAACTTTGGAAGGCAAGCGCACGATGAGTCAGGCGGAGGCGGGGCAGCTCTACCGCATGCTCGTTGCGGAGACGCAGGGGAATTACAATGAAGCCAAAGGGCAGGCGGAAAACGGCGAGAAACAAGCCGTTTCGGGCGAAACGGATGCGACAGCGCAAGAGAATACGCCAGCGGTCGTACAGCAGAGCGAACCGCGCACCGAAACGCCCGATTTCTCCGACCGCAGCCCGGACGAGCCGATTTCGGAGGCGGAGTTCCGGGCGGCATATGCGGCGCGCGTGGCGCGCGAGGCGGCGGCGGAACGGGCGAAGACGCAGGCGGACACGGACCTCGGCAACATGCTTTCCGGCGAGCTGACCAACGGCCGCGCGGATGAAATCGCAAAATCCCAATCGCTTGCGAATGCCTTTGAGGCGCTGACCGGCGAGAAGCTGACCGGCACACTCGCCGAAAAGCGCAAGCAGCTGAAAGCCATGCAGACCTTTGCGACGGAGAAGCTGCGCGACGCACGCGCCGATGCGCGTATGACGGCGCTGAAGACCGCGGACACGCGCGAAAAGATGCGTGCTGCGGTCGGCACCGCCGGGCAGGCTGTCTATGATGCGGGCTATGCCGCGGGCGTTGCCGCATACAAGCTGCGCGGATTTGCAGGGGACTCCCTGCTCGCGCCGTCCGAGCTTTACAACGCCAACTTCGGCGCGTATTACAGACAGGGTTATCAGGGGGACGCCTTTGACTTTCTGGGCAATGCCGTGATCGGAGAGGTGGATGCACGGCGCATCTTTGAAGCCGGGCGGCGCGATGCCCAAGCGGACACTTATCTGAACGCGGCCGAGCGCAGTGCATTTGAACATGGTGTTTCCGCCGAGGAAGGTGCGACGGCAAGGCGGCTCTCGCAGGTGCTCGACAGGGAGATCCTGTTCATCGACGCGGACGCAGATTTCCACGGCTGCACCATTGACGGGGTAATCTACCTCGGGGCAAAGTCCGAGCGGAGCGTTCTCGCCACGGTGGCGCATGAATACACGCACCTGCTGGAAGGCAAGGGGCTGTACAAAAAGCTGCGCGATTTTGTTTTCGGCACGCTTGCCGGAGAGGGCGCGACGGCGGAAGATCTTCGCGCTGCGAAGCGCGCCGAGCATGAGCTCTATGCCGGGCTTGACGACGCGCAGATCGACCGCGAGATCGTTGCCGAGTTTGTCGAGACGCGGCTGCTGACCGATGAACAGGTCATGCGCGCGGTCGTCCGCCGTGAGGGCAAGTCCTTTGCCCACCGTCTGCTGGACACGCTGCGCGGGCTGATTGAAAAAGTAAAAGCCGCTCTGCACATCGGGAATGCCGATGCAGAGCAGCTGAAGATGCTCGAGCGCGGGCGGGACATCCTTGCAGAGGTGATTCGGAGCGAGGAGGCGAGCGGGGCTGCGGATGGCGCAATATCCTTCGCATTTACCGGTACGAATAAGAGCGGCGTCCGCGAATACAAAACCGACTTTCCTTCAGATATGCCGCAGACAGAGCGAGAAAGACTCTTCAAAGAAAGGCTTGCAACCATTTTTAATCTCGGGGCAGTTGAGTTGAAAACCGATGTGAAGAAAATCAAGGTGCAGGCAGATAGATTCACATATCAAAAAAATAAGTATGGTGACATTGGAGAAAGTCGAGACAAAGCGGCTAAAATCAACGCATTGTATGATTTGGCGGATATCTTGGAGACATCAAAATTCAAATCTTCCAACATCGAATCGAGCTATGCGGATAGCACAAACGCCCCCAAAAACGCCGCACATAAAGATGTGAAGTATTGGTACAAATTCGAGAACCACATTATGCTTGACGGCGTTCCCTACAAGGTCGTGTTTAATATTCGCGACAAGGGCAAGGAGCAGTATCAATACTTGATTGAGTTTAGCTCGGAAGACTCGCTGAGTACAAAAAAGAAGGCTACTGCCAGCGATACGGCTGCTAAAGAGCAGCTTCGCGCGATAGACAATAGACCTTCTGACACCACTGTAGCACAAAAGAACAGCGGTGTCAATAGCAAGTATACGCAAAATTCAAAAAAAGATGCAGACATCGACGGATTTTCGGTCGGCGGCATCAAAGCAAAGACGGCGGATGTCGGGCGGCTGGCGGATGCGGAGCGCATGGAACAAGGGGGCGCGGACAGCGAGACGGTGCGCCGCCAGACCGGCTGGTATCGCGGCTACGACGGCAAGTGGCGCTTCGAGATCGACGACAGCAAGATGCACTTCATCAATCACCGCGAGGAATCGCGGCGCACCTGGAAGCTGGATGAGCTGATCCGGCACGACGCGCTCTTTGCCGCCTACCCGGAGCTGCGCGACTACACCGTGCTGAACTTCGGCATTTCGGATGACGTCGAGGCTGCCTTTTATCCGGGTTTGAACCGTATCACGCTCGACCCGCGGCTGAGTCGTGCGGAAAAACGCGCCGCGCTGATTCATGAGATCCAGCACGCGATCCAGCTGATCGAAGGCTTTACAGCTGGTGCGACCACGGACTACTGGCGCGGCAGCCTGAAGACCGCCGAGGAAAAACAGCTCGAACTCCGCTTGCGGGACTTTGCCGCCCCGGACATTTTCTTTGAGGCGGACATGCGCAAGCTGCTTGAGGGAACGCCGGCGGCTGAGCGGGATGCAGCACAAACGGCGTTGGAGAAACACTACGGCGAGGCACCTGTCCGCGAATATGTCGACCTCTACAACCGCCTCCGTGACCTGCGGGCAGAGAGAGAGCAGAATGCAGAGCGCGCCTACCGGAACACAGCGGGCGAGATTGAGGCGGCGGACGTTGCCAACCGCATCGGCCTATCGGAAAGGCAGCGCGCGGAGACGCGCCCGGACATCGACCGCGAGGAGGTGCGGTTCTCAAACGAACACCCGATGTTCACCATGGAAGCGCGAAAAGCCATATCGGATTTTGTTGACGAGGCAATCGACAACAAGGGCAGGACGGAAGAAGAACGAAATCAGATTCGGATTTCGCGCGCACCGCAGAACATCGTCGATGATGTATACAGGGCTTCTGCCGGAAAAATTAACATCTCGGGTAAATACTTTGCGCTCGAAGGCTCAAAGCTGTATCACGAGTATATTCGTCACTCGGACCAGGACACGGAACATGCGCGAGGGCAGGTAGCATTGTCTTTGGAGGACATAAAAAAAGCCGCCGAGATATTCTACTCGCCGGATATTGTGGAGTGTATTTTTGCGGACACGGACAATCCGACACAGCAACAATCTTTTGCCTTGGCAAAAGAAGCTGAGGACGGTTCGCATTATGTGCTGGTCGTTGAAAGCGTTGGCGGAAAAAGAAACCCGAATATCGTTCCGGCGGAAATGCTGAAAATCAAACCTGAAAAGTGGAATCGCTATATCGGAGCCGGAAAAAGTATTGCCGACATGGTCTATGCAAATGAGACGACCAAGCGCGCAGCCATCAAAAACAATGCCGACAATATAAACAACCGAGTTACCGTGGCGCGGTTGTCTGTGCAAAATGCGCAGCCCGCTTCCTCCACGTTCTCCTCGGTTGCTGACTCCACTGTATCACAAAAGGAAAGGGATGTCAATAGCTATTCTATGCAAAATCCCGGAAATGATGCAGAACCGGATGAAGACATCCGTTTCTCGGTCGGTGATGGGCAGACGGACGCCGACGCCGAGGTGTCGGACACGGACAAGCGGTTTGCGCCGGTGGAAAGTGCAATCAAACTGCTGAAGGGCGGTGCGGATTTCTGGCGCACGCTGCGCGAGACTGGCGCGTCGCCGCGCGAGATCGCGCTGCGCATGGCGACGAGCGGCGAAAGCGATGCGGCGATTCGTGAGCTGACCGGATTGTATCGGGACGCGCTCGGCGTGTGGGTCTATGACAGCGCATGGTTGGACAAATACATTCCGGATATTGTATTCACGCGTGGGATTAAATACGGAGCGTTGGATAAAGCACTTTTGGGCATTGCTCCGGAAGATGTGAGCAGCACGCGCCGTAGACTACTGAAAGCAACGGAAAACTTGTATCACACGCTTCGTCCTACCTCCGAAGAATTTGCAGAAAGACGCCGAAAGAAGGCGGCAGAAGAGGCTGCATGGTTTATAACGGCGGAAAAAGTGCCGTCCGCGGATGCGGCAATCCGCACCGGCGCGCTGCTCACCGACATTGCCGATGTGCTGGAAAAGAAAAAGGTAGATGCCGAGAGTATCACAAGACTGACCGCGCAGGTGCGCGACGAGAACGGCGCGTGGGTGACCGACAGCGCAGCCATGACGAAGATCATTCGTGCGGGCAGCAAGCAGCTGGATGCACAGGACTTTGCAAATTTTCTCTTTGAAAACGCAAAAGAACTGACGGAGAGCAGCTACAACAGCCAGTACGGGCATAGGGAGACCTATGCGCTAAGCAAGCTCGGCGTGCAGATCCAGAGCCCCATCGTGGACATCGCAAAATACGGGGCGAAGCCGTCCGAGCTGATCGCCAACGAGCGGGAGCAGGAGGAGCTGAAGCGGTACATCGAAAACGAATATGTAAGCGCTGCTCACCCCTCACCGGCTGAACGCGCGGATGCGCGCGATGTGGCGACGGGCATCCGCACACTGGGGCAGATTTCGCAGGACAGCCGCCGCGAGGTGGTGCTCGATCTCGTCTATGCGAACCTTGCGCGGCGCGGTCTGCGTGACAACGGCATTGAGACCTTCTACATGGTGCAGAAGCAGCGCTATGCGGAGGAGCTGGCGCAGAACATCTTCAAGGTGTCGATCGAGCCGGGCAAAAAAGCGGTGCAGCAGTGGCGGCTGACGGCGAACACGGCGCTGCGCAACAACCGCATGGTCTTCGGTGAGGAGATTGGGCGCTATCTAAACGAGACGATCTTTGAAAAGGTGGTCGAGAACGAGGCGGAGCGCCAGCGGTTTATGCAGCGGGAGATCGACAAGATCCGCAAGCTGGAGCTGACAAAGCTGGAAAGCCAGGCGGTGCAGATGCTTGCCGAGGACACGAAGGAGAGCCGCCTTGCGTTCTACGAGCTGCTGAAGGGCAAGGGCAAGAACCTCGACGTGGAGAAGTGCCGCGCGGCGGTGACGGTCTTCCGTGCGTGCTACAACCTGTACTATGATGCGATCAACGAGTTCCTTGTGATGCACGGGTACAAGCCGATCGGCTTCCAGAAGAACTACATGCCGCGTCTGCAAAAGGAGGCGGATGTCTCGGCACTGCGGGAGCGTCTGAACGCGCTCGGCATCGAGACCGAGGAGGTGACCGAGCTGCCCGCCGAGATCGCGGGGCGCACGGAGACGTTCAAGCCGGGCAAGAAGTACAATCCGTTCTTTGAGCACCGCACATCGAAGGAAAACAAGAATGTGCAGTATGACGCGCTCGGCGGCTTTGACAGCTACATCACCTACCTGTCCGAGGTGCTGTATCACACCGATGACATTCAGAAGCTACGGACGCTGGCGGGGGCTCTGCGCGAGCGGTATGCCTCGGGTGCGGTATCGAAGAACATTGCCGAGCTGAAGGAGCAGCTGTACAGCCCCGACCCGGACAAGAGCTTTGCGGACATCGAAAAGAAGCTGAACGAGGCTTATGACGAGGTCAAACTCAACAACTATTTCGGCACCTATGCGACCTGGCTGGACGACTACACGAACAACATCGCGGGCAAGCAGTCGAGCTTCGACCGTGCATTCGAGTACAATATCGGACGCAAGACGCTGAATCTCGGCAAGCGGCTGAACAACACCTACTCTGCCGCCGTGATCGTCGGCAATCTGTCCAGTGCGTTCAACCAGACCGTGCAGCTGCCGTTTGCACTCACGGAATGCGGCATCCGCAACATGACCCGCGCATTTGTGGACATGCTCCCGAAGGTTGACCGATTAAACAAGACTGCCGAGTTTGATAAGAAATCCACCTTCCTTGCCGGCAAGCGCGGCGTAGACTATGCGTCAGAGCGCGCTTGGAACGAGAAGGTCACCGCTGCGGGCGGCAAATTCTTCGAAGCGGTGGACATGGCGGTCACGCGCCTGATTCTGCGTGCGAAGTATTACCAAGTAACGGAGGCAAACCCGAACATCAGCTTTAACGCGGCAATCCGCGAGGCGGATCGGTACATTTCTGCGATGGTCGGCAACCGCATGAAGGGATCGAAACCGGTGCTGTTCAATCAGAAAAATGTGATCACGCGCACGCTGACCGCGTTTCAGCTGGAACAGCTGAACTTTGTCGAGTATGTAGCGCGGGATGTCCCCGCAAAATACCGCGCTTATTACAAGGCGCACGGCACGCACGCCACGGTACGCAAAATCGCACGCGAGCTGTTGTCGGCGCTTATCAATGTGTTTGTATTCAACCGGCTTGCGGAGCTGCTCTATGGGCAGACACCGGCGGCGGGGGATGCGCTCGGCATTCTTGTGGACAGTCTCGGCGCAGGCTGGAATCTCACCGGCAATGATTTTCTGCTGACGCTGACCGACGATCTCTGCCAGACGATGACCGGCGAGCGAAAGCTCGGCACAAGAGGGCGCGGCGATTTCTCGGCACAGAATGCGCTTGGCGAGTTCGGCGGCGAAATCGGCGACGATGTGCCGCTGGTCAACAACATTCTTGCGATGCTCGGCGTGACAGACAGCAAACTGCCGCTGCCGCAGGTCAAGGCAGTGACAAAAGCGGTCGGCGGTGACTTCAAGGGCGCTGCTGCGCAAATTCCGTCCGATCTGGCGACATGGGTGCCATTCGGCTCGCAGATCAAGAAGACTGTGCGCGGCGCGAAGCTGATTGCCGACAAGGGCATGTATTCGAGCAGCGGCAAGCTGATGTTTGCATCCGACATGAATGTGTGGGATTCTATCCGCGCGGTGCTGTTCGGCCCGACGGCGAACGAGGAATATCGCGAGAGCTTCTTCGGCGGGCGGTATCTCTCGGCAGAGGAAACCGAACTGTGGCAGCAGATGCGTGCGGCGGGCGGCAAGCCGGAGGAGAGCTTCGACGCCTTGCAGGATGTGTACAACGCGGGCAAGGCGGTCAGAGAGACCGATCCGGACGCACCATCCGCCGAAGTCAAGGCGGCAAAGGTCGAGAAAATCGATGATCTGCCCTTGAATGGGCGGCTCAAGGCGCTGCTGCTCTACGGCGATGTGGCGACGACCAACGAAAAAGCGGTCATGGACGCGCTGGAGGTCACGCTGCAGGTCGATCACATGAAGGTCTACCGCTTCATGAGCGGATTTGTGCTGCAAGAGAAGGTCACCGACAAGCGCGAATACCTGAAGCACGATCTGATCCTCACCGACGCGGAAAAGGCGACGGTCTACTACCATTACTTCGCGAACGACGACGCGCAGGACTTCATCGACGAGCTGCGGCGGCGCGGCGGCAAGGATGCGGACATATACAAGGTGCTTGCGGCATCCTATGGCCGGGAGGAGGAGAAAATCACGAGCGCAGACCGCGCAACGGCAATCGCAGACAGTTCGCTGCCCGCTTCGGCGAAGGAGGAGGCGATGTACGAGCTGATCTCGGACGAGCTGCACGACAAGTACACCGCCGTGCAGGACGCGGGCGGCAGCGTGGACGAATTCCTTGCGGCATACGCGGCGACGCGCGGCATCACATCGGACAAGGACAGAGCGGGTAACACGATCGCGCTCTCCAAGGCGCGGAAGATGAAGAAGGCGATCGATGCCGCCGTTCCGGACGCGCCGAAGAAGGTGCGCCGCGCGCTGTACAGCGCGTTCGGCGTGAGCAAATCGGTATGGTATTAAAACCTATGGGCAGGGGCTCCCCTGCCCATAAAACCGTACACGAATCGTACACGAATTTTCTGAAAATTTGTATTCTTGCGGTTGCGCGTGCAGACACGAAAAGCGCGAAAAAGCGCATGGCTGTGCGGTTTTCCGAGAGGTGGAGATAATGCGTGAAATGCGGTGAAATGGGGGTGATAGTTCCACCCGCTCCCACCAAAAAGCCCGCAAGCCTTGTGCTTGCGGGCTTTTCTGTTTTGCGTACACGAATTTTACACGAATTTTGGGGGATGTGCGGAATGGTTTTTTCATTTTACTTTGTTGAGGACAGAAAGTGAACGCTCGCTCTCGCGCGGATAGAGGTGCGCGTAGGTGTTCCAGGTCATTTCGATCTTCGCATGACCGAGACGGCGGGCAATCTCCTGAATGTTGATGCCCTCATTGGCAAGGAGACTTGCGTGGCTATGCCGGAAATCGTGGATGCGAATGTGCGCAAGACCTGCGGCATCTGCATAGCGTACATTATGATTGGAAAGACTGGTGTCCGGCAAGACTCCCTCTTCCCCGCCGCCGCATACGCGGTAGTTATCCCGATAAGCGTCTCGCTCTGCGAGGCGCTTTTTGTATTCTGCGAGAATCTCCATCAGTGGCGCAGGGATTTCGATGGTGCGGTAGGATGTTTTATTCTTAGGCAGCGTTTCGACCGCGCTTTCCCCTTTGACCTTCTGCGTAACCGATCGACGGACGGTGAGCAGTCCCCCATTGATGTCCGACCAGCGCAGCGCGTTGATTTCGCCCTTGCGCATCCCCATATAGTAGGCGATGCAGAAAAAAACATAGTACGCATATTCGGAGAGGGTACCTTTTGCCTCGGCATCCGCCAATGCTGCCGCCTTATACCGCAAAAATTCATCTGAGGTATAGTATTGCAGTTTTTCCTGTGGCGGCGTGAAATCGGTGTCCTTGAAATTGCCGACCGCAGTCAACGGATTTTGCGCTATATACTCCATCTTGACGGCATAATTCAGCATTGCCCGAAATTCGGAGTAAATATTTTTGTTTGTGCGCAGCGAAAGCCCGAGCGCCGAAACGGCAAGTTTCCAGTCCTGCATCTTCTGTCGGTTCAGTCTGTCAAGCCGCTCTTTTTCCAGTGTGGGGAGCACGTAGCGATCCATGATGCGCCGCGTTTTTTCCACAGAGGCACGGCGGACTTCCGTTTCTTTGGCGGCAAGGTACTTTGCCGCCAGCTCGCCGACGGTCATGTGCTCGGCGGGCTTGATTTGCCCGGTCTTATATTCGGCTGTAAGCTGGGATTCAAGCAGTTTAGCCGCCTCCGCGCCGACTGCCGTGCGGGTGAGACCGTGCGCCTTGCCGTTTTTGTCGGTATAGTTGACGCGGACAGTGTAGAGGAACAGCCCGTCCCGTTTTTTATTGGTTTTGTAGATGGGCATCGCGGTCACCTCGATTCTGACTTTGTGCGAAAAATCAGTCCTTCTCGCGCAAGCAGTCTTTCATAGTCAAATACATAATCCGTCCAAAGGCTTCATCTACCGCATCAGCGACAGAATCGACATCTTCTTCAGACAGGTAGAGCCGAGAAATACTAAGTGCATCAAACAGTTCGTAACATACCAAACGGATGCTGTCATCGGCATGTGCCTTTAAGAATCCAGACACATAGAAACGATATTTATTTCCTTTTGCAAGGATCGTCTCAAACAAATCTGTCATGTCATGCAAAGCCGCTATTTTATACACATATTCGCCAACCCAGAGGCTCAGGTCGTCAATAAGAGCATCTGTGTCACTATGCATCACTGTATACGTAGCGCCCGGTTCGAGATACTCGCTTTCCAAAGCGCCCAATGCAAAGAACGGCAGAACCAAATCGCAGAGTTCAGCATGACCGCGTTCTGTGTGACTTGCAAGCGTAACTACTGAAGTTGCAATGAATCCGGTCGCTCTTTCGAGCGCATGTACGCAGCTATTATATGTCTGCATATCCTGCTCTGTTTTTGCGGATGTTTCACGCAGTTCACTTTCATCTTGTAAGCAATCCATTTGTGCCGTATTGTTCTCGCGCTGTGCGCTGTCTCTCCGTGCCGCAAGACTTTTTCTTTTTGAGCTACAGGCGGCAGACAGCAAATAGAGAAAGAACAATGCAAAGAGTACATAGTATATGATCGGGAAGGCAGGCCCGATTATGCCGCGAAAAAGCGTTTTGCCACAGATGACCCAGACAAGCCCGACGATCCACAAGATAATATCTGCTATCGTTGTCATTGTCGGCAGATACTTAAATGCCAGGGGGTAAAGCAAGACAACTACTGCAAGCAGCCATGCAGGCGCATTCAAAGCAAGGAACGGCGGCACGATTACAACGGAAAAGACAAGTTTCAATATCAAGTCAAAAATGTATCCAAACAATGCAGAAAAGAAATGCTTCATGTTTTTTCTCCTTATTAAATTAAAATCTTGATTTCAGTCGCAAAAGCAGCATTTACAGGGCGTTTTTTCAAGCGCGGCCGCTTCTGATATGGAGACGGCGCGTGTGCTTCTGCCCTGAATCTGAAAGCAAGTCGCTTTATGATACCGCTCGCCGTGGTTTGTGATATAGACGATTTCTTCCTGCTCGGGCTCATCGGCGGAGAGGGCTGCGGCGGCAAGCGTCGGTTCGGTCGGCGTTGGTTCTGCGCGGGTACGCGCGGTGATGACGAATGTCTGCGACTGCGCTGCGTCGGGCGTGTATATGAGGCGCCGAAAATGCAGCACTGATACAGACGCGATGACGAGCGCAAGCGCGACACAGATACTTGCATAAAAAGCCGGAAGCGGGCGAGTCGGCTTTACCTGCGGTGCTTCCGGTTGCTCTGCCTGCAATTCGGCGAGCACATGCGCCGCGCGTTCGCGGTCCAGGAGCGTCATCCGCTGGATCTGCTTGACGGTGCGGACGCGCGCTGCGCGCAGCGCATCGAGCGGCGCGAGCAAAGCGTAGGCAAAGGCATCCGCCTCACGCTCCTGGGCAGTATCAGATGCGTCATACCCGCGTGCGCCGGTTGCGATATGCCGCAGCACGATATGCCCGATTTCGTGTGCCAGGGAAAACAGCCGCGTACCGACGCTGCAGGTATCATCATAAAACACGACATTGCAATCCATCACGCGCGTGCAAAATGCCGGGCAGTGCATATAGTCATCGAACGACAATTTTTCGAGGATGGGGGCGCCTTCGGCGTAGGTCAACAGCTTATACCCGAGGGCATCGCAAAGATGCCTCATGGTATCGAGACGCAGGGGCAAGGCGAGTTTGTACTGTTTTGCGAAATCGTCGGCAATACGAATGATGTTCTCCATGGTTGAAATCTCCTTAAAAATAAATTTCAGGGTTGCGCTAAGGAGATTTTAACAAATTTGTCGAAAAATGTCACCAGTTCCCGTGCATTCTTAGCCGCACTTGTACCGCTTCTTTCTTATTTATTTTTGAATGCCTCGAGCGTGGAGCGGATGATTTCCTCGGCATCGGCGGGGACTTCGATGATCCGACGCTCCTTCCCTTTTCCGATGACGACCGCCATGTGCGCGTTCGATTCGTCCAGCAGCTGCTGAAACGCCTCGCTCCCGTGGGGCGTTTTTTTGATGTCGTTGTTGCCGAGCAAGTAATCGACCGATACGCCGAAATAGTCGGCGATACGCTGCAAAGTGGCGCGGCGCGGAACGGATTTATCCGTCCAGCAAGAGTAAGTTGCGGGGGTGATGCCGACTTTTCTACAAACGGAAGTAGGCGATTCCTTCCGCTGATTGCAAAGTCTTATAAAGTTTTCCTTAAACATGATGCACCTCTACAAAACACAAATTTAAGTTTGCAAAGTTGTGCAACATTAACAAACTTTGCGAAACTAAAATATTTTAATTGACAATTAAGGTTTGTTAGGTTATAATATAACTGCAGTAAGCGATTAACCACAGTATACCACGAAAGGAGAAAAAACGCAATGCGCAAGAAAAAGAAAAAAACGGCAGCGGCATTGCACTTTTTGAGGAGGAAATGATATGAATATCGGAGAAAACCTAAAGCATATCCGCGAAACACGCGGTATGACGCAAGTCGCGCTTGCCGAAGCGGTCGGTGTTACCCCATCTATGATTACACAGATTGAACGCGGAACGAAAGCCCTGTCCGTACAGCTGGCAGTCGCCATCGCACAGGCGTTGGAATGCACTGTCGCTGAGTTAGCGGGCGTACAGTGAAAGGAGGCGGACGCATGAACACACCGAGAATCGCAAGCGTGGAGGTGGCGGTGGAGCTGTATTACAGCACCTTTACGCTGTACACGGCAGACCTGCGGAAGCTGTTTCCGGACGCTTCGGCAACGACACTCAGCCGCCTGAAGCGCGTGGCGCGCGAGTACACAATCTCGAACGGGCTGATGCTGATTGACAACCTGTCTGTACCGACCGACGACGCCTACAAGGCGTGGGGGTTGGACATCGGGAAGCTGGAGGCGAAGTTCAAAAAGCTGAAGAACCTCGGGCTCGGCGCGACAAAGGAGGAAACGGCATGAACGAGCTTTTGATTTTGGGGCTGGTGCTGGCGGTGTTTACGGTCGTCTGCGCCGCCGTGGAGGCGGTGGAGAGCCGGGACGCGATCGTCGCCTGGCTTGACCGGGAGATCACGGCGCACTATGCGGCGCGGATTGCCAAGCGGCGCGTGCGGGAATTGTGGGCGCGGTCGCGCGGCGCAGAGAGGTGACTGCTATGCGGAGTGACATCTGCTATCGGGTGGAGCAAAAAAGGACTGCCCCTCCGAAGAAGGGCAATCCGCATTCGCGCCGCCGCGCATTGCAAGCCATGTATTTGGTTGCAGTCAATTTCAAAAGCGAGCGCATCTATCCGCATAACGGCGTCAAGCGTTTGGCTGCGCGGCTTTGTACGCTTTTTCCAAAGCGCTTTCTATGACATCCTCAAATCCCGTTTCTACGCCCTCGGCTTCAGCTATGCTTTGCACACGATGCAGAGCAAAAAACATGATTGTATATTCTTGTTTCGTAAAAGCGGTGAGAACGGAAAAATACTTGAGTTTGTGGAGACATGTGCGGACGAGTTCTTTCTGCAATTCTTCGCGGAGAATAAAATCGCCGGATTCTTGCAGTTCCTCAAGGGCGGAAGTGATACACATCTGCTCGTCTTTGTCGAACTGTTCAATCATGGTTCTTCTCCTTACATGTTTTACTGCAATTCTATATCGAAAAAGTGGCTTTGTCAAGCGAATAGAGCGAGAACGCACGCAAGAAAGGAGAAAAAACGATGCGGGACGGAATCAATTTTAGAATCGAGCGCAAGGTCGGTGCGGGGGCGTTTCTGGTGAACGCCTACCGCTTCGGCATGTTTGCCGGGGCGCTGCGCGGGCATCTGGACAACCGCAGCGGCGTGATTCGGTTATACCCGCACGCCGGGCTTGTGCCGGGTGTATTCCATGCGTCGGACTTTCCGATTGCGCTGCGCTTCTGCGAGATTCCCTACGAAAGGAGGGAGAGGGCGTGAAGGTATACGAGTTGATGCACCTGCTCGGGACTTGCCCGGCGGGTGCGGATGTGCGTGTGTCCAAGGTACTGGGGCTGGACGAACTTGCCGATCTTGTAAAGGGAACACGCGGCGAAGATGTCGCGGAAGTCTCCGGCACGGTCACTGATTTCGACAAGCGCACCGCCGTCACAGAGAACGATACGGTTGAATTGTACTTAGATTGAAGGAGGAAACAGACATGGGAACTTGTGAATACTGCGGGCAGGTGCTCGCGGGTGCGGAAACCGACGAGGAGGCGACGGCGGAATGTCTTTGCTTCGAGGCGACGGCACGGCGCAAGCGGGTCAATGCCGCCAAGGAGGCAAAGAAGATCGTACACGATCTGTTCGGTGCGGGGGCGGAGGCGCGCGGGCTTGTCCCGCTTGCCGACGGCGCGGTCTTTGCGCTGTGCGCGCTGGTGGATCTGATTGGCCGCGGGGATGTGCAGAAGGTGGCGGTCGTTGTGCCGGCGATCTGCACGGTGCGCATTGCCATCAGCGGGAACAAGATCACGGTAGACCGCGTGGAGGGAAAGAAGGTGTCGGGCGTTGCCGGAGAGAACTGACGAAACCGTGCGGGCGCAGATGAACGCGACGGTACAGGCCTATCTTGCACGGCTTCCCGAGCCGCGTGAGCTGCCGGAGAAAATTGAAATCACAATCCGATACAAGGAAGGAGTCGAGCGGCACGAGATTCCGCTCGGGAACGGAAAATGACAACAAGAGAAAAAGCCTATGCGAAGCTGGAGGAGCTGAAGCAGCTTGTACTTTCGGGGACTGAGCCGGGAGAAGCACACAACCGTCTGCACCGGCAGGTCGTACAGGCCTACACGGTAGTGCTCACCGATGCGATCAATCCGTATTGTCGTGAAGAACTGCCGTACATTTTGGCGGCGCTGAAAATCGCGACATCCAATATCGAAAAGGCGGCGGGCAAGGATGCTGCGGAAATTGCAGACGACATCGCAAAGATGTTTTCCGTGGCGGCGGTCGTTTTGCCGGCGGACAACCCTTTCGCCGATGCTGCCCGCGCTGCGGCGGAGGCAGATCTGTGAAAAAAGCCGAGAAGAACTATGTGGTGGTCATCCCGGCGGATGTGCGGCCGTATGTCAAGCGCATAAACGACGGCAGCCCGGTCGGGCGGATGCTGTCCTGCCTTGTAGGCGGGTCGCTGTGGTATCGCAGCGCGGAGAACGGGCTTGTGCTGGTCACGGGAGAGGGCGACCGCCCGGACGGCAAGCTGAATGCGACCGCGACCGCTTTGCACGGCGGTGCGCTTGTGCGCGGTGACGCGGTGCTGATGCGGTTTGGCGCAGATGATATCGAGATGTATACCAAAGCGGAGGCACAGGCGGTTGCGCAGGTGCTGCACAATGTGATGTAATGCGAAAGGAAAGGAAGGCGTGACAGCCTGTCACGCCTTGAAAGGAGACAGAGATGAACAATGAACATGCGGCGGTCTTCGTGCCGGAGGCGATCGCCTATCTGGAAACATGCAAGAAATCGACCAATAAAGATAAATACGCAAAAGTCCTGTGCGCGCCGGTTGCCGACGCGCTGATCGCCTTCTGCCGGCAGGACGGCGAGTTTGCGCAGGCGGTTGCGCAGACAAAGGACTTTGACAAGTGCCTTGCCGCCGTCTCGAAGGGAGTGGGCGACTGCCTGTCCGACCTCGACGCCTACAGCCGCGCGGCGGCATTCTACTTCCCCGGCGCGAAGGTCAGTTTTCAGATGACGCTCGACCTCGTGGGGGATGCGGCAAAGCCGGAAGGCGTGCAAAAGCCCAAGCGATTGGCGCTTTCGCTGGAAGACATCCTGTGAGGCGGCCATGGCAGACGAACTTTTTGAGGTGCGGAACGGCGAACTTTCGGACGACGAGCCGTTCTACATAAATCCCAAGGACGAACGAAGAAGCTACCCGTTTACAGACGGCGAACTGATGGAGGATGTAAAGCGGTTCTTCCGTGCGTACATCTTCGCAAAGCCGTCGCGCGAGGTGCGCGCGGCGCGCGTGGGCTGGTGCTCGTGCTGCGGCGCATTTCTGGACGAGGGCGAAATGGCCGCCGCAGTGAAGACTGCAAACGGCGGCATGCTTGCAAAGTGGCACAACGCGGACGCCGAATGCCCGCAGTGTGGGCGCATGGCAACGGTAAAGGAAGATTTTCGGATGCGGTCCTACAACAGCCTGCTTGAAGATCGGATGATCGCCTACATCCATGTTGCCGCCGCGGATCTTATCTATATCCGTGTGTTTGACACGGCGGCGCGATACGGCGCGGACGAGCCGGAGGGCGACTTCTACCCGATTTACGGCAGCGAAAAGTACCGATACCGCCTGCGCCCGGGCGAGTGGATCTGTGAAAAGAATCAGGAGAACTGGTACACCGCCCGCGCAAGGTTTGTCCGGGCGAAGACGCCGCTTGACGAGCCGGTGAATAAGACGATCAACGGCACCTGCGGCGCGGTACGGCTGGAAAAGAGCTTTTTGCGGTATCAGCAGGAGCAAATCTACTATGATAACTGCGAAGAAAAGACTGTGTATATGGGTTACGGTTACAGCGATTGCCCGGCGTACTATCCGCTGAAGTACCTCTGCCGGTTTGCGGAATACCCGCAGATGGAGATGGTGCAGAAGCTGGGGCTGTACTGGGCGGTGAACGATCTTGTGAACGAAAACCGCAAGAATGCACGGCTGCTGGACTGGAACGCAAAGACGGTGGACGGCTTCCTGCGCCTGGGTCGGCAGACGGCAAAAGCTTACCTTGCGGCGGGCGGGTCGCGCGATTTACTCAAGCTGTACCGCGCCTGCAAGGGCGCGTTTGACATGCAGACGCTCGACGCCGTCCTCCGCGCCGTCGGCAACCGCGCACAGGAGCTTGTCCGTGCGCTGCAAAGCTGCGGTCTGTCGCTTGTGCAGGCGAGGAACTACACCGGGAGGAAAAGGATCACGCTGTCCGACTGGCTGGACTATATCGACGGCGCACGGCAGATGGGTTACGATCTGACCGTGCACAATGTGGCGCTGCCGAAGGACTTTCACGAGGCACACGACGCGGCGATTCGCGGGTTGTCGCTGGCGGATTTTCGCAAACTGACAAAGGCGCAGCAGAAGAAGCTGAAGGCGCGGGCAAAAAGGTACGAGTGGCGCATCGGCGGCTATGTCTTCCGCTTTCCGCTGGCGGCGCGCGAGATCGTGGAGGAAGGCAAGGCGCTCGGGCACTGCGTGGGCGGCTACGCCGGGCGGCACATGGAAGGCAAGACGAACATCGTATTCCTGCGCCGCGCGGATGCGCCGGACAAGAGCCTGTACACGATCGAGATCGACGGTGCAGAGGTGTGCCAGGCTTACGGCGCACATAACCGCATCAAGCCGCAGAACGACAAGCGTGTTGCCGCCTGCTACAGGCTGTGGCAGATGCACGTCGCGAAAGATCTGCGTCTGCGCTTGCGCGGCAGCTTTGACAAACTGAAATACAAGGAGAAAAGGCCATGTCTGAAAACGGCATCGTGACGCGCGACGCGGGTGTGATCGCGCGGGAAATCAACTTTATCAAGGAACAGACCAAACGGCAG
>OJNR01000298.1_pt1 | contig 37586 bp, 36 predicted proteins | sample 1597901 | NCBI WGS metagenome assembly OJNR01 (sample SAMN01915223, study PRJEB22387) | human gut metagenome | isolation source: stool | host: Homo sapiens | place: USA | reverse complement strand
ATAATTATTTATTTTTTTCTTTGCATTTGAATAAAAAATATTAATTCCATCCGAATGTGTTTCTCCGGAACAATTCATAAAGATTCGCTATAATGTCTATAAGACAAGGGCTAAGAAAAAAATAAGAATAACTCCACTATACAAACAAAGACGGCAAATCATCAACAACTTGTTGACAATTTGCCGTCTTATTTTTAGATCTTTTGGGTTAATAAAGTTTATGCCATTGCAGGCTCTTTCTTCTTAATAATCGCTTTAACTTCATCAACACCTGTTTCAGCTACATCTGCGTTCTGATCCAATGTATAACCTTTTTTATACATATTCAGAATAAACTTTTCGCTTGTTTTTTCAGTAGCTTTTTCTTCAATTCCTGTACTCAGATTACACATAATTCTCACATCCTCCCTGAATTCTTGACTGATTGGAATATTATATTCATGTTCTATAATATCCAATTTTTCCTGTTGGTGAAATTGTTAAATTGTTAATAAAAATCACCCAATTTACACCATGGTAAACTGAGTGACTTCTCACATTTTATGCCTTTTAAGATACTTCTGTCAAATCCTGATTTATACCTTGCAAAATTAATTATAAATTGTTGATTAAAATTTGTCTCATTCACGAGGCCAATGGTAAGCAAATTCAGGTCTCGTATACTAATCCCCAGCTGTACGCAACGAAGCAAAAATAAAGGTGTTGTCATCGGGTGATCGTTGGACGAAGTTATTTTAGCACTTACATCCGTCTGAACGTTTAGCCCCCAGAGCTCAATGAGCTGTGGAAGAACCTGATAGATTGAGAATGTATTAAATCCATCCAACCACTATTCCGGCGTATCTGGGATATTAGCATCTGCATGCTTTACCATCACATAAGCGATGTTCTCAAACATCTCAAGTGAAAATGTATCAAGCGTAGATGCGTCCTCCACATTTTTACCGATTGCTTTTTTCAAAGCTGACAAGTCCTTATAGATATCTCTTTGGAATTTGATTCTATAAATTCTAAGGATTGCGGCAGAGGCCTTAAAAAGAATCTCTTTACCATCAATCTCGATCTTCCTTGTCATTCCCATAATCGTCTACCTCTTACTTTCCGAAATTCGAAGTTGATACTGCAGCTTTTGTCTCTGGTTCTGTTGCGGGCATATAAACGGCTTTGTACCAATTCTGATATGTTGCATCAGTGGTATCATCACCGGTCTTTGATTTAACTACACCGTTTGCAAGTGGAGTTGCTTTATGAGACAATGACGAACCTTCTTCACATCACCATCAAACTCAAACATAAGAGCAAAGTTTGCAGTTTCAACATTTGCATTCTCTACAAGGACTTTATTCGCATCAAGTGACTCCTTAAGTACATCCACTCGGAAGGCCTCAGGCACCATCGCAATCTCAAGGTCACCTTCGTAACCCATGTTGTTTGAAATGGTATAGTATGCATACCAATCTGGTCGCTGCTTTTCTATAGAAAAAGCTATCGTTATAAAGTGAACACCGGGGTTCATTTTTCCTTGTTATCTATCTCCTAGTGTCAACCTTGTCTTATGAACCAGTTCCCACACAGCCATTTCCCAGCATAAAAAGAAAGGCTTTCCAGCAGCCAATCGTACTCGTTAACGATAGCTCTCTGAAAAGCCTTTAATTTACCACATTATTCTTACTTGCCTGGATTCACTTTTGACATCAGTACTACCGTCTCCACGTGGCTTGCCGAGGCATCATACGATGCTGGTATTGAACGTGGCTATTCCAGAGAAGAAGCCTATGAAAAATAGAATACAGAAAAAACAGAAAGCTAGTGAAAACCAAAATGGAATTCACTAGCTTATTTTCTAATGCCAATAATCACAAGGTGAACGATACCCTCGCTGCTGTGCTACCACCGGCTTAGGCTTAGCCTTTGGTATGCTCTCCTCTGCAGCTTCTTTTATGACAAACAATCGATTCTTGTTTACCTGGATCCCACCGCCATTTTCAAATCTAATAATAATCAAATTTCCAGCCGGGCGCACCACCGTACACTCCAGGACTATCCTATTACTTTCTACAATATAGACCTTATCGCCAGCTTTATATCCTGCTGCCATAAATGCCTCCTATAAAAGAAAAGGCCAGTTCAAAGGGAAATCAAAGCTGGTCATCCTTACAACCTATTTTGCTGTTACCTTCTCTCGTAGAGCAATACCTTCCACAACGCCATGCACGTATGCCTCAGACGCTAATGCGCTATGTACTTCCGTAGCTGCATCCAAGTATGCTCCAAGCTGCTGCTTCTGTATATCACTTAACCCTGCCTGCAAATATGATAACAGCCTACTCTCCTGCTGCTTCAATCTGGTATATTCTTCAGACTGAATATACACACGAAGTGACTCATCAAAGTTATCCTTGATGGATTCCTCCAGTTCCATGTCAATCACACCTCCAATACCGGGATTAATATTGATCGGCCTGTTTAACAAAATATAAAAACCCTAGGTATCGAACCTAGAGTTATTATGTCGAACATTTGTTCTATTGTCAATTTCAAAATATAATTACAGTGCTAAAATAGTGAAGCAAAATTTGTTAGATATTCGCTATGCGATGAATATAAAAATTTGGCTCCCAGCGCGGTCCTAAGCTTCATATTCCAGGCAGTTGCATCAACCTTATTAATATGCCCAGGATGCAGCTCTTCCATCGCTTCATTTGAAAAATAGACTGCGTATTTAGGGCTAACTGGCATATAAAACTCTGTCAACATAGCATTGAAATATACCGGCATATTCGAAAAGAAAAATTCCTTTTCACTCAGAAGGATGTAACACTGCTGTTCCTTTATTCGCTCCCGGATCAAATTTGTCACTCCGCTTTTTGGATGTACTGCAAACGCATTAAGAACATAATCCAATGCTAATTTAGAATCCTCATCTGTGTAATGCATCTTTGCCCCAGCATTAAGCATCAAATCCCCCAGCGTAGCATCTCCGGTCCGTTCAAATTTCATATCCCTGGTAGTTTGCTTTGTCATCGGTAACATCAATGGGTGTCTTGTAAGCATGACCGCAACCATATTGCATAGCATGTTATGCTCTTTTCTTTTTATAGCACCGACTTCATCCAGTTTTAATCCCGCCTTTTCTATCCTTGGCAGAATGATTCCAAGGTTGCTTTCATGCTCTCCAAATGCATCTTCTATTGTTCTATACAACTCATCGTCGTAATCCTGGACCTCATACAAATTATCAATACAGTTAATGTGCTGTATCTCAAATGGTTGAATTTGTTTAAATCCATTCATCCCATAAACAATTGGCTTCGATGAGATGTAATCTACTTGCAGCATGCTCTGTTTCACGGACCACTGCTTCATATATACTTGTGGAACATAATGTTCACTGGTGTGACGTTCCTTTTGTTTTATTAACTTATTACTCATGATGCCACACCTCCATTCAACGCATATTATATTAAATCCAGCCTTTTTTCTTAAACTCTTCTATCTTTGCAAGTTCCTCTGCAGATGGACCAGTATCTTCAGCACTATCAACTGGTATATTCAGATACTCCTTATTCCATTTTTCTAAAATTGATATAACTAAATCTGAAATTCTCAAATCTCTCTTTGTAATGGAATCAAGATCCCACTCTGCAACTTCAGAAATCCCCATCTCCTTTGTTATTGCAATATTAGAAGCGGCATATTCCTTTTTCTTTTTTAAGTAATATCCATTTCCCGCTACAATATTGAGTTTCTTTTCAAACGGGAGTTTATTTCCAATATGTTCTATCTTCTCTTTAATTGTGGCCTCCGGATTATCAGTAAAATAATTGGTTTGCCACTTTTGTGGAAAAATATGCTCTATCTCCCATTTGTCAGGTAAAAGCTCATCCTGTTTCTCATATGCTATTGTTTTCAAAAGCATACGCACCACATTCCTGTTTGGATTTTGAATACATACATCAAGCCTAGAAGTATCAATTTCTTTAAATTTAAATTCCGGTGCATCAGATTCTGTAATTGCAACATCTAATTTGAGAATGTCTGCCTTCACTGCATTGATTGTTGGCACTAATAAATATTTTGTAAGCAGTTCGCCTAACAACCTATTCAAGAAAAGAGCAAATTTTGTTTCAAAATCAGCTTCATTTCTATAAGAAATATAATAAATGATTACCGGATATTTCCAGAATTCATTTGGATATGAGCTAAGTGTATCAAGCGACTGACGAATTCTCTTATTCCTTGACCAGGTCTCATTTTCTAACTCCTCACCTTTATTGATAACCTTCCACAAATTAAGGATCTCAAAAAGTATGTCTAAAAGATCTGCTTTGAATAATCGTTCAAACTTATTTGCTGCGTAATATTTTCTTACGCCAGGAGTAGTCGATTTATCATCTTTTTCCAGGGCTCTGTAATAAAACATGCTATAGTAGAATAATTGCTGTATGCTTTCATTTGCACCTGTTGCTTGTTCATCCAGTTCTTTCCAGCGATCAATAAAAGCACTTTTGGCTTCTGAGTCTAACTGATTATACATTTTTGCTTTAAATATATCAGCGTCCGAAAGAGGCAATCCTCTATCATTCAATGTTGAAAAAATAGTCAAAGCAGTATCCTGGGAATCCGCTGTAATTGGTAGCAGGATTGCTTGATTTAATAAAGCATAAATAAACTGATAAACCATTAACGGATTTTCCGTAGCATGCTTATCAAACAATTCCTGGAAATGACGATAATTCTTGGAATAATTATCAATTGATCCTTCTTCAGTATATCCAGTCTCCAGAATTTTTCTAAGAGTCTCATTTCCTTCATTATTGACAACTCTGGATGTTAAAAGCATATTTTTATAGTCCACCGTACCAGTCAATTTATCTGTCCTCCATATTGCTGGTTCGATTTTACTGATAAAATTCACTGCCTGCGGAGTTCTTTCTGTCTCCGGAGTCTCTACGAGCTTTGTATAAATAGCGCGTAGTAACAGGAACAGAGATGTGATTCTTTGCTGACCGTCAATGATCTCCTGCTCTCCATCATCATTTTCATAAGCTACAACACTTCCAAGGAAATAAGAGCCTTCTCTCTCAGTACCTCCATTCGTAGCTGTAAAATCCCAAATGTCCTCAAATAATGTTTCAACCTGCTCGTCAGTCCAGGCATACGGTCTTTGATATTCTGGAATAACAAATGGTCTAGTTTTTCCGCTTCCTAGGAGAGTTTCAACACTCTGTTTATTAACCTCTATATTTGTTGACATCACATAACCTCCAATCTTATATTTTTGCTGTGGACCGCATTTCTCGATAAATCACACCCGCTAGTGCATCCATAATTGCATTATACTTCGACTTGTCCTCAAATAATGATTGGTAACTATCCTGTGACTCCATGTAACTATCCATAGCTGCATTTCCAAAGGCACTAGGGAATATACTCTCCACAAAAATTCTTGGATCTGTAGTGCGTGCAGAGCTTGCCAATTTTTCATCGTTCATTAGTTTGTCATGTAATGCCCCCAGCATAACCTTATCCCCATCAGTAAAATCACCTTTGTACTTCTCGTTAATCTTATCAAGGATCTCATCCAGAGTGCTTTTTTCTTTCTTTCCTTGTACACCCTTATTTTTAGCAGGAACATACTGACCATCTAAATTTTCTAACTGGATAGCACCTTCAAATGTTTTCTGTAGCTTATAATATTCCAGCTTTAGTTTACCATCCAAATCTACGGGATCTTCTTGTTCAGTCGGAAGTAGATCTAATAAATAACTTAGGAATAAATATTCTTTGTGCATATCCTTATCAAACATACGAACAACCTGAGTCAAATAGCTATACCATCTAACTAAACTACGACATTGTCTACGGAACTGATATCTTTCCTCCGGATTTTTTTGATTATATCTATCTGCGACCGGTTTCAAAATACTTGTCATTTTACCCATTGCAGTCGCATCCTGACGTCCAGGTTTATTCCAAACTTCAATAAAGGACACAATATCATTCTCATTGTAGATTGCATAATCTAAAAGTTCTCGTTCTGTCTGATAAATCAAATCAACGTTAACCTCCTGCTCAAGACTTGTTTCCTGATAGAAAGGTTGGAAAGCATCTAAGATATCTTCTTTCTTATTTGCAAAATCTAGAACAAAGGTATCCACTTTTCCTGCACAAGTTCGATTCAATCTAGAAAGAGTCTGTACTGCTTTTACATTTTTCAATTTTTTGTCTACGATCATTGTATGTAATAATGGCTCATCAAAACCAGTCTGGTACTTTTCTGCAACAACTAAAACATTAAAGTTATCATGGAACTCTGCCTTGGTTTGATTTTCTGAGATATGACTACCATCTCGACGTACATTTAATCCAGACTCTGTATATTCCTTATCGCCATCCTGTACTGTACCTGAAAAAGCTGTAAGGACATCCATATCTGTATATTTCTGTTCTTCTATATATCTTTTTATTTCATGGAAATAACGGACTGCAGCTAATCTCGAATCTGTTACAACCATCATTTTTCCACGACCACCTATCTTATGACGTGTTGTATCACGAAATGTCTCGACAATAATCTGAGACTTCTGACTTATGTTATATGGATGTAACTTTTCATATTTTTTAATTATTTTAGTTGCTCTGCTCTCCGGAAGCTCTGGATTTTCTTCTGTATTCTTTGCAATTTTAAAGCATGTATTGTATGTCATATAATTCTGCAAAACATCAAGAATAAATCCCTCTTCTATTGCCTGACGCATACTGTAAATATGAAATGGATGGAAGGTTCCATCATCCCACTGTGTGCCAAACATTTCTAATGTTGCAGCTTTCGGCGTAGCAGTAAAAGCAAAAAATGATAAATTCGGATGTTTGCCATGCGTAAGCATCTCCTGAACTAATTTATCATTTCTATCAGTTTCATCCTCGGCCTTACCTTCAATTTCTGCGTATTCTCTAAGCGCCGCTTCTGTGTCCGCAAGAGCTGCTTTTAACTTCAGCGCAGAACTACCTGTTTGTGAAGAATGTGCTTCGTCAACTATTATCGCAAAATTTCTACCCGCCACTTTATCTACTTCCTGATAGATAACAGGAAATTTTTGCAATGTGGTTACAATTATTCTTGAACCATTATTAATGGCATCTCTAAGATCCTTTGAATTTTTATCTTCTCCAATCGTCTCTACTACACCAATCGTGTGATCAAAACCAGAAATCGTTTCCTGTAACTGAGCATCCAATACTGTACGATCTGTTACAACGATCACACTACTAAACACTGACCGATTTTGTTCATCATGCAAAGATGCCAATCTGTACGCTGTCCAGGCAATAGAATTCGATTTTCCTGAACCCGCACTATGTTGAATAAGATAATTATTTCCTGCACCATTTTCAGAGACATCTGCAATCAGTTTTCGCACAACATCCAACTGATGATATCTTGGGAAAATCAATGTTTTCTTCTTTGTGATCTTTTCTGTGCCATCCGCAAGTAATTTTTTATCTTCTTTCACTTGCAAATGGATAAATTTCTGTAAGATATCCATCATGCTATCCTTTTGGAAAACATTCTCCCACAAATATGATGTAGGATATCCATTTGGATTTGCCGGATTTCCTTTTCCCCCATCATTTCCTGCTCCATTAGAACCCTGGTTAAATGGGAGGAAAAATGTATCTTTGCCATCGAGTTTTGTTGTCATCCAGGCTTCAAGCTGATCAACACAAAAATAACCTAATATTCTCTTATTAAATTGAAAACAGATTTCTCTTGGATCCCGGTCATACATCCACTGGCGTTTGGCATTATCAACATTCTGGCCTGTATACTGGTTCTTTAATTCAAACGCAAATACAGGTATTCCATTTACAGCTATCATCATATCAACAGAATTATGATTGCTTGTAGAATAAAACCATTGACGATTCACTGTTATTTCATTTTTAGCATATAGCACTGCGGAGGTCTGGTTTAATGATGACTCTGGTTTAAAATAACATACTCGAAATGTAATACCTCGATGCTTAAATCCATGTCTAAGCACTGATACCAAACCATCCATATCACACGCCATGTTAAAAGCCTGACAGAACTTTTTTGCTGGATCAACCGCATTCTGTAAACAAAATCTTTTCCATTCATTAGGTTGAGTTTTTTGCACAAAGTTAATCAAAGTATCTACATATATACCTAACAACGGATCATACAAATCATTATTATGAGTATATCCACCCTGGGGCGATAAAAAGAAGGCTTCGATGTCAGACTCAAATTGTTTTTCTGTTGTTGTATCTACACTCATGTTATACCTCCTTTTTACCTGTAGTATACTCAAATATCATTGCTTTTTTATAGGCTTTCAATTCGCTTATCATAAATTCCTTTTTAGATAAAATATCATCAATTTCTTTTATGCGATAATCCAGGTATTCTGCAATCTGGCATTGTTCATCATATGGAGGTATCATCACTTCATAATTCATGAATTTATCAGCCTGAAGTCTACACCTACCAAATTCACTAACCCCCTGTGCCAAACTATAAAATATTTGTTTGAAATAACATAGCTGCATTACATAAAGGAAAAATTGTTTGTTTGCTTTTACATCTTCTCTCTTTTTAAATACCCTGTAGTCTGGACTGGTTACTCCATCATATTTTGAAATATCAACCCATCCAGTTAATAAATCCATGTGATTCATTGCAAAATCACCTTGATTAACTATTTGATAACCACTGTAATCAGAAGCCATCTGTCCTTCATTTTTTGATATATCTTTTGGAATTATTCCTTTTTGTGTAATGGATAGTACCTGATATCCTTCTTCCCCTGCAATCACCTTGTTTATGTAAAAAAATCGTCTTATTTTTGCCATATCCCAGTGTTCAGGTATTTTTCCAAACGCTGCGTCACCACTTTCTTTCATCTTAACATTCGGATTAATTCCCTTGGTAACTGCATTTTCTATAATTTCCTGCCTGAGTGCTTTATATTCTGAAATTGATTCTTCCGCCTTTTCTATCATTGTATCAATTTCTCGACAGTTACTATCCAAGGTCTCAACTATTTTTAATTGTACATCAATTGGCGGATTCGGTAACTGGATTTTCTTCATCTCAGACCATCTTGTCGTCCACAAATCAGATGCAATCCCATGTCCCCACCTGTAAAATTCATCTGGAAAGCGTTCTGACATTAACACATAATTGAAGTAATCTCCGCAAATATCTTTATGCGGATGTATTACAATATTTATCACTGAGCAAGAACCATCCATCAGTGCGACACCACAAGCTCCGCGTCGATCTGATCGACTATTTATTACAAAATCACCTTTTTTTACTAACTTTCTATCGCTACCTTCTGCAGCCTTGACCGCTGATGATAATTGAGGAACTATTCCATTCATTGTCACTGATAATGGTGTAAAGTCCGTATCACTTACTTTTTGTTTTCTCTCTTCATACACCCTGCCAATATCTGTTAGTTGCCAGTCATCAGGAAGAACACCTAACCATTCAGGATAATAATTTACTGTATTTATCATCTCACTACTCCTCAAATAATTTCTTCATTGATTCCTGAATATCTGACTCGATTTTCTCAAGCATCGTCTGAATATCATTGCGGCTACCAAATTCAGGAAATTCATAAAAATATCTTGTCATAGGTATTTCATATCCTATTTTTGTTTTCTTCTTATCAATCCATGCATTTGGAGCATATGCTCTTATTTCTTTTTCTAAATATTCATCAACATCTTCTGTAAGTGGAATATTTTCTGTTTCCCTCAAGCTAACATCTGCTATAGTTTTTCCTTTCTTATCCTTGAGTATTACTCCACTTTCATCGACTGTAGGCTGCTCAACTACAACTTTTCTATACCCAAATTCGGCTGTACTGAAAATTCGGCTAAGGCAAAATACTTCCTCATCTCCGTATCTCTCATTATCTTTGAATTCTCCATAAGCCTTTGTTATATACTCGCAGCATGCCTCCGTTATATCATTTCGTTTTTTTCCAATTGGGCGTCTGCGAGCTTCATAACAATGTGTAGCATCTATCAATTGAACTTTGCCAGCCCTATGTGCCGGTTTGTTTTTTGAAATAAGCCAGATGTATGTCCCTATTCCAGTATTCATAAACTGATTAATGGATAATCTAACTATTGCATCCAACCAATCATTTTCTAAAATATACTGTCTGATGTTGGACGATCCACTTCCTGCATCACCAGAATATAGTGCAGATGCATCCTGAATAATTGCCATCTTTCCATCATTAGCTAACTTTGAAATACCATTCAATACAAATAGTTGCTGTCCATCTTTTATTATTGGAAGGCCAGGTGCAAATCGACCTAGTTCACCCTTGGCTGCCTCATCCTTAACTGCCTTCTCTTCTCGTTTCCAATCGATACCAAATGGAGGATTCGAAATAATATACTTGAACTGATATCCACTAAACTGATCCTCTGAAAGGGTATCTCCAAATCTCATATTATTAGGATCGCCACCTCTAATCATCATATCAGCCTTAGCAATTGCAAAAGTTGACGGATTAAATTCCTGTCCAAAACAAGTAACATCTATTTCTTCATTAAGTTCGTGAATTCTTTCCTCCATACAACTTAGCATCTGGGATGTACCCATTGCCATATCGTATACTGTGACATTTCCACCTTTACTTAAGTCCGCATCAGAAAGTAACAAATCTGTCATTAAATAAATGATATCTCTGCTCGTAAAATGTGCTCCCGCTTCTTCTCCAAACGATTCCGAAAATCTTTTTACAAGATCTTCAAAAATATATCCACAATCTACGGTGCTTATCTTATCCGGGCCTAAATATCCCTTTGCGGAATTAAACGCCTTAATTACAAGATACAGAGTATTACTCTCAATCATTCTTTTAATAATATTTTCAAAGTCAAATTTTGATAATACGTCCTGTACATTGGAAGAAAATCCATTTAGATAATCTCTAAAATTGGCTTCAATACTTTCTGGATCTGCCAGTAATGATGTAAAAGTAAATTTACTTGTGTTATAAAATTGATAGCCCGATGCCTTGGTCAAAAATCCATCTACCACAGCAAAGTTCTTAACTTTATCATATTGTTGCAGAACTGCATCATGAGTAGGCAAAAGACAATCATGAAACCTTTTCACAACAGTCATAGGCAGTATTACTAATCCATATTCATGCGGTTTGAACGGTCCTCTCAACATATCTGCAACATTCCAAATCATTGCTGCTTTCTCTGCTATATTAGCGCCTACATTATTTATTTTCTCGTTAGCCATTCCATCGCCTCCATATTATCTATTTTTTAATTTAACATTTTACCTGTCCCATTTTCCGGGCTCGTCTCGGATCTTCTGGTTTTTCCGTATCTTCTGGTATGAGCCAGGTCCTTCCCTTCAACTCCGCACCTTCTATCCTGCCTTCCTTGCAGTATATAGCAACTCTTCTTTGTGTGATTCCCCACTTCTCTGCGAATTCTGCTGTCGTTAAATACTTCATACATAAACCTCCGTAAGCAGCAAATAAAACAATAAATCCTTATTTTATTATATTCGTTTGAGCGAACACTTTCAAGTGATTTTTAAGGGTGTATTATAAAATCCGCGCACAGCTTTAGTCCGATAAAATCTCGGCGCACAAAGCTACCTGCGCGGAATTTTTAACACCCCTATTAAAATCACTCTAAATCCTCATATTTTCCTGTTAAAAACACAGGTTCATATTTTGCATAAAAGCCCGCAACTCCACTTAAACTTGGGCTTTTCGCGAGAGCAAGCACACCGTCTCCACATGCCCCGTCCACCCGAACATATCCACTGGCTGACATTCCACAACGCGGTAGCCTTTCTTCTTAAAAAGCTGCAAATCCCTTGCGAGGCTTTCGGGACCGCAGGAAATGTATACAACCTTTGAAGGAGCCATTTTGCACACCGAATTGATGAATTTCAAAGAACTGCCGCTTCGTGGTGGGTCCATAAAGACAACGTCATATTTACGTCCCGAAGCTGCTTCCTTTTCCATATGTTCCCCCGCATCTCCTGCCATGAATTTCACGTTTTTCAAATTGTTGAGTTTACAGTTTGTAAGGGCATCCTTTACTGCGTCACGGTTAAGCTCAACCCCTGTTACCGACAAAGCATTATCAGAAGCACAGATACCGATAGTACCGATTCCGCTGTATGCGTCAAAAACATTTTCCTTTCCCGTAAGCCCGGCATAATTGATGGCAGTTCCGTAAAGCTTCTCGGTCTGGGCATGATTAATCTGATAAAAAGATTTTGAAGATATGCGGAATCTTTTGCCGCAGAGAATGTCTTCAATATAGCCCTTCCCGTAAAGCGTTTCCTCCTTTTCACCTAGAACCATACTTGTACGCTTTGAATTAACATTCATTACGATTGTGGTGATTTCAGGATGCTCCGAAGTAAGAGCTTTGATAAAATTGCTTTTGGATGGGAAAATATTTTCACCAACCACAAGTGTAACCATAATTTCACCTGTAACCTCCGCCGTCCTTATGAGAATATGCCGCAAAAATCCTCGGCCGGTATCCTCGTTGTAAGGTCTGTATTTAAAAGATTTCATCAGCTTTATTACAGTGGCAATGATGGCATCGGCTTTTTCATTGTCAAGCAGACACTTATCAATAGGTACTATTTTGTGGCTTCCCGCCTCGTAAGTTCCGGCGAAGATATTGCCCTTTCTGTCGCCACCCACAACGGCATGAACTTTGTTACGATAAAAATACGGCTCATCCATTCCGATAATTTTATTAACCTTACAAAAAGGTCTTATAAGCTTCTCAATCATTTTCTGTTTATATTCAAGGCTCTCGCTGTATTTTTTGCCCATATGGACACAGCCTCCACACTTGGCTGAATATCTGCATTTATTCATATCAGATTCCTTCCTCCGTAAATTCAGGTATAAAACTTTCCTTTGCTGTCCCGCCCTCTTGGATAAATCCGTTGGTAACACCGATGTCTATGGCATAATCCACCAGACGGTCATACTCTTTTTTCCGCACTTTACGGTTAAGTTCAGGGTATTTGTCCCCAATTCCTTCCATTGGTGTATACTGGTTCATTATACTTATAAAAATATCATCCCGGTAAGTATCGTACAGATATTTTATCACATTTTTGCTGTCAGTAATACACCCCGGTAAAAGAAGATGTCTTACAATAACACCCTTTTTCATTATACCGTCATCATCGAATTCAGGCGTACCGACCTGTCTGACCATTTCGCCGATTGCTTTTTTAGCAGTTTCAAAGTAATCCGGAGCTTTAGAATATTTCTTAGAAAGTTCCGAAGAAACATACTTAAGGTCGGGAAGGTAAATATCGACTAATCCCTCAAGACTTTTTATTGTCTCCACGGACTCATAACTCCCCGTATTATATACAATCGGCAGTGTAAGTCCATTTTTCTTCGCGAGAATGATACTCTCCCTGATTGACGGAACAAAATGGGTAGGCGTGACCAGGTTGATATTGTGTGCACCCTTATTTTGAAGCTCCAGAAAAATTTCCGCAAGTCTCGAAACTGTGACCGGCTTGCCTACTTTGGATTCTGCAAGGACTGAATTCTGGCAGAATACACATTTCAGGACACATCCCGTGAAAAACACTGTTCCCGATCCACGGGTTCCCGATATACAAGGTTCCTCCCACATATGAAGTGCCGCCCTGCCGCACCTTATTTCACCGGTCTCTCCACAAAAACCTTTCTCTCCGTTGTCCCTGTCAACCCTGCATTTTCTGTTGCAAAGACCGCATCCTGTATTTTCCAAAAAAACACCTCTGTTTACATTATTTTTACATTGCATAATCCAATATACCTATGATAATATTTTTAGAGGAATTCGTCTATAACGATTTCTGATGATATGCCCCTATGGCATTACAAATTAGGAGGAAACAAATGGATAACAAACAAAAAGACGGCATTTACAATGCCAGGGAACTTGGCGCTCCTAAGACTGTCATTCTCGGACTTCAGCACATGTTTGCTATGTTCGGTTCAACAGTATTAGTCCCAATTCTTACTGGACTCAGTGTATCGACTACACTTCTATTCGCAGGGCTTGGTACATTAATTTTCCACTTTATCACTAAGAGAAAAGTACCTGCATTTCTTGGTTCATCATTCGCTTTCTTAGGCGGATATATGGCAATCGCACCGCTGCTTCAAGATGCTAACGGCAACTTTACTGTATCTAATCCCGCACTTCCATATGCGTGTGCAGGTGTTGCAGTTGCAGGTCTTGTATATCTTATACTTGCACTTTTTATCAAAATATTCAGTGCCAGCAAGGTAATGAGATTTTTCCCACCGATAGTAACAGGTCCTATTATAATTGCAATCGGTCTTACACTATCACAGTCAGCTGTAAACAGTTGCTCTACCAACTGGTGGATTGCTCTTGTAGCTATAGTAGTAGTTATTGTATGTAATATATTCGGAAAAGGAATGATTAAGATTATTCCAATTCTTATCGGTGTAGTTGCATCTTATGTTGTTGCTGCAGTTACAGGTAATGTTGATTTCTCAGGAGTTAAGGAAGCTGCATGGGTTGGCGTTCCTATTGTAAAAGATTCAACCGTATTTTCCATTTTCGGAAAAGGATTTGACAGTTCTTTATTAATTACATCAATTATTACGATTGTACCTATTTCCCTTGCTACAATTGTTGAACATATCGGAGATATTTCAGCCATTTCATCAACAACAGGCATTAATTATATTAAAGATCCGGGACTTCATCGTACCCTCACAGGTGACGGCATTGCAACAACCGTTGCATCGCTTTTCGGTGCCCCTGCCAATACAACATACGGTGAAAACACAGGTGTACTTGCTCTTTCTAAAGTATATGATCCATTTGTAATTGAAATAGCCGCAGTTTTTGCAATTCTTTTCTCATTCTGCCCTAAATTTGCCGCAGTGATCAGTGCTATGCCATCTGCTACTGTTGGTGGTATATCCCTTGTGCTTTATGGTATGATTTCGGCAGTCGGTGTAAGAAATGTTGTAGAAAACAAAGTTGACTTTTCAAAGTCAAGAAATGTTATTATTGCAGCTCTTATCCTCGTTCTTTCAATTGGAATAAATTACAGTGCCGCAGGTGCAATAAGCTTTACCATTAAAGATGTCACAATAAGTCTTTCAGGTCTTGCCGTAGGTGCCATTGTCGGTATTCTCCTCAATGCAGTTCTTCCGGGCAAAGACTACAAATTTGAAGATGACGAACCTAATGATACAGGTGTGAATTTTCAGGTAGGTGACGATTTTGCCGAAGATTCAGAGAATGCAAAATAGAATAAAATAACTAAAAGGCAGGGTGTGCATTACCCTGCCTTTAATTTTTACCTTCCGGCAAATTTGGTTCCGATATAATTCATTATTACATCTACATAAATACTTGACGTTGATTTATCTTCCCTTGAAGCAAGGGTTGAACTGTCACTTGGTTTTATGCTTCAGGACATGATTTAGGCACCGCTTTTATATATGCTATGACCAGATAAACCGCCATTGCACACCATACAACCGGCTCGCATATAATTACGCCATTATATCCCATATGTGGAATAACAGCGAATGTAAAAATCACTTTTCCGAGGAGTTCAATAACGCTTGATAATATCGGCAATATTTTTTTGCCCATACCCTGTAATGAACATCTTAACGTTATAAGTATTCCAAGAGGAATATAAAACAGAACGTTGAATTTTAAATAATTCACACCTGTAGTCACAACGGTATCCACCTCTGAACCTGATAAGAATTTTACAAGTGCAGGAGACAATACCTCCAGTATAATAAGTGCAATCACACTCCATACCGTTGTAATAATGCATCCGTACCTTATGCCCTTTCTGACACGGTCAGGTTTCTCCGCTCCCACGTTCTGTGAAACAAAGGTTGTAATTGATAGTCCGACTGTGGTAATCGGCAATGTAGAGAATGCCATTATTTTTCTTGCAGCAGTATGTCCTGCAATAATGTGTTTTCCAAGTTTGTTAATAGACGACTGTAAAATAACCGTTCCAATTGATACAATTGAGGACATAAATCCCATCGCAAGTCCCTGCGCCCAAAGTTCTCCGGAAAGCCTGCCGTCGTATCTGAAATCCTTTCTGCCGGGCAGATATTCCCTGTATTTTTTGAAAAGATATATCATACATAAAACTGCCGATGTAAATTCAGCTATTACCGTTGCAACTGCAGCTCCACGTATTCCCATCTTTGCAACAGCAATAAAAACATAGTCAAGAACCACATTTATGGCTGTTGAAATTATAAGAAATATGAGAGGCATAAAACTGTTGCCCATTGCCTTTAATATTCCCGAAAAGAGGTTGTAGGACAGCATAACGCCCACAAATAAGGCAATAACCGAGATATAAGAATATGCTTCGTCAATTATATCAGAAGGTGTCTTTAATACCCTGAGAAGAGGATATAATCCGAAAATTGAGCCAATCATCATAATCACGGTAACTATTACAGCTATTATGAAAGATGATGCTATGGATTTACGTACCATCTCTTTGTCCCCGGCTCCGTAGTATTTGGCGGTTACAACACTCATACCATTTCCGACACCGACTGCGAATCCGACCAATAATTCAAAAATCGCCGCACATGCACCTATTGCTGCAAGGGATCCTTCATTTAAAGTATTACCGACTATGTATGTATCAATTGTATTGTAAAGCTGTTGAAAGAGATTTGAAAATAAAAATGGAAGTGAAAAAATAACAAGCGATTTAAATACATTGCCTTTTATTAAATCTATACTTCTGTTCATTAATCTAAAGTCCTTTCCGTAAAATAGAAAAGAGTAACATCCACTGCAGATGTTACTCTTCATTGTCATAATTAAAACAGATTATTTTGTACCGAATATTCTGTCTCCGGCATCTCCGAGTCCGGGACAAATATATGCATTTTCATTAAGTTCTCTGTCCAAATTACCAACAAAAATCTTAACATCCGGGTGTTCTTCACTTAATCTCTTAAGTCCTTCCGGTGCTGCAATAAGGCACATAAATGTTATATCCTTACCACCCTTCTCCTTTATGAGGTTAATTGCATCTACCGCAGACCCTCCTGTTGCAAGCATAGGGTCTACAACAAATATCTTACGCTGGTCGATAGGGTTCGGCAATTTACAGTAATACTCATGTGGTTCATGTGTCACTTCGTCCCTGTACATACCTATGTGTCCTACCTTGGCAGCCGGCATTAGTGTGAGAAGTCCTCCTACCATACCGAGACCTGCTCTGAGAATAGGAACAATAGCCTGCTTCTTACCTGCAATAACAGGGCACTTAGCTCTCTCGATAGGAGTCTCAACATCTATTTCTTCTATCTCAAGTCCACGCAATGCCTCATATCCCATAAGCACGGCAATTTCCTCAACCAAAGCCCTGAATTCATTAGTTCCTGTGGTCTTCATCCTAAGCATGGTTATCTTATGCTTAATAAGAGGATGGTCACATATTGTAATATTCTCATTTCCGTTATACATAATTACTTCCTTTCCGTTACTCAATATATATAATATATTTTATAGCCTTAAGTGCTTTTTTTCAACCAAAAGATGTTAAATGGAAAAACTTATCTTTTCTTTTTATGATACTCAATTTTTCTTGGCGGAATAAGGCATCTGTCTCCAAATCCGATAAGGTCCTGTCTTTTTTCTTTTATAAGGGCTTCCTTTACAAGTTCATAGTTAGATGGTTCTTTGTATTGTATAAGTGCCCTCTGCATTGCCTTTTCGTGAGGATTTCTGGCAACATATACAGACTCCATCGTCCTTGGATCAACTCCGGTATAATACATACATGTGGAAATCGTTGACGGCGTTGGATAAAAATCCTGTACCTGTTCCGGCATATATCCGATATCCCTTACATATTCTGCCAGTTTAATCGCATCTTTAAGCGTTGAACCCGGATGTGACGACATAAGATATGGTACAAGATACTGTTTAAGTCCAAGTTCTTCATTAATATGCTCACACTCTTTAACGAATTTCTCATATACATCATTACCCGGTTTACCCATTAATTTCAGAACGTTGTCCGACACATGTTCAGGTGCAACCCTTAACTGCCCGCTCACATGGTATTTACATAATTCCCTGATAAAAGTATGGTCCTTATCGGCGATGGCATAATCAAATCTGATTCCCGAACGTACAAATACTTTTTTCACTTTAGGTATTTTTCTCAATTCCCTTAAAAGGTTAATGTAATCCTTGTGGTCTATTTTCATATTCTTACAAGGTTCAGGAAAAAGACATTGCTTATTTTTGCATGCCCCATGCTCCATCTGTTTACTGCAGGCGGGCTGTCTGAAATTGGCGGTAGGTCCGCCCACATCATGAATATAGCCTTTAAAATCAGGCTCTTCAGTCATTGCCTTGGCTTCTTCAATTATCGACTCATGACTTCTTGTCTGGAGTATACGTCCCTGATGAAATGTAAGGGCACAAAAAGAGCAGGAGCCAAAACATCCTCTGTTACTTGTTATACTGAATTTGATTTCGGAAATGGCAGGCACCCCTCCGTCTTTTTCATATACAGGATGATATGTATTCATATAAGGCAGGGCATATACATCATCCATCTCAATCTGTGTGAGGGGTTTGGCAGCGGGATTCTGAACCACATAAATCCCCTTGTCATAAGGCTCTACAAGTCTTTTACCTGTAAATGGGTCCGTATTCATATACTGTATATTAAAACTTCTTGCATAATTAAGCTTGTCAGCCTTAAGGTCTTCATAAGAAGGCAGCATCTCATAATCATACACATTTTCAATTTCTTTTGTCTTATATACAGTCCCATCAATAAATGTAACGTCTTTTACATCAAGTCCAGAATCAAGTGCTTCCGCTATTTCAACAATGGAATGTTCTCCCATTCCATAAGAAATAATATCAGCCTGTGAGTCAAGAAGAATTGACCTTTTAAGGCTGTCGGACCAGTAATCATAATGTGCAAGCCTTCTTAGACTTGCTTCAATTCCTCCGATTATAATCGGACTGTCTTTATATAATTTTTTTATAAGATTGCAGTACACAACCGTGGCATGGTCAGGTCTTTTTCCTATAACCCCGCCCGGTGTATAGGCATCTGTTTTTCTTCTTTTCTTTGAAACCGTGTAATGATTTACCATAGGATCCATATTGCCGCCGGATACAAGAAAGCCAAGCCTTGGTCTGCCAAAAACATTTATGCTTTCCTCATTTTTCCAGTCAGGCTGGGCAATTATTCCCACCTTAAACCCTCTTGATTCAAGAACCCTGCTGATTATCGCAGGTCCGAACGATGAATGGTCAACATAAGCATCACCTATGACATAGGTAAAATCCACCTGTTCCCATCCTCTTTTCTTCATATCTTCCTTTGATATAGGTAAAAAATCTTTCATATAATCTCCATTCAGTCAAACATGCCCAGACTGTCATAATACATAAGAACAAGCTTTGTTACTTCGTCATAGTTATACTCTGCTTTATAATAATTCATTGATGAGCCGGTTATTGTATCCTCAACCTTCGCAACCCAGTCCATTGATTCAAAAGTCCTGTCCTTTGCTACAAGCTCCTCAACATTTTTTTTATATACTTCAAAGTCATTTTCCAGAATAATCTCGTCAAAGTTATCCATGTTCTTATCGTCCGCAACATTCATATAATCATTCCAGATATATGCCGCTACGCTTATATAACCCGCATACTGCAAAAAAAGATCATCGCTTTCAATACAGGTTATAAACGACATATAATTTGCTTCATCTTCATATATATATCCTTTCAGGTGGGAGAGCTCGTGGCACACCGTATATGCGTATGCCAGATCATTCATATACACAGAATAATTTGCTTCCATGGTAAAAGGATAATACTCTCCGATAAGTTCCTGCTTATATGCTATATAACTGAAAAGAAACGGCTTTGCGTCGGGTGTATATCCACGGTATCTTTTATTAGTTCCGGCCATTTTTTTAACCGCAAGGTTAATTGCTTTATCTATATCCCCATTATATACAGCCTCTCCATTTTCATTACGTTCTATCTGTTTTGAAAGCTCGTTGCATTTATTTACAACATAAGCACATACTTCCTTTAACTCTGAGGTACTGTATTCCCTGCATCTGTCGCTTAACTTGGAACATCTGTAAAGAGCTGAGCAGTTAAGCGTCATAATAAGGCCCGTGACAAGTGCAATAATTAAATTAACCTTATAGAAACAGACCGCTCTCCTTTTAAATCCTGTCTTACGATGTAAAAATATTAAAAGTATACCCAATACCAGTGCAGCAATTACTATCATCACTGCTGCTATAATCAGAACCCCGCCTACCGAAAAAGGAAAAATACCGGTTATGCGTCCATAGGTATTCGACCATACAAAAAAAATATTATCCACATAAAAATCACATACCGCCCTGATTCTTGCAAGGATATTACATATAATTATTACCCCGGAAAGTATAATAACGCTTTTCCAATAAGGTGTTAATTTTCTTTTGTTATTTTTTTCCATAAATCGTACTTTCTTAAAAAACTTTTATTTGATTATATCACAATTAATGTTATAATAGAATAACAAATAAAGGTATATGGAGGGTTATATGAGTTATACACCAAATTCCACAAGATACAGTGCAATGATGTATCGTAATGCCGGTAAGAGCGGTCTTAAGCTTCCGGCTATTTCACTTGGTTTCTGGCACAATTTCGGTAACTACAACAATGTCCAGGACATGAAGGCAATATGTTTTGCCGCATTTGACAACGGAGTTACACATTTCGATCTTGCAAACAACTACGGTTTTGAGGTAGGTGCAGCAGAAAGAAACCTTGGTCGTATCCTTACAGAGGATTTACATGCCTACAGAGATGAGTTGGTTATTTCCACAAAGGCCGGTTTTGAAATCTGGCCCGGTCCTTACGGACGTGGAGGAAGCCGTAAATATCTTTCACTTTGTATTGATAAGTCTCTTAACCGAATGGGTATTGATTATGTTGATATCTTCTATCACCAGTGTATGGACAGGGATACTCCTCTTGAAGAGACAATGCTGGCTCTTAATCAGATTGTTCAAAGTGGTAAGGCTCTTTACATAGGTCTTTCCAACTATGACGGAGATACACTTAAGAAAGCAACAGCTATTCTTAATAACCTTAAGTGTCCATACATAGTGAATCAGAACCGTTATTCTATTTTTGACAGAACCATTGACCAGAACGGTGTCAAGGAAGCAACAGCCAATTCAGGCAAGGGGCTTATCGTATATTCACCGCTGGAGCAGGGTCTCCTTACAGGAAGATATCTTAACGGTACAATTCCTGCTGACAGCCGTATGGCTTCAGCCAGTCCTTTCCTTACAAGTGATGCACTTACTCCTGATATGTTAAGCAAGCTCACAAGACTTAGCGAAGTAGCTGCATTAAGAGGCCAGACTCTTTCACAGTTAGCTATAAGCTGGGCATTAAGGGATGAGAACGTATCCAGCGTTATTATCGGTGCTTCAAGACCTGAACAGCTTCTTGAAGACCTGGGTGCAATTGGCAGTATGCCACTTAATTTCAAAGATCTTGCACTTATCGACCAGATTGCATTATCATAAATAAAACATTATGCCTGTATCCCAAAGTTTTCTTTTGGGATGCGGGCTATTTTTTACATTTTTTTCAAGTTTCGTTGACATCATAATATGCATGTGCTATAACGTAACTAAGTTAAGGAGTACAATACATAATTAATAAGGCACATCATATAGTTTACTCCTCAACCATAGATTACATATCTGTGGTTTTTTTTCGCCACAGAGAAGGAAGATTCATATGTAAAAAAGATACGTTGAATGTATCGAAAAAACTATTTTTAGGAGGAGCCAAATGATGCAAATTAACAGTATTTCAAGACAAAATGAGTTGTACACCAACTCAACAGAATCAAATGGACAGAATCGTACCATATCAGATACGCCTTCATCCAAAGAACATATCGGTGTAGAGATATCAAATCAGAGCATAACAGCTTTACTAACTATTCTAACATAAACAGTGCAAGGGTAAATGGCTCAAGTTCAATTGAAGACACCAGAAGAAAGGCAAAACTGGCACTCAAGTACCTTGGATTCTACGCTGGACCCGATGACGATGATTTAAGCTCATCTGCTGCACAAAAGGCTATTATACGATTTCAGAAAGTATATGGGTTAAATGTTACGGGAACTGCCGACAGCAATACACTTATCAAATTAGATGTTGCGAGTAACTATAAATCAAAGGCTGCACAGGCATTGCAGAAAAGTTCAATCCCATCACAGTTTTACATGGACTATTATGAAAAAGATAATTTTGCGAGAACATGGGCATTTCTATGCGTAGGCATGGGGTTAAGTGAAGCTCAGGCTTCCGGGGTTCTCGGCAATATCAAAGCTGAATCCAATTTTTCATCTGATAATGCAGAAGGGTATGCCGGTGCACATAATCCTGATTACAAATATAATATAAATGATAAAAAAGGTTATGGAATTATGCAATGGACTGCCAAAGACCGTAAGTATGGGCTTCTACAAGCTTCTAACAATCTATTATCAAATGTTAGCGATATTAATGTGCAGTTATTGTATATGCGAATAGAAAGTAACACAACATATAAATCAAAATGGGACACAATTAAAACTTTAAAAGATGTAAATAGTGTTTCCGATTATTTTCTTAAGGAAATTGAAAGTCCTAACAAATTAAACTATGCAGAAAGACGAAGTTATTCAAATACCATATATAATGTCATGTCCAAAATTAACTATTTTACTTAGGAGGTATAAATATGAAAACCCACAATAAATTTTTAGTGCTTACCCTGACCGCATTAATAGCCTTATCTACTGTAGCATGTTCCAATAAAAAAGAAGCTCCGGGGGCATCTGCTGCTTCCTCTTCGACTACAGAACCTGTTGCCACTACCAAAGAAACCCCGGTAGAAAGATTACCGGTCAAACCCGATAACAAGGATGCCATTGAAAAAATAAATGCCCTTGATGTTCCTGAAAATATCAAAAAAGTTTTCACTGATAATGGTGAGTTCATTGATACTACCCATCACGGCAAAGTAACCACACTTGAAGATTTTCGTTATTTTCATACAGATGGCGAAAAGGCTCTTGATTACATTGACGGCATATATACAGCAGATATTGACGGTGACGAAATCAACGAATTAATATGTATTTTACCAACATTCCTTACAGAACTTATATTACATACAGATGATGTCTCAGGTAAAGTTACTGCATATATACCTAATTCAACTAGATTTCAGGTTGCTGAAAAAGGAACTATTTTAGGAAGCAGTGGCGCCGAAGCAAATTCATACTACAAAGTAACGTTTACCGATGATGAGATGCATGAAGATTATCTTGGCAGTGAATATTGGGGAACTTATAAAATTAAAAGTGAAGTTTCCAAAGAAGAATATGATAAATTCATAGAGCCTTACCCATTATATAAAATGGAAGACTGTTTCACCGAATTGTCTTTTACAATCAACAATGGTACTGCATCCAATAACAGCGACGCAATTACAAAAATAAATGCTCTCGATATTCCTGAGAATATTAAGAAAATTTTCACAGATGACGGACAATTTATTGATACTACACATAATGAAAAAACTACTACACTTAAAAATTTTCAGATATATTATGATAATGAAGAACGCCCTATCGATGCTGTAAACGGCGTCTACGCAATAGACATTGACGGTGACGGAATTAACGATTTAATATGTAAAGTTCCTACATACAATAAGAGTATTGTTTTTCTGACCAATAGCGAGGATAAGGTTTTTGTATGTGATTTGGAATCTGAAAATTTCACAGTTGCAGGTAACAGTGTTATCTTATTTAATGAAGGTATGGGAGTCAACACGTACTATAAAGTAAGTTTTACCAGATTCTCCGATATGGATAAATCCTACCTTGCTGGTGAAAAAAATGGAAGATATACAATCGACAAAGAAGTGTCAAAGGAAGACTATGAGAAATTACAGGCAGAATATCCTTTGTATAATATGTCAGAGCTTTACTCTGATATAAAATTTACTATCTGACATAAAACAGCTATAGGAACACGGTAATCCACCTGTGTATGCCTATAGCTGTTACTTTTTTATAATACTTTATCTAAAATTTCCATGGGATCATCAATAAATACCTTGGCACCTGATTCCTCAAGTTCTTTTCTTGTCCTGAATCCCCAGAGTACCGCCACCATATCAAGTCCTGTATTTCCTGCCGTAGCTACGTCAACCTGTGAGTCTCCGACATATAACGTCTCATCTGTTGTTGTGTTAAGTCTTCTCATCAGGCTGTCAATCATACATCTGTCAGGCTTTGGAATTATGCCATCCTCTACTCCTGCAACTTCATCAATCAGACCTTCAAAATAGATTTCGTTGAGTTTGTCCGCTGCTGATTTAACTTTATTAGTAGCAATTCCCATTTTGATGTTATGTTTTTTAAGTTCACGCAGAAGTTCGATTATTCCGGGATATGGACCCGTTTTATCATTGCAGTGAATCTGATACACTCTCTTAAATTCATTAAAAACCTTGTCTGTATCGGCAATATCCGTATTGTCAGGTACTGCCCTCTCAATAAGCTTCCTGATACCGTTTCCTACAAAACATCGGATTTCCTCATGACTCCTTTTAGGAAAGTCGTATGCTTCAAGTGCCATATTGGTACTGTCCATCAGGTCATCAAGAGTATTAAGCAAGGTTCCGTCAAGATCAAAAATAACTGTTGTATACATAATTATATCCTCCTAAATATCAAGAACATGTCCAATATCTCCGTCTTCAAATACATACCTGCAATCAGGTACAGGGTCATTCTCAGGCGAAATAGCCGTTCTCACATAAAGTGCATCCATTCCTACTGCCTTTGCCCCGGCAATATCACTTGTACTGTCATTACCAATCATTATGCATTCTGTTATATCAAGATTATGCTTATTGATAAGTTTTTTATAAAACTCAGGATCCGGTTTCTTACAGCCTTCATCTGATGATATAAAAATATCATCAAAATCATCCACAATACCTGTTTTCACAAGCTCCTGCCATGTAAATACACGCTGTGCATTAGAAAGAAGATATACTTTTTTCCCAGCCTTTTTAAGCCCGGTAAGTACCTTTTTGGTATTAGGATAAAGCTTAATCATCTTAGTTGTAATTATCCTGAACTGTTCTCCTGCTTTCCACACCTCTTCATCTGTGATGTCCGGTCTGTGCTTCCTGCATATTGCTTCAAATACAGGGATTATATCAATTTCAGGACTTGTGTATTTAGTCTTAACTGACGTAAGCCTGTTGACTTCATTGTCATAAAGAGCTTTAACCTCTCTTCCGGTATATGGCATGCCGTTACCGGTAAGCCATGCAGCAAATTCTTCCCATGGTTCTTCGCTCCATTCATCCGTTCTGATATCTATAAGTGTTCCGTATAGATCAAAAATATAATTTTTATACATACCTTTGCTCTCCTTTTGTTTTCTGTCAAAGATTTTACCACAGTATTACTATTGATTCAAATTCTTTTTCATGTTACATTGACTACAAAATACAGACTTGAAAGGTACAAACATGAGTAAATATAAATACCTGTTATTTGACATTGATGATACATTAATAAATTTTGAAAAATCTTTCCATAATTGTGCAGCGAAGGTCCTTGAACTCGGAGGCTGTGAAGTTACCGGCAGAAATGTCCGACGTTTTAAAGAGCTTAATGACATTGTATGGTTTTCTTCAGGACTTGAAGATATATATGAGCCATATATTAAGGAAAATTATCACCGGCTCTATCACAAATATGTGGAAGATTCTTTGGATAAAGCAATTAACGAATTTGGATTAAAGGGCAATTACGATGACCTTATGACCTGCTTTAACCATTCACTTGGCGAAGAAGCTCATGTTAATGAAAATGCGGTCAAAGTGCTTAATATACTTAAGGATAAGTATACTCTTGCCGTTGCAACCAATGGGCTTACGATAATCCAGCCTTATAAACTGACAAAACTTCCGAAAGTTTTCGATAAAATTTTCATATCCGAAGAGATGAATTGCATGAAACCCTACCCCGAATATTTTAAATACATAACCGGTTATTTTAATTGTCAGCCCGAAGAATGCCTTATGATTGGGGATTCTCCGGTTAATGATATCGGCGGTGCCGCAAATTCCGGTATTGACAGTTGTTATTATAACCCCGGATATCTGAAAAAAAAGGCCGAAATTCAGCCTCAATATGAGATTCATGACTTTGTCGAATTGCTTGACATTGTATAAAAATATTGCAATAATTATCTAAAGGCTGCGTGACTGACGGACAATAGGAGAGCTTACTCCAGAGAAGCGCAGTATGTGATTTGCCGACCGTCTGGGCACCGTCTGATTATCAGGCGGCATCTTATTTTTACGGAGGAATTATTATGTTAAAAAAATCACTGGCAGAAGAACTTAGTTCTACCACTTATCCGGGAAGGGGAATCGTTATCGGAAAGACTCCTGACGGAAAGAAAGCAGCTATTGCATATTTTATTATGGGAAGAAGCGAGAACAGCCGCAACCGTATTTTTGTAAAAGACGGGGAAGGCATCCGCACAGAAGCTTTTGACCCTTCCAAATTAGAAGACCCAAGTCTTATTATCTACGCCCCGGTAAGAGTCCTTGGCAATAAGACAATCGTTACCAACGGTGACCAGACAGATACAATTTATGATTTAATGGACAAGCAGTATACTTTTGAACAGGCTCTCAGAACGAGAGAATTTGAACCTGATGCGCCTAACTACACTCCTAGAATTTCAGGTGTACTTCATTTTGACAACGGTTCATTTAACTATGCCATGTCTATTTTAAAAAGTAATAACGGCAACCCAAAAGCCTGCAACAGATATACTTTTGCATACGAAAACCCGGTAGCCGGAGAGGCTCATTTTATACACACATATATGGGTGACGGCAATCCGCTTCCAAGCTTTGAAGGTGAACCAACACTTGTTGACGTTCCTGATAATATGGAGGATTTTGCAGACCTTGTATGGAACAATCTTAACAACGACAACAAAGTTTCACTTTTTGTAAGATATATCAATATTGAAGATGGTTCATACGAGACAAAAATAATCAACAAAAACAATTAATGTGAGGTATAAGATGAAAGAATTTGAATTAAAATACGGTTGTAACCCTAATCAGAAGCCTGCCCGCGTATTTATGCAGAACGGAGAACTTCCTATTGAGATACTTAACGGAAAGCCGGGATATATTAATCTCCTTGACGCTTTCAACGGATGGCAGCTTGTGCGTGAACTTAAGAAAGCAACAGGACTTCCTGCTGCAACATCTTTTAAGCATGTATCACCTGCCGGTGCTGCAGTAGGTCTTCCATTAACTGACATAGAGAAAAAGATTTACTGGGTAGACGATATGGGAGAACTTACTCCTATGGCAAATGCTTACGCAAGAGCAAGAGGTGCTGACAGAATGTCATCTTTCGGTGATTTTATTTCACTTTCAGATGTATGTGATGTTGCTACAGCAAAATTAATCAAGCGAGAAGTTTCCGACGGAATTATTGCTCCCGGTTATGAGCCTGAAGCCCTTGAAATATTAAGTGCCAAGAAAAAAGGCAACTATTGTGTTATTAAAATTGATCCTGAATATGTTCCTGCTCCTATTGAACGCAAGGACGTATTCGGTGTTACTTTTGAACAGGGACGTAATGAACTTGTAATCAATGATGAGCTCTTTGCCAATGTTGTTACAGAGAACAAAGATATCCCTGAGTCAGCCAGAATTGACCTTGCCATTGCAATGATTACTCTCAAATATACACAGTCTAACTCTGTATGTTATACAAAGGGCGGTCAGGCTATAGGTATCGGTGCAGGTCAGCAGTCACGTATTCACTGTACAAGACTTGCAGGTCAGAAAGCTGACAACTGGTTCCTCCGTCAGAATCCAAAGGTTCTTAATCTTCCGTTTAAGGACGGAATCGGACGTGCTGACAGAGATAACTCTATTGACGTATATATCGGTGATGAATACGAAGATATCCTTGCTGAAGGTACATGGCAGAAATTCTTTACAGAAAAGCCTTCCGTATTTACAAGAGAAGAAAAAAGAGCATGGCTTGACAAAATGGATAATGTCTGCCTTGGTTCGGATGCTTTCTTCCCATTTGGTGATAATATAGAAAGAGCACATAAAAGCGGTGTAAAATATATTGCACAGCCGGGTGGTTCTGTAAGGGATGATAATGTAATCGATACATGCAATAAGTATGGAATCGCAATGTGCTTCACAGGAATCAGACTTTTCCACCATTAATTTTAGGAGGCAGCTATGATTTTTAAATATGCTTTTGGAAGACCATTCAAAACAGATGCGGTTATTAAAAGCTTTCCACTGGTCAACTCTCTTCCTGACTACATTGAAATGAGTCAGGATAAGAAATCCTTTACTGCAAAATTGGGAGTAGATGATATTATTTACGGACTCGGTGAAAGTGTTCGTGGTATTAATAAGCGTGGTTTCAGATATATCAGTAATTGCACAGATGACTTCAGCCATACTGAAGACAAATCCTCTCTTTATGCCGCCCACAACTTTTTCGTGGTAGACGGCGAGGAAACTTATGGTATATATGTTGATTTTCCGGGTAAAGTATATTTTGATTTCGGCTATACAGACCTAGATACATTAACAGTTTCTGTGGAAGAAGCCAACTATGAACTTTATGTTGTAGAAGGCGATAATGTTATGGACATTATCAAAAAATTCCGTGAAATAATCGGTCAGAGTTATGTAGCTCCTAAATGGGCTTTTGGTTATCAGCAAAGCCGCTGGAGTTACAATACTGCCGATGAAGTAAGGGAAATCGTCAGAGGCTACAGAGATAACCACATTCCTATAGATGCCGTATATCTTGATATCGACTATATGGACAACTACAAAGATTTTACAGTCAGTGAAAAAGCCTTTCCTGATTTCAAAAACTTTGTATCCGAGATGAAAGATAACAATATCCACCTTGTTCCAATAATAGATGCCGCCGTAAAAAAAGAACGTGGCTATGATGTTTACGAAGAAGGTGCTGCAAAAGATTATTTCTGCAAGGATGAAGACGGAAACGATTTTATCACAGCTGTATGGCCCGGCAAATCTCTTCTTCCCGACTTTCTTAATGAAAAAGTCCGTGACTGGTTCGGCATGAAATACAAAAGACTTATTGATATGGGCATTGACGGTTTCTGGAACGATATGAACGAGCCTGCTCTCTTTTATTCCGAAAAGAACCTTAAAAAGACAATGGAAGAACTAAAAAAATATGTCGGTAAAGACCTTTCCCTTCAGGAACTCTGGGATTTCAAAGACCTTGTGAACGGTCTTGCCAACAGTCCTTCGGACTACAGAAGTTTTTACCATAACTTCAACGGTGAAAAGGTATGTCATGAAAGAGTCCACAACTTATATGGCTATTTTATGACAAGAGCGGCTGCGGAAGCATTCAGAATAATTGAACCTGATAAAAAGGTCCTTATGTTTTCCCGTGCTTCATACATTGGCATGCACCGTTATGCAGGTATATGGACAGGTGATAATTCGTCATGGTGGTCACATATTGAACTTATCATGCACCAGCTTCCTAATATGAATATGTGTGGATTCATGTATGTGGGTGCTGATACAGGCGGCTTTAACAATAATGCAACGGAAGACCTCCTGATGAGATTTACCGAGCTTTCAATGTTTACCCCTCTTATGCGTAACCATGCAGCCCTGGGTACAAGACCACAGGAATTTTTCCGCTACAAAAACATCAAAACGTTCCGTAACCTTGTTACGTTAAGATATGGCATGATTCCTTACCTTTACAGTGAATATCTCAAATCAGTTAAATTTAACACATTGATGTTTACTCCTTTGGGTATTGCTTTTCCTGAAGACAGAATCTGCCGTCATATTGAAGACCAGCTTATGGTAGGTGAAAATATAATGATTGCACCTGTCTATAAGCAGAATACTGTTGGAAGATATGTATATCTTCCGGAGGATATGACAATGATACGTTTCAGAAGTCTTGAAGACCGGGATGTTGTCCCTCTTAGAAAAGGTCATCATTATATCAATGTTGCCCTTCATGAAGTTCTTGTGTTTGTCAGAAAAGATAAATTCTTTTTCACAGGTAAAGCAATACAGTCAACTGCAGAGCTTGAGAATAATGAATATACTTTCTATTGTGCTGACGGATACAAAGGCGAATATGAATTATTTACCGAAATTTATAAATCAGAACGTATACACAATTAATTAAAAACGAGATTCGCATAAAGTTTGGCGAATCTCGTTATTTTTAACTATGAGGTATAAAATTCTGCATATAATCATAGACGATTATATATGTCTCATCCGTATAATGCAATCCATCCATTGTGGTGTAATTGACGATTACATTCTTAAGATATGAATTAGTATCTATGATATGGACACTTGGTCCAAGTCCTGACAACATTCTGGCGTTAAAAGTATCTATATCGGCATTGGTAATATGGAACTTGCCGTCAGCTGCTTCTTCCGCTTCATTAACCGGATTAACAAGCATAAAATAAATCTGGCAGTCCATTGTAGCCGCCATATTATTAATAGCCGCTATATACTCGTTATATCTGTATTTCATATCATTAATTCCAAGTCCTATTATAAGAACTGTTGAAGAATCACATACACTTCTGATATTAGCCATATTAGCCATAAGGAAGTCATATCCTTCACCGATTTCACAGATAAAAGTCTCTTTACCGGTAATTCTGCCATATTTCTCAAGTGCCGCTTTAAGTCCTTTTGTTCTGGAATCTCCGACATATACATATTTCCAATTAACAGGAGCTGCTGTTTCCGGTTCTGTAACAGGCTCTGTAGGTGCTTCTGTCACCGGCTCTGTCGCAGGTTCTGTCGCAGGTTCTGTCGGTGCTTGTGTAACAGGCTCCGTAGGTGTCTCACTGACATTCTCTGAGGTACCTGTCTCTCCGCCTGAAAGCGTTCCCGATACCTTATCCTGTTTTACAGACTCTATGCTGATATCATATTTAACCATATCATCCATATCGGTAACAATCTCATTATCCGATACTCCGTTATTTCCGGCAATCATCCTGTTATTATCAATTGACCCGACAGCCGCCACAAGTGCAAGGACTACAAGTGTCAGGACAAAAATACAACTTGATTTTCTTATCATAACTTTTTCCTTCTCTAAATATACCCCATATAATTACACATTTTCTGTAATTTGTCAAATCAAGGGGTTAAAGGACAGCTTAAATCATGAAATTATCTATAAGTCTTGTCTTACCGATGTATACCGCAATCGCAACCAGCATAGGCTTCTTAACCTTTGCAACAGGTCTTATTGTGATGCCGTCAACAGCCTTAACATAATCAATTTTTGCAAGTGGTTCTGTGTTAATAAGGTCTGTCATGGCTTTTGTGATAACGCCTGTGTCGGTTTCACCGTCTTCTACCATCTTGTGTCCGAGGTTTATACTCTTACTGAGAATAAGGGCTGCCTTTCTCTCTTCTGCTGAGAGGTAGGTATTTCTTGAACTTTTTGCAAGTCCGTCAGCTTCTCTGATAATAGGGCATCCGATAATTTCCACATTCATATTGAGGTCTTCAACCATATGCTTTATTATTGCAAGCTGCTGTGCATCTTTTTGTCCAAAATATGCCCTGTCAGGCTGTACAATATTAAAAAGCTTATTAACAACTGTGCATACACCCCTGAAATGAACAGGTCTGCTTAATCCGCAAAGTTCTTCCGTAAGCACTGACATATCAACATAAGAGCTGAAATTTTCATGATACATTTCTTCAGGTTCCGGATGAAAGATCATATCAACGCCTAAGGATTCACACAAAGCACTGTCTTTTGCAAGGTCTCTTGGGTAGCTTGCAAGATCTTCTGTCGGTCCAAACTGCATAGGATTGACAAAAATACTTACAACAACTCTGTCATTGCCTTCTCTTGCGGCTTTAATAAGACTTGCATGTCCTTCATGGAGATATCCCATTGTTGGGACAAATCCTATGCTTAAGCCTTCCTTTTTCCATTCTTTAACCTGGTCTTTAACTGATTTAACTGTTCCTTCTACTTTCATTTTATCTTTTACCTCTTTATTTTATTCATTAATAAAGTCAAAAATTCCATTATCTACTGAATAAGAATTTTCTTCAGCAGGGAATGAACCATCTTTTACTTCTTTAATGTAGTCATTAAAAGCATTAGTCATAAATTCTCCGGTATTTGCAAATACCTTTACAAATTTAGGCTTAAAATCGCTGAACATGCCTAACATGTCCTGATATACAAGCACCTGTCCGTCACAGAACCGGCCTGCTCCGATACCGATTGTAGGAATTGTAAGTTCTTTTGTTATAATCTGGGCAAGCTTTGTAGGTATTCCTTCAAGGACTACCATTGACGCTCCCGCAGCTTCAATCTTTCTGGCATCGTCAATAATTTTCTTGGCAGCTTCCTCTGTCTTACCCTGCACTTTAAATCCGCCAAACATATTAATTGACTGTGGGGTAAGTCCAAGGTGTGCACATACAGGAATTGACGCCTTTACAATAGCCTCTATCTGAGGGCAGACACTTGCACCGCCTTCAAGCTTGACCATCTGTGCCCTGCCTTCTTTAATAAGTCTTCCTGCATTAATTACTGCCTGTTCGACAGAAACCTGATATGACATAAATGGCATATCTCCGATAACAAGGGCGTTCTTTGCTCCCCTGGCAACTGCTGCCGTATGGTGAATCATATCTTCCATTGTAACTGAAAGTGTGTCCTCATACCCAAGTATGGTCATTCCCAGGGAATCGCCTACAAGAAGTGTATCAACACCTGCATTATCCATTAATTTTGCCATTGAATAATCGTAGCAGGTAAGCATTGTAATCTTATCGCCCTTCTTTTTCATATTCATAAGTGTAGTGACTGTTGTCATATAACAAATCCTCCATTTCTCTGTAATCTCTGTCAGAGTTTTTTCTTTTTGCAATTTCAAGTGCCTTACGGGATAATAAAATATACATCATTCTGTCATCGCCTTTAAAACAGCCAAGATGTTTTCTGACTGTGCTGACATCGTTACGCTCTAACGGTCCGGTAAGGGAGTCCTCAAGGCTATTGTTTTCCAGATGTTTTAAATTATTCAAAGCAAGTGGATAGATTGCGGTAAGTGCATCCTCTTTAGAGAAACCACAGGCTGCAAGCTCATCAACTGCCGTCTCCATTAATCCCATTAAAAGATTGCTGGCAAATACCGCAGCTCCGTGATACCTTGCCTTCATATCCGGCTGTATAAATATCACTTTATTGCCACACTGCCTTATCAGGGAAGCAACACAATCCCTGTGGGTATCCGGCCCTTCAATTGTAAATAACGTGGATGTAAGTTCTTTGTAAGAATCATATTTATTATTGATTGCAAAGAACGGATGAACTGAATAACCGGTGCATCCGGTTATGTCCGAAAAGATTTCTGATGATAGTGCCCCACTACAATGACAGATTATCCTGTCCGATATATCTGCCCTTTTTAAACTCTCCGCTACTTCTCTGATGTTTCCGTCAGTAACGGTCAAAAAAATAATATCGCATATGCCTGCCAGCCGTGTAATTGAATCAAACGCTTCTGAACAGGTAAATGCAGCGGCCTCCTCAGCCGATTTATAATTGCGGCTGTAATATCCTGCAACATCAAGTCCGTTGACGGCAAAATATTTTCCCAGGGTAAATCCTACTTTCCCTGCGCCAATAAATCCTATTCTCATACGCATTCCTCCATTAAAGTCCTACTTGTAAAAACAATGTAAGCAATAAAAGCATATGGGTCAAAATTAATCAGGTACAGCTTCTTTCCGAATACCATCCTCGCATACTATATCATTTAATAAATAATAAATCAAGCTCGGTTATTATTTAATTAAATATCACACATAGATTGTTAATAATCTCCTCCTGTTCATAAATTCCGTAATATTTTCTATACACGTTATAGGCCCCCTGCACCCTAAATGTAATAGATATATTAAGCCTTATATCATCTTTAAATTCCGGATGAATGGTAAAAATACTTTTTTTAATCTTCTCCTCAATCTTTTCAGGAAGTACAAGTGCCTGATTGTCTGCAAACACAATATCAATCAGTGCTTTAGACGCAGATGTGGCATAAAAGAGCGTTCTTGTAAAACCTTCCGTATCAGAAAGAATTGTTTCAGGATTCTCTATATTGGAAAATACTTCATCAATTACTTCCTCCTGGATTGATGATGACAGATCATATACATCCTGATAATGGAGGTAAAATGTTGCCTTGCTGATTTCTGCTTTTTCAGTCAGTTCCTTTATTGTAATCTTTTCAAGAGGCTTATGTGATCTTAATTCAATAAATGCATTACGGATTGCAGCCAAAGTTTTTTTCATTCTTAAATCCATTTTATTATCCTTTTTCCTCTATGTGTCTATTAATTGACTAATTTTAAAAATAGCACGTTGTTTTTTAGACTGGTGTCTATTATCTTTATAACAGAAATACAGAATAAGTCAAGAGGTAAACAATATGGACAATTATGGTTTTTATACAGGAAAAATATTTGATGCCCACGAATGGCTGGGCGCCCATGTGGAGGATGACGGTGTAGTTTTCAGGACATTCGCTCCATCTGCTTCAGGTGTGGTTCTTCTTCATAAAGGCAGGGAAATCCCTATGAACTGCATTTCCGACGGCAATTTCTATGAAGTAAAAGTTGCTGATGCAGCCTGTGGTGACACCTATGAATACAGAATTTACCATCACGGAAGCCAATATACCGACCACTGTGACCCTTATGGTTTTGGTATGGAATTAAGACCTGACCACAAATCAATTATAAGAAATCTTTCCTCATACAAATTCAGGGACAGTGCATGGATAAAAAACAGGACTTCATGTATTAACGGTCCTCTTAACATATATGAATTACATGCCGGTTCTTGGAAAAAGAAAGGTGATGGCCCTACCGACTGGTATAATTACAGGGAACTTGTAAAACTACTCATTCCTTATCTTAAGGAAAACGGGTACAATTACATCGAGCTTCTTCCAATCAGCGAGCATCCATGCGATGAAAGCTGGGGTTACCAGAATACCGGCTTCTTTGCCCCTACAAGCAGATACGGCACCGCCGAAGACCTTATGTATATGATAGATGAACTTCACCGTAACAAAATCGGTGCAATACTTGATTTTGTGCCTGTACACTTTGCTGTAGATTACTATGGCCTTGCCAAATATGACGGTTCCGCACTTTACGAATATCCTAACAATGACGTAGGTATCAGTGAATGGGGCAGCAATAACTTTATGCATTCAAGAGGTGAGGTCAGAAGTTTTCTCCAGTCATGTGCCAACTACTGGCTCCAGACTTTCCATTTTGATGGTCTCAGAATGGATGCAATCAGCCGTATAATTTATTGGCATGGTGATGAAAAAAGAGGTGTTAACGGTAATGCCGTTGATTTCATCAAATATATGAATCAGGGACTCAAAGACAGAAATCCGGGATGTTTCCTTGCTGCCGAGGACTCAACCAATTTTGCCAATGTTACCAAATCAGTGTCGGAAGGCGGACTTGGATTTGATTACAAATGGGATATGGGCTGGATGCATGATACATTATCATATTTTCAGATGTCACCGGACGACAGATATAACAATTACCATAAGCTCACTTTCTCCATGATGTACTACTATAATGAAAAGTTTCTTCTGCCTCTCTCCCATGACGAAGTGGTTCACGGCAAAGCTACTATTTTACAGAAAATGTACGGTGACTACGATATTAAGTTTCCTCAGGCAAGAGCTTTTTATATGTATATGATGGTTCATCCCGGCAAAAAGCTTAATTTCATGGGTAATGAACTGGGGCAGTTCAGGGAATGGGACGAAAAAAGGGAACAGGACTTTATGCTTCTTGATTTTCCTATCCACAGGGCATTTAACAATTACATTGCAGATCTTAACAAAAATTATCTTTCCCATTCAGCTTTTTACGGAAAAGAATATGATTACGACGGTTTTAAATGGCTGGACTGTAACTCCCCTGACCGACTTATGTACTCTATTCTGAGAGAAGATAATAAAAGCCGTATATTTGCCATATTTAACTTCAGCAAATATGATCAGATTGATTACCGGATTGAACTTCCGGACAATAAGGGTGTAAATATCCTTATGAACAGTGACTGGAAATGTTATGGCGGAAATGCCGATGAAAACAATGTGTTCTGGCATATTGACGGCAACACATTAACCTGCACAATGCCACGCTTCAGTGCCGCATTATTTGAATTAAAATAAATCACTGAGAACATCCGCCTCCTGTTGTCAGATTTACAGGTCTGACTTCCGGAAGGCGGTATGCCCTCAGTGATTTTTATATTTTATATATATTCAAAATATTCTAACATTTTTTTGTAATTATCCTGTGATAATCTGCAGGTCTCAGTAAGATATCCTTTTTCTGAAGCATACTCATTCAATCCTCTCCTGTAATATTCCTTTGCCGAATCTTCAATAACAAAAGGAGGAATATTGTTTTTAAGACATTCCTTAAACATTATAAGTCTCCCTACCCGTCCGTTACCGTCCTGAAAGGGATGTATTTTTTCAAACCGATAATGAAAATCAATTATATCTTCAAAAGTTATATTACTCATTTCCCTATAGTCTGTCAGTAACTTTTTTATCTCCATAGAGACTTTTGACGGAGGCGTAGTTTCAACCATGCTTCCAATCATATTGGGACGCTTTTTATATTCTCCCACCGCAAACCATTCTTTCTGACTGTCCGTTGTTCCGCTTTTCAAAATATAATGAACTTTTTTAATTATTTCCTCCGATAATTCTTTATCTGCAATGGATAAAATATAATCAAAACATCTGAAATGATTTACGGTTTCAATAATATCATCTACTTTCTCATGTCCCTCTATATCTCCAATGGTATGTGTCTCGTATATACTTCTTGTCTGATCCTCTGTCAATCTGCTTCCTTCTATATGATTAGAATTGTATGCAAATCTTATTTGTGTCTGATGATATAATCCTCCCTTTAATTTCATCTCCATTTCTTCCCTAAGTCTGAAAATGGCAGAATTTTCATCAATATTTTTTTCATAAGATAAAATTGCACCGGGCTGGCAATCAAGATACTCACATATACTTTGAACTGTTGCCATTGATACATCCTCGTTTTTTGAAAGTTTGGCTAATGTGGCTGATGAAATACCGGTCTCATTTTTTAATTTTTCTTTTGATATTTCCCGTTCTTCCATTATTAAAAATAGTTTTTTATATGAAATCATTTTACCGCCTCCTAATATGTATTATATTATTTT
>OJNR01000281.1_pt1 | contig 38700 bp, 31 predicted proteins | sample 1597901 | NCBI WGS metagenome assembly OJNR01 (sample SAMN01915223, study PRJEB22387) | human gut metagenome | isolation source: stool | host: Homo sapiens | place: USA | reverse complement strand
CCCCTTGGTCACCAGATCGTCGATGAGCACACCGATATAGGCCTCGTCGCGTCCCAATGTAAACGGCGCACCGCCGTGACAGTTGATGTGAGCGTTTATACCGGCAATAAGCCCCTGCCCTCCGGCCTCTTCGTAACCGGTCGTTCCGTTTATCTGACCGGCAAAAAAGAGGTTGGCAATCTGCTTGGTCTCGAGGTTATGGTTCAGCTGGGTGGGGTCGAAATAGTCGTATTCGATGGCATATCCCGGTCGATAAATGCGCACGTCGCGCAACGCCGGAATCGCCTGCAAAGCCCGCACCTGCACATCGAGCGGAAGCGACGAAGAGAAGCCGTTGAGGTAATACTCCTGCGTCGTCTCGCCCTCGGGTTCGAGAAAGAGCTGGTGCTCCGTTTTATCGGGGAAAGTCACGATTTTGGTCTCGATACTGGGGCAATAACGGGGCCCGATACTCTGGATTTGCCCGTTGTAAAGGGGCGAATCGGGCAACCCGGCACGAAGAATATCGTGCACGTGCTCGTTGGTATAGATGGTCCAGCAACTGCGCTGTTTCAACGGACGGGGCTGAAAATCGAGGAACGAGAATTTATGGAAATCGTTCTCGCCCCGCTGCTCGGCCGCCTCTTCGAAGTGGATGCTGCGGCCGTCGATACGCACCGGAGTACCCGTTTTCATACGGCCGGCCGTAAAGCCCAGTTCGACCAATTGCTCGGTGATTCCGTACGAAGCCGGCTCCGAAATACGACCGCCACGCAACTTGGTGCGGCCGATGTGCATCAGACCGTTCATAAAGGTACCGGTCGTGAGCACCACGCATTTGGCGGTAAAGGTTACATTCATGGCCGTAACTACGCCCGTTACCCTTCCGTCTTTTACAAGAATCTGATTTACAGAATCTTGCCACATATACAAGTTGTCTGTATTCTCGAGAATCGAACGCCAGGTCGTGATAAACTTGGCGCGGTCGCTCTGCGAACGGGGGCTCCACATGGCAGGCCCTTTCGAGCGGTTCAACATCCGGAACTGGATGGCCGTCTCGTCGGTCACAATACCCATGAAACCACCTAAAGCATCGATTTCGCGAACAATCTGACCCTTGGCAATTCCACCCACGGCCGGATTGCAGCTCATCTGAGCTATCTTGTTCATATCCATTGTGATAAGCAAGGTCTTCGAACCCAGATTGGCCGAAGCGCATGCCGCTTCGCAACCGGCATGACCGGCACCCACCACGATTACATCGTAATTAAAATCCATTGTATTGTATTTCTCCATGACCTATGGGGAGAAAAAGCGAACGCTTCCCCACCCCCTGGTCATATCTGTTTCTCGATTATCTCAGTTTCAGAGCCTCGTCTTCACAACGGGTCATCGCTTCGCGCTCACCCGGTCCTTTATCGTTGATTCCGCACAAGTGCAGAATACCGTGTATGATGATGCGATGGAGCTCCTCGTCGTAGTCGGTCCCAAACTGTTCGGCATTGGAACGGACCGTATCCACACTGATGAAAATATCGCCGCTTATCTTATCGCCCTCGGTATAGTCGAAGGTGATGACATCGGTATAATAGTCATGCTGCAAATAGGCCTTGTTCACCTCGAGAATCTTCTCGTCGGAGCAAAAAATATAGGCTATATCGCCGCATTTTTTCCCGTACCCCGAAGCGACCCGACGAATCCAATCGGTCGTTTCTCTCTTTTTTATCGCCGGCATCTTGACATCTTCGGCAAAATAACTCACAGCCATAACTCGTACTTTTTTATATTCTTATTGTCACTGCAAAGATAGTGCAAACCCGGGGGAGAAGCAAGTATATTCGTGCAGGAGAGGCATTCACAACCTCCTGAAAAGGTCAGACCGTTCTACCCTGTCCAGATTGTTTCCATCGCCACACAGGCCGCATTTCGCAGCATACGGTCAAAGATACACATTTATTCCGTTCCTTTCTATTTGAAGAAGAAATAAGAGACCGTAATGGCCGAAATGGCCCCTATCACATCGGCCAGCAGAGCATACCCCACGGCATAACGGGTCTTGCGCACCCCTACGCTACCGAAGTAAACGGCCAATATGTAGAAGGTGGTATCGGTCGAACCCTGCACGGTACAGGCCACCCGACCTACAAACGAATCGACTCCGTAGGTCGACATGGCATCGACCATCATCCCTCGCGAACCGCTACCGCTCAGCGACTTCATCAGCGCCGTAGGCAGCGCGCCCACAAACTCGGTATCGATACCCAACCACCCGAAGAAGGAAGCAAAGCCCTCGACAATATAATCCATGGCTCCCGAGGCCCGGAATATCCCGATGGCTACCAGAATAGCCACCAGGTAGGGAATGATCATCACCGCCGTCTTAAAGCCCTCTTTGGCCCCTTCGATAAAGGCATCGTAGACATTGATACGCTTCACCAGACCCGAGACGATAAAGACCACGATAATGGTAAACAGGATGCTGTTGGCGGCAAAAGCCGAGTAGGTAGAAATCTTGTCTTCGGGCAACGACGAAAAGTAGTAGAAGACCCCGCCCACAAAAACGGTGAGCCCGAGTCCCCACAGCACGATTACCCGATCGAAGATATTGATACGCTGCTTGATACACAAGGCCAGAAGCCCTACAAAAGTAGCCATAAAGGTGGCGATGAGAATAGGCAGAAAAACGTCCGACGGATTGGCCGCCCCCATCTGAGCCCGATAGGTCATCACCCCGATGGGTATCAAGGTAAGCCCCGAGGCATTCAGCACCAGAAACATCAGCATCGCATCGGTGGCCGTGTCTTTCTTGGGATTCAGTTCCTGCAACTCCTTCATCGCCTTCAACCCCAGCGGGGTAGCGGCATTGTCGAGTCCCAGCATATTGGCCGACACATTCATAAACATCGAACCCAAAGCCGGATGCCCCTTGGGTACACCCGGGAACAGTCGGGTAAAGAGCGGACTAATCAGGCGCGACAGCACGGCCACCATACCACCCCGTTCGCCGATTTTCATCAAACCGAGCCACAAGGTGAGAACACCCGTCAACCCCAACGAAATATCGAAGGCGGTACGGGCCGAAGAGAACGAAGCATTCATTATGTCGGTCCAAATGGCCGTATTGCCATACACTACAGTCTGTACCACCGCCACCACAAAGGCAATGACAAAAAATGCAATCCAGATGTAATTAAGAACCATACGACTGTTTTTGAATATTTTCGTTTCTTGGGACAAAGATAGTGAAAGGTGAGCGCAGAATAAAATATCGAAACTTGTTTCAGATATTTTTTATGCCGAACCGTATCCTATCTTCTTCAAAGACAGTGAAAGCTGAGAGCAGAGGCAAATGGAAAACCAAGTTTTCAACATTTGACTATGCCGAGCCGCATCCTGTTTTCTCAGAAAACAGTCATTTTAGAGAGTCGCACACTCGCTCGAGGCTTAAAAAGAGAGAGGGCAACAACAGGCCAGCCGACACCGTTCTATTTCGCGTTTTTTTCCGCACGTTCCAAAACGCACATATATCACTACAAATCAAATAATTATCTAATTTTTATCTTCTGGAGAATCGAATATTTTCTTTCTTTCGATTACCTATGCGTCATTTTTTCAGCCAGGAGCCTCTATTTTAACAATTTGAAATATTGTCATCGACAACTGTTTTAAAAAGCAACAAACCTCCGCAATCGACCAGTCGAAAAATTCACTACCTTTGTTCCAAACGACACATCACCATGCACACAGCTCAAGATATCGAGAAAGCCATCCGGGCAGCAGCCAATCCGGCAAAAGCAAAAGTTCTCTCGGGATTCTTCAAAACCGGAAAGGGAGAATATAGCGAAAACGATATTTTCATCGGGGTGCCCGTTCCTGTCACACGAAGTATCGCCAAGCAATACCTCGACACTCCACTTGCCGAACTCACCACTCTGCTGCATAGTCCTGTGCACGAGTTGCGCATGGCAGCTCTCCTCTGCATGGTCGAGCAGTTCAAGAAAGCCGACAAAGCCCAACGCACGGCCCTGTACAACACCTATCTGGCCCACACCGCTTGTATCAACAACTGGGACCTGGTAGACCTCTCGGCCTCGCAAATCGTAGGGGGCTATCTCGAACACCGCGACCACGCCCCACTCTACCGTCTGGCTCAAAGCCCACAGCTTTGGGAACAGCGTATCGCCATCGTCGCCACCTGGCAATGGATTCGCCGCGGTCACCTCGACGATACCCTGGCTCTGGCCGACCTGCTGCTCCACCACGAGCACGACCTCATACGCAAAGCTACGGGTTGGATGTTGCGCGAGGTCGGCAAGAAAGACAAAGCCCGCCTGTGCCGATTCCTCGACACCCGTTACCGACAGATGCCGCGCACCATGCTACGCTATGCCATCGAGCGATTCACACCCGAGGAGCGCAAACATTACATGCAAAAATAGAAATATGATTCAAAGTCTGCCCTCGCGACGCCACTGACGTTTGTACTTGTAAAGGCGTTGCAGCATTTGAGCGAACTGATATGCCAGTAGTAGCGCTTGAAATGCTCGTGACAGCAAGTCTCGATAAAATCCCAACTCCCCACCCGTTTCTTCATCAACATTCTGATAAAGCGAAACGACATCTTTATCTCTCTGAAATAGGCTACCAGCGAGTTGGGTTTCTTGAGGTAGAAGGGCAAACGGTCGGCCCATTTCTTGTGAAACTTGGCCGTATCGTCGAGCCAAGCCTGGTTGTACGAGCCCTCCGAAAAGTGTTCCAGCAATATATCGTTCGTCACATAGTTGGTATACTTCTGACCCACGGCCATCGAAATATCCAGGTCGTACAGATGGAATCCGCGGAAGGTATCCTCGTCGAACCGAAACTCGGCCCACACATTCCGACGCATGAACAGACACATGCCATCGAGCACAATCACCGGCGAAGCCGATACCTTGTCGGGGTTGGCAATGCAATATTTAATCGAGCCGTTCCTGAACCGCTGTATATAATTGTAGCGTGTATACTGCTTCATCGAGCCCCACCCCGAGTAGGCCGCCAGCTTGGCAGTCGAACCGGCAAAACCCACCACACCCGTTGTCGGTTTCTGCAACAGCGACACGATGCGTTCTCCCCAGTTTGGGGTTCTGAAAAATATATCCTCATGGGCAAAACAGAGATATTCACCTTTCGCCTTCGCGGCACACAAGTTATATACATGAGTAATACCGTAGCCCGTCTCGCGGTTGTCGTGAACGACAAACTCGCAAGGACAACCTACCGTCATGAGCACATTCTCGCAAAACTTTTCCAGTTTCGCCGGGTCGACCGAACAAACTATCATGGAAATCATGCCAAACAATCCTCCTCTCGATTACAAAACCAAACCGTCTCGGCTCCTCGTCAGTAAAACACCTCAGCCGCGAAACCCATGAAAACAGACTCTCAACAGCCTAATTTTTCGGGTCTTTCTTTACAGGCACATTTATAAATATTATCTTTGTCAAAGATAAAGCAGCGATTTTTTTCTTACATATTATTTCGACCAATCGCCGTTTTATATCGAAAAAAATAACCAAGTCACCCCGAAATGGAACACATTCACCTGTTTTTCGCCTTGAACGACACCTACTGTCGGCACTGTTGCACGACAATAGTTTCCCTCCTGGAGAACAACCCCGACGACTTCTTCGACATCTACCTCCTCTCGGACTATATCTCGCCCGAGAACCGGCAGAAACTCTCGTCGCTCGGGCAACGATACAGCCACCACACGATACATTTCCACATTGTCGACGATACCGACTTCCGCAACTTCAACCTCAACATCGGGTACATCACCCTGCAAACCTACTACCGGTATGCCATCGCCGAGTGGTTTCCCCAACTCGACAAAGCCCTCTATCTCGACTGCGACCTGGTGGTAAACGGCCCGCTCAAAGCCTTGTGGCAGACCGATATAACCGACTATATCTGTGCCGGGGTCCCCGATTTGTGGATTGAGAACATCTACTACAAGCCCGAGATAGGCATGTCGCTCGACGAACTCTACATCAACGCCGGGGTACTCCTGCTCAATCTGAAAAGAATGAGAGAGGAACACACCGGCCGACTCTTGTCACAGGCCACCGCACAGCCGCCCTGCAAAATAAAATTTCAGGACCAGGACATCATCAATCTCGTGTGCCGGGGCAAAATCAAGGCTCTGCCCGAGAGGTTCAACTTCACGACCGAAAACGCCTTCAAACACCCCGACCAACGGGCCGAAGCCACCATCATTCACTATACCGGCGAACGCAAGCCCTGGTGCGGCGAGGTCTGTGCCAACCCCTTGAAACACCTGTATTTCGACTATCTGAAAAAAACACCTTATAACGATACGCTAAAAAAAGACTCCATGTTGAAACGACTGACCCACCTCTTTTCCCGCAAACCGAAAGAGTCGTCTCGCCCCATACGCGTGGCCCTGCTCATCGACGAATTTTTCGGCGGTGCCGGAACGGCATTCGGCGGATACGGTTTTCTGGCCCGACACTACATTGCCAAATATCTCCCGTGCGACGATATACAAATAGACGTGCTGCTGCGACTCGACTACCAGCGGAAGAAGAAAAAAGCAACCAAAACCCGGGTCGACAACGTCGACGTCTACGTCCTGCCCGGCCGGAAATATGCCTCGGCCTGGCTAAAGAAAAAGAACTACGACCTCTACTTTTCCATCGAGCTAACCAGCTCGTTCCTCAAATACGAACCCAACCCCAACAAGCGGCTGCTTTTGTGGGTACAAGACCCGAGGCCCTGGAAGGACTGGCTCGAGATACAGACCGTCAAGCTCTTCCCCGAGTCGTGCTACTGGAACACCGAGGTCTACGAACTCGTACACCGCCTCTACACCGAGGGGCGCGTCACCTTCGTCACCCAAGGCCGATTCCTCATCGAGAAAGCCCGATGCCTCTACCGCCTCTCGCCCGAGACTCCTATCGACTATCTGCCCAACCCGGTAGACATCGATCCCGCATTCGACGTGAAGAGCTTCCCCAAGAAAAACCACATCATCTTCATCGGCCGCATCGAGTCGGTAAAGCGAGGCTGGCTCTTCTGCGAGATAGCCAAACGCATGCCCGAGTACGAGTTCTACATGCTGGGGCAATCCTTCCGCGAAAAAGCACAGAACGACTCGGTCATGGCGCAATACCGGTCGGGAATCAAAAACCTGCATTTCACGGGACATGTCGAGGGAGAAGAAAAATTCAACTATATCAAAGAAGCCAAAATTCTTGTCAACACCTCCATACACGAAGCTCTGCCCGTGACCTTCCTCGAAGCACTCGCCTGCGGAACCCTGCTGGTGAGCTGCCAGAATCCCGAGGAGCTCACCGAGAAATTCGGGGTCTATACCGGCCCCGTGCTGGGCGACGGATTCGACAAAATCGACCTTTTCGTCGAGGCCATTCGCTCCCTCATGGAGAACGAAGAGAAGCGGAAAACTCTCTCCATCGCCGGATATGAATATGTAAAACAGGTACACAACGTGCCCGACTTCATACGCAACACCCGCGAACTTATCCGTCGCGAAGCCCGCAAATAAAAATCTCTTTGCCAACCCACGAGCCTATTGCCGTATAATCACTACTTTTACAAAAAAGAAAAAACGACAAGAGCATGACACCCCAAGTATCGGTCATCATTCCCGTTTACAACGTAGGCAAATACCTCGAAAAATGCCTCTCCTCGGTCGTGGAGCAAACCTTTACCGACCTGGAAATCGTTGTCGTCAACGACGGCAGTACCGACGACTCGCCCCAGATCATTGCCCGATTTGCCCGACAGGATTCACGCATCGTGGTCATCGACAAGTCGAACGAAGGGCTCGCCTATGCCCGCAAATCGGGTGTAGAGGCTGCCCGGGGCACCTATATCTACCACCTCGACGGCGACGATTACCTCGAACCCGATGCTATCGAGCTGATATATGCCCAAGCCCGGGAAACTGATGCCGACATGACTATAGAGCCTTTCGTAATCGACTATCCCGAGACCGGCCAGTCGCAGCACTCGCTCGTGCCGGGTCGCGAAAGCTACACCGGGCTGGAATACTTCTCCGAAATTGCTTTCACCCGAGCCCATTGGTCGGTATTCAGCTACCTGCACAAGCGCAACCTGTATGACCATGTCACCTTTTGCAAAGGGCTAAGCTACGGCGAAGATGTTTACCTCACCACACAATTAACCTACTACTCCTCACGTATAGCTGTCATCAAAGGCAAGCCTCTCATGCACTATATCATACGGAATAGCTCCATCACCAACAGCAGGTTCAGCGAGCAAAAAGCCCGGGATATATTGCTCTATCCCGACCTGGTAAACGACTTTTTCAAAGATAAACCCGAATACAACTTGCTGCAAAAAGAGCTCGGGGCTATCCGCATACAGGCCTATAACACCCTGTTGAGCAAGCGATGGTTCAAAGATGCCCACCGGTTGAGCCGGGAGTCGCTCGCCATCTTGCGGCAGTACCCCGACCTCAAAAGCATACCCCAGATACGGGCCTTCCGCAAGCTCTTCACCCTCTATGCCCATAGCCCGATATTAGGAAGATTGTATGCCCAGTATTATATTTGCAAAAAGAAAATCAAGTAATGGCACCCCGAGTCTCTGTCGTCATTCCGGTTTACAACGTGGGCAAACAGCTCGAAACCTGTTTGCAGTCGGTTGTCGGTCAAACTTTTACCGACCTGGAAATCGTTGTTGTCAACGACGGCAGTACCGACGACTCGCCCCAGATTGTCGCCCGGTTTGCCCGACAAGACCCCCGCATCGTAATCATCGACCGACCCAACGAGGGAGTAGCCTATGCCCGCAAACACGGTGTGGAGGCTGCCCGGGGAGAATACATACAATATCTCGATGGCGACGACTTCCTCGAACCCGATGCCATCGAACTGCTCTACCGGAAAGCTGTCGACGAACAGGCCGATATGGTAGTACTCCCCTTTTGGCTCGAAAGTGAAAACCGCAAGAAAGCCTCCAACCCTACACCGGGAACCTACGATTCGGTATCGTTTTTCTACTCCCTGGCCTTTTGCCGCAACTATTGGGCCGTGTGGTCGTTCCTGCACAAGCGGTCGCTATACGCCGGGGTACATGTCGAAAAAGGATTGAGCTATGGCGAGGACGCCTATCTGGCCTCGCAACTGACCTACTTTGCCCGCAAAATCGTGGTACTCGAGTCACACCCGCTGTTGCACTATGTCATTCACAGCGGCTCGGCCACCCTGAGCGGGTTCTCCGAAAAAAAGGCTCGTGACATCGAACTGTATCCTCAACTGCAACGGCGTTTCTATGCCGACAAGCCTACCTATCGACAAGTAGAAAAAGCTCTTGCCAATGTCGAATTGGGAGCCATCGTCCTGTTGTTGAGCAAACGCTGGTTCGGCGAGGCCCGACGCCTGGCCCTGCGAGCCATGGAAATCGAGAAACAATTCCCGGGGCTGCTGCACCAGCGCCCCGCCCGCCATTATCGCAAACTGCTGAAAGCCTATGCCCGCAGCGAATTTTGGGGCAAGCTGATGGCTCGGTATTATCTCTTCACCCGGAAAATAAAATAGACACAAACCATGAAGATTCTCTTCTTTTCGCATGGAAAACGCGCCAACGGCGGCGCCGAACGCTGCTTGCTCGACCTCATCAAAGGAATAAAGCAAGCCCACGAGTCGTGGGAAATCTATGTGGTCTTCCCGGGACAAGACGAATTATGGGAAATGTCTCGTCCCTACCTGTCGGGGTATGCCTTCATACGACAACCCTGGTGGCTGGTTCGTCCCAAAAAGAACGGCTGGCGCAAGCGGCTTCTCTTCAACATACAGAAGCGTAATGCCATACGCCAAACCCGCAATTACCTCCGCACCGTCGCCCCCGACATAGCTATCACCAACACCCTGGCGACCCCCATCGGTGCCTGGGCAGCACGGGAAGAGAACATCACACACTATTGGTTCATACACGAAATTCCCCCGTTGGCACGCAATCTGGTCTACCTTTTCAACGAAGGGAAAAGCCTCAAACAAGTCGGTGCCCTGTCGCAGAAAATCATCGTCCCCTCCGATTTCGTAGGCGAATATTACAAAGCCCATTTCCCCGAAGCCGGGAAAATAGAGGTCGTGTACCAGTCGGTCGACATCGTGCCCCCCGCACGTCCCCGGGTCGACCAGCCCTTCACCATAGGCATGCTGGCCAATTTCGAGCCCAACAAGGGACAACATATCGCCATCGAGGCCTTTCGCGAGGTCGTGAAAGAGTACCCCGACACACACCTGCTGCTCATCGGCGGCAACCACAGCCGATATGCCCAGGAAATCAAGGAAAGCGTCATTGCCTACAAACTGGAATCGAATGTCTCGATTGTCGAGCACACCATTCACCCCCACGACTACCTCATACAGGCCGACGCCGCCCTGGTATGCTCGGGTTTTGAATGTTTCGGCCGGGTAATCGTTGAGGGACTCAAATGCGGGCTGCCCGTCGTTGTTCCCGACAAACCTTTCGGCCGGGAACTGATTCGGGAGGGATACAACGGTTTTCTCTACAACCGCGACGATGCCCATGACCTGGCCCGCAAAATCATCTTGCTACGCCGGCAAGACCTCTCTACCTTGAAACAGAATGCACTGGATTCGGTCGAGAACCGCTTCTCGGTCCATTCATTCGCCCAAGATTTTACTGCTATCATCAATCCTGCAAAGTCATGAACAAGCCCTCGGTAATCATCGTCATTCCCATCTACACAACACGATTATCCGACCTCGAACTGGCGGCTTTAGACCAGTGTTTCCGGGTGCTCGCCACACACGATATATGTTTCGTGAAACCCCAGTCGCTCGATTTGACACCCCTCGCCGACCGCTATCGGACCGACTACGTCGTCGACTTCCCCGATACCTGTTTCCTGGGCATCGCCGCCTACAACCGACTCATGATGTCGCCCGAGTTCTACGAGGCTTTCGAGCAGTGGGAATACATGCTCATCTATCAGCCCGATGCCTGGGTCTTCGCCGACAACCTCGACGACTGGTGTGCCCGCGGCTACGACTATATAGGGGCTCCCTGGATACCCAAACCCAAATACGGCCGACTCTACTATCGCCTCTTCAATCGCCTGAAACGGGCTCTCAACCGAGTGTCGGGGGCTTCGGACTACAGCCAGCTCTACTACCGGGTAGGCAACGGCGGGCTGTCGTTGCGGCGCATCGCCCTCTTTGCCCGCACCGCTCGCGACATGGAACCGCAAGTAGCCCGTTATTTGAGCCATCCCGGGGTCGATTTCTACAACGAAGATATTTTCTGGAGTCTCGAAGCCAACCGCGACCAAGAGCGGCTGAAGATACCCCACTGGCAAGAGGCGCTCCAATTCTCGTTCGACAAGAACCCGGCCGTCTGCTACGAACTCAACGGCCACCGGTTGCCCTTCGGGTGTCACGGCTGGAGCAAAAAAAATATGTTGCCCTTTTGGGAACAACATATCCAAACACTTAGACACGGCTAATCGCACCGTCTCTAACCCTCCCCTCGCTTACAGGAAAGGAAGGTATCGCGATATTTTCTTCCGCATGTTCGACGAAGTCTGCACAAAACGTTCCTCGCCCGAAGCATTGTCGTCGAAACATTTCAGATACACGGCATTCATCTCGTCGGCCAACCGTTTCGGGTCGAACCGCACGACATACTCCTTGCCCTGCTCGATCATTTCGTGGCGCAGTTTCTCGTCGCTCATCACCCGCTTCATGGCATCGGTCATACCGGCCACATCGTCGGGACCTACATAAATCGAGTGAGGTCCGCCGGCCTCTTCGAGGCACGACCCCGTGGCGGCTATTACCGGCACACCGGCCGAGAGAGCCTCGACAATGGGAATGCCGAACCCTTCGAACCGCGACGGATAGACAAACGCCGTAGCCAGATGATACAGTACGGGCAGATCGCCGAACTTCAGATTATGAATAATGTGTACCCGATTGCTCAACCCATGAGCCTCGACATAGGCCTTCACCTTCTCGGCGTAAGGGGTGCATTTGCCCACGGCCACCAGATGCACATCGCCCAACCGCTCGATAGCCTTCACGGCCAGCAGCAGGTTTTTACGCTCCTCGATAGTGCCCACACTCAAGATAAAGTGGTCGGGCAGCCCGTAGGCCTGACGCACACGCTCCTTCTCACCGGCTGCTACCGGCTTGGCAAAAACAGGGTCACAACCCTGATAAACCACATCGATCTTGTCGGGCGAGATGCCGTAAAACTTCACGATGTCGCGCTTGGTACACTCGCTCACCGCCACAATGCGGTTGGCCTTGCGGCACGCATACCTGAACTTGTAGTTATAGATTTTTCTATCCAACCAGTGATAATATTGGGGATAGCGCAGGAATATCAGATCGTGAATGGTCACCACACTGCGAATACCCGTGCGATGGAGCCCCATGGGAAGTTCGTTGCTCAATCCATGATACAGCTGTACACCGTCTTGCAGTAACCCCCGTTTGATAAAGAAGGTACGCCACAAGGCCTTGCAACTTTTCATCAAGAAAGTGCGGGGCAAAATCGAAGCCACATTCTTGTGCTTCAACAGGGAATCATACGAGGCATTCTTGCATCTTTTGGGTATATACATACGGTACTTGTGCTCGTTGCCGTACGTAGCCATCGTATCTACCATGAATCGGCTGTAATTGCCCAATCCGGTAAAATTGGCGTTAGCCCTTTTTGCATCGAATCCTATAATCATCCTTAAATCTCAATTTACGGTTTACATAAGAATAGATGTATTCTACACCTATTTTGCTGCATGCCTCTCAAAAAATTTTAGGTTTTTCTTCCATTTCTCGAACAGGCAAAATAAATTTCTCATTTTTAAAACATTATAGAGATACGTTTCCCCTATTGCCATTTCCTGTTTTTTTCATCTATCTCGACAAGCGACTTTGCCCGGCGACAACTATTCTACACAGAATCCGGGCACAAAGGTACATTTTGTTGCAATTATTTTTATCTTTGTGCAAATAAAAATACGGTATATCCCCCGTATTTCCCGCAAAAAGAAAGAGAGATGGTACACAAATTCGACTTTTTAGTCATCGGTTCCGGTATTGCCGGAATGAGTTTTGCCCTCAAAGTGGCTCACAAAGGAAAAGTAGCCCTCATTTGCAAAACCGAATTGGAAGAGGCCAATACCTATTTCGCTCAAGGAGGCGTAGCTTCGGTAACAAACACATTGGTCGACAACTTCGAAAAACATATCGAAGACACCATGATAGCCGGCGACTGGCTCAGCGACCGCGCCGCTGTCGAGAAGGTCGTGCGCGAGGCACCCTCACAAATCAAGGAGCTCATCAAATGGGGTGTAGACTTCGATAAAAACGAAAAAGGCGAATTCGACCTGCACCGCGAAGGCGGTCACTCCGAGTTCCGCATCCTCCATCACAAGGACAACACCGGTGCCGAAATCCAGGACAGCCTCATCAAGGCCGTCAGACAACACCCCAACATCACCATCTTTGAGAAACATTTCGCCATCGAAATCATCACCCAGCACCATCTGGGAGTTACCGTCACCCGACAGACGCCCGACATCGAGTGCTACGGTGCCTATGTACTCGACCTCAATACCGGCAAGGTAGAGACCTTCCTTTCCAAAGTGACCCTCATAGCCACCGGCGGCGTGGGTGCCATCTACCAAACCACCACCAACCCGCTCGTGGCTACCGGCGACGGAATCGCCATGGTATACCGGGCCAAAGGTACCGTCAAGGACATGGAGTTTATCCAGTTCCACCCCACGGCTCTCTACCATCCCGGCGACCGCCCCTCGTTCCTCATCACCGAGGCCATGCGCGGCTACGGTGCCGTGTTGCGTACGCTCGACGGTAAGGAGTTCATGCAGAAGTACGACCCGCGCCTGTCGCTGGCTCCCCGCGATATTGTGGCCCGGGCCATCGACAACGAGATGAAAAACCGGGGCGACGACCACGTCTACCTCGACGTCACTCACAAAGACCCCGAAGAGACCAAGAAACACTTCCCCAACATCTACGAGAAGTGCAAGAGCCTGGGCATCGACATCACCCGCGACTACATACCCGTAGCCCCGGCCGCCCACTACCTGTGCGGCGGTATCAAGGTCGACCTCGACGCCCGCTCGTCGATCAACCGCCTCTATGCCGTGGGCGAGTGCTCCTGCACCGGTCTGCACGGCGGTAACCGGCTGGCATCCAACTCGCTCATCGAGGCCGTAGTCTATGCCGATGCGGCTGCCAAACACAGCCTCAAGGTCATCGACAACTACTCCTATCAAGAGAATATCCCCGAGTGGAACGACGAGGGGACCGTAGAGCCCGAAGAGATGGTGCTCATCACCCAAAGTGTCAAGGAGGTGGGCCAGATCATGAGTACCTATGTAGGTATCGTCCGCTCCAACCTGCGCCTCAAACGGGCCTGGGACCGTCTCGACATCCTCTACGAAGAGACCGAAAGCCTCTTCAAGCGCAGCAAGGCTTCGAAAGAGATTTGCGAGCTGCGCAACATGATCAACACCGGTTATCTGGTGATGCGTCAGGCCATGGACCGCAAGGAGAGCCGAGGGTTGCACTACACCATCGACTACCCGCACCCCGACACCACACCGCACAAGTAACCGGTCGAAAACACGACTGTCGACCCACGCGTAGTACCGCATTGCTTATATCAACGGGGCTGTGTAGAAATGATTCGTTTTTCCCACAGCCCCTTGTTGTCGATAGCATGCACCATGCCACCCGGAAAAAATAGAACTAAAAAACCAATATATTGTTATGAAAAATCGTATCATCCCCGTTGCCATAGCGACAATAGCGATGACAACCTTTTCAAATTGTAATCAAGTGAAGAAAATAGAACATCTGCCCTACCCCGAAACCGAGCGCGGCAACGTGACCGACAACTACTTCGGCACCGAGGTGGCCGACCCGTACCGCTGGCTCGAGGACGACCGCTCCGAAGCGACGGCCGCCTGGGTAAAAGCCGAAAACGAAGTGACCTTCGACTACCTGTCGAAGATTCCCTTCCGCCAGGCCATCAAAGAGCGACTGACCGAGCTGTGGAACTACCCCAAAGAGAGTGCCCCCACGAAAAAGGGCGACTGGCTTTACTTCTCGCGCAACGACGGTTTGCAAAATCAAGACATCATCTACCGGCAGGCCAACCCCGAAGCCGAAGCCGAGGTATTCCTCGACCCCAACCAACTCTCCGACGACGGAACGGTAGCCCTGGCTTCCACCTCGTTCTCGAAAGACGGCAAATACTTTGCCTTCGCTACGGCTGCATCGGGCTCGGACTGGGTCGAGATACACGTCATGGAGACCGAGGGTAAACGTCTGCTCGACGACTGCATCGAGTGGGCCAAATTCTCGGGAGCCACCTGGAGCCCCGACAGCAAAGGCTTCTATTACAGCCGATACGACGAACCCAAAGAGGGCGTGTTTACCTCCAAGAACGAATATCAAAAGGTCTATTATCACCAAGTAGGCACTCCCCAAAGCGCCGACCGCCTCGTCTATACCGACCCCCAGCATCCGCTGCGATACTTCTCGGCCTGGGAGAGCGACGACAGCCGCTGGGTATTCGTCCTTTCGTCCGAGGGTACATCGGGTAGCGAGATTCTCTACAAACGCAAGGGCGACTCCTCCTTCCAGGTTCTGCTCAAGGGCTTCGACTACGATTACAGCCCCGTCGAGTGCCAGGACGACCAGCTCTACGTCATGAGCAACGAAGGGGCCGAGAACTACCACCTCATCAAAATCGACCTCAACGACCCCACAAAACGCCAAGTAGTCATCGCCGAAAAGGAGAATCTGCTCGAGAGTGTCAGCTCGGCCGGTGGCTGCCTGATGGCCATCTACCTCGAGGATGCGCAAAACAAGGCCTATCAATACGGTCTGGACGGCAAGCTCATCCGCGAAATAGAACTGCCGGGTATAGGCACAGTCGAAGGCTTCAACGGCGAAAAGGAGGATACCGAACTCTACTACTCGATTACCACCTTCACGGCCCCGGCCACCATCTACTCGTTCAATCTCGAGAGCGGCAAGTCTACCCTCTACTTCCGTCCCGAAGTGGCCTTCAACCCCGACGACTTCACCACCGAACAGATATTCTTCACCAGCAAGGACGGCACACGCGTGCCCATGTTTGTCTCGCACAAGAAAGGGATGAAGCTCAACGGCAACAACCCCTGCTACCTCTACGGTTACGGCGGTTTCCAGATTAACCTCACCCCCTCTTTCAGCCCTTCGTCGATCATGTTCATGGAGCAGGGCGGCGTGTATGTCTTCGTCACGCTGCGCGGCGGACTCGAATATGGCGAGAAATGGCACCGGGCCGGCATGCTCGAGAACAAGCAGAACGTATTCGACGACTTCATCTCGGCAGCCCAATACCTGATAGACAACCGATACACCTCGTCGAAAAAACTGGCCATTGCCGGCGGCTCGAACGGCGGTCTGCTGGTAGGTGCCTGCGAGGTTCAGCGGCCCGACCTCTTTGCCGTGTGTCTGCCCAGCGTGGGCGTTATGGACATGCTCCGCTACCACAAGTTCACCATCGGTTGGGGTTGGGTAGTCGAGTATGGCTCGAGCGACAACCAGGAGCAGTTTGAATACCTCTACAAATATTCGCCGCTGCACAACATCAAGAAGGGCGAGAAGTACCCCGCCACCCTCATCACCACGGCCGACCACGACGACCGGGTAGTGCCGGCCCACTCGTTCAAGTTTGCGGCTCAGATGCAATATGCCCAGTCGGGCAACGCCCCCATACTCATACGCATCGAAACCAACGCCGGGCACGGTGCCGGCAAGCCTACCTCGAAACGTATCGACGAGGCTACCGACTGCTACGCCTTCCTGTTCCAGAATACAAATACTCCCTATATTCCTGTCAATCAGAAGAAATAAAGCAGATATTCCCTCCTGAGAAAAGAGTTCGCCCCCGGTTGGGGACGAACTCTTTTTCATTTCCACACACCCCCGAAACAAATTTATAGCCAACTCTACCCCTACTTTCCCGAACCATTTCTCTCCCCGGTTGTTCTTACCATACAAAAAGCAATCTGCCATGATGAAATCGATTCAAGGAACCCAGACCGAACAGAACCTGCTCAAAGCCTTTGCCGGCGAGTCGCAGGCCCGTAACCGCTACACCCTCTTTGCCCGGAAGGCGCAGGAGGAGGGATATGAACAAATCAGAGCCGTCTTTGCCGAAACGGCCGAACAGGAGCTGGCCCACGCCACCCGTTTCTTCAACTTCCTGCAAGGAGGCATGGTCTCCATCACCGCCGAATATCCGGCCGGACGCGTAGGCACCACGGCCGAAAATCTGCTCGAAGCCGCCGAGGGCGAGCGCCTCGAATGGAGCGACCTCTACAACAACTTCGGACAGGTGGCTGCCGACGAAGGATTCAAGGATGTGGCCACGGCCTTCAAGATGGTCGCCCAGGTCGAGAACTTCCACGAGTGGCGCTACCGCAAACTGCTCGAACGGCTCCACGACGACACCCTCTTCAAACGCGAGACTCCTATTCGCTGGCAATGCCGCAACTGCGGCTACATCTACGAAGGTACCGTGGCCCCCGCCCGATGCCCGGCCTGTCTCGAACCGCGCGCCTTCTTCGAGCCCGCCCGCGAAAACTATTGAACAAAACTATCTATCTTTTCATACGACCCAGCCCGTGGTTTGCGACTCCCCGTCGCCGCCACGGGTCTCTTTTTTTACCCCCCTGAGCCATTCCTCGCCTACGGCTTCATGGCCGAGCGGGCGAGCAACTTGTGCCCGATGCGGCAATAGAGACACTTGTGTGCCTGGCAATATTCGTTGTTCAGCTGTATCACGGCCTGGCTCTCGAGCGCACTGTTGACCCCCACCCCCATTGAGGCGAAACGGCGCACAATCGAGTTCTTCTCGGGACGCAACGACTCGAGCAACGCCAGGGCCCGGTCGGTCATCGCCTCGTTACCGGTCGATACCCCACAGGCATAGAGCAGCGGGGCCACGGCGTTGATGAGCACGATGTCGATCGCACTCTCGCCCAGCACCGCACTCGACTCGGGCGAGGCATGCCCGAAGAGGTAGTGTGTGGTCCAGTAGCCCGACAGCTCGACCTTGAAGATAGCCCGCAGCGCCTCGTCGTTGTCGGCCTCGCAGATGCGCGAAAAGAGATTGAATCCCCGGTGAATATACTGGGCCAGCATGGCGATACGCCGGTGGGGAAAGTTGGCCGGCCGCAACCTGAAGAACTTCCAGCTGTCAGGATTGATGGGCGTGAGCCCGAATTTGTTTCGCAGGAAGGCATACTCGCTCGTCAACCGCGTATAGTAGTCGTCGCCCGCATGCTCCCCCTCGACCAACAGCCCCGCCTGCCCGAAGAGGAAAGCCTCGACCTGCGCCAGCGAGTCGGCATGCTTCTGCATGAAACGCAGCGGCAGACTGCGGGCCAACCGCTCGAAGGCGTCGCCGTTGATGCCGAACCCCAGGCTGCGCGATACCGCCACGTAGCACACCTCTTCCCAGCTGCCCCGATAGAGCTCGAGCCAGTCGTGCAGACGCTGCGCCTTGGCCTGCAACCTCTCCACGGCCAGCGACGAAATCCAGTCGGCCAGCAACACCGGATCGAAATCGCCGATGTACCGGGCACACGACTGGCTGGGCGAGTGGGCCACCAGCGATTCGTAATCGGCCCGGAACGTGGGCGAACACGACAGCACCAGCGTGGGAATCTCCTCACCGTCGGTGCGGTAGACCGGGGTATCGGCCACCTCGACCACATGCAGCACCACCGAGTCGTAGGCCGGGTCGAGGTGATGGTTGTGCCGCCGCCAGTCCGAAGCCCGCCGGTGAATTTCCACGTTACCGGCCCAGACGTAACCGTCGATTCCAATTTTGGCATTGAAAAAATCGGGGCCCGAGTCGGTATTCAACCGCCCCACGTCGATTACCCGCACCTTGCGGCCGTCGACCGTCGTCAGTCGCGACGGGTCGAAGAGCCGGTGCTGCCACACATATTGCATGAGTTTTTCCATACGAGCAAGCTGTTTGCGTGTTTTTCATCTTTTCCGTCCATTCCCCTACCCGGGAAAAAGGGAGAAAACGACAGAGATAACTCCCGAAAACGGTGTTTTTATTCGCCTCGGCGCTCACCATTCTCTATCTTTTACTATCTTTGTCTCTGCATATATGCAAATTAAATGAACCTTATTGAATAAACCGGTATAAACCGAGATGTTTTGTAACAGAAGTTCGATATGAAAATAGCGCTTATTGGATACGGAAAAATGGGACATGCCATCGAAGAGATAGCTCTGTCTCGCGGACACGAAATTGTGTGTCGCATCGATAAAGACAACCAGGACGATTTTGATTCACCCCAGTTCAAGAGTGCCGACGTGGCCATCGAGTTCACCGCTCCCACCGTGGCACTGGGCAACTACCGCCGGGCCTTTGCCGCCGGTGTTCCCGTGGTATCGGGTACGACGGGCTGGCTCGAGCATCTGCCCGAAGTGAAAGAGGCCTGCGAGAAGGGTCAGACCTTTTTCTACGCCTCCAACTTCAGCCTGGGCGTGAACATCTTCTTTGCCGTGAACAAATACCTGGCCGGCATCATGAACCACTTCCCGCAATACGAAGTGAGCCTCGAAGAGATTCACCACGTGCACAAGCTCGACCACCCCAGCGGCACCGCCATCACGCTGGCCGAAGATATTATCGGCCAACTCGACTCGAAGCATTCGTGGACCGAGGCCCAGCCTGCCCCGGCCGACGCCATTCCCGTCGTAGCCCGTCGCGAAGGCGAGGTGCCCGGCACCCATATCATCACCTACGACAGCGAGGTCGATACCATCCGCATCTCTCACGAGGCCAAGAGCCGCAAAGGATTTGCCCTGGGAGCCGTCGTTGCCGCCGAGTTTACGGTGGGCAAGAAAGGTTTCCTCACCATGCAAGACCTCTTCTCGTTCCTCAAATAATCCCCTGTCATGGATCAAAACACCGCTTCGAAATACAGCCTCGCCGAACGGCTGAAACGGGTCAAAAAGACCCGCTGGATACGATTCTCGATCGTAGCCCTCATCTACATCGGCTGGACCATCTGGCTCAACAACTACTACGTGCTGTTCGGCCTCCTGCTCCTCATCGACATCTACCTCACCCAGTATATCCCCTGGGGCTGGTGGAAGACGAGCAAAAACCGCGCCGTGCGCACCGTCATGGAGTGGGTCGATGCCATTGTCTACGCCCTGGTGCTGGTCTACTTCATCTTCATCTTCATCTTCCAGAACTACCAGATACCCTCCTCGTCGCTCGAGAAGTCGATGCTGGTGGGCGACTATCTGCTGGTGAGCAAGATGAGCTACGGTCCGCGGGTACCCAACACCCCGCTGCACTTCCCCTTGGCCCAGCACACCCTGCCCATACTCAATACGAAATCGTATATCGAGTGGCCCCAGTGGCCCTACCACCGGCTCAAGGGCTTCGGTAAGGTAGAGCGCAACGACATCGTGGTCTTCAACTTCCCGGCCGGCGATACTGTGGCTACCAAACAGCCCAACTCCGACTACTACACCCTCTGTTTCTACGACGGACGCGAAGCGGTGAACCGCAACAAGGCACTCTATGGCGACATCATCTACCGTCCCGTAGACCGTCGCGAGAACTATGTGAAGCGCTGCGTGGGATTGCCCGGCGATACCTTCAGCATCGTGAAGAACGACATCTACATCGACGGCGTCAAGCAGCCGCGCCCCAAACACATGCAGCTCAACTACCTGGTGAAAACCAACGGCCGCTACCTGGCCAACAGCGATTTCGAGAAGTGGGGCATCAGTGTCGACGACCGCATCCCCCTCGACATCTCGAGTGAAAACGCCCGCAAAAACCTAGCCAGTTGGGGCATCACCCCCAACCCCGACGGCAGCATGAACCCCGTCTATGAACTCCCCCTCACGCAGGCCATGATTGCCCAGATGCGCAAGGACCCGTCCATCGAGCAGATAGTCGAAGAACCCGGATTCCTGGGCGGACAGACCTACCCGCTGGTGACCTCGAACACCTGGACCCGCTCGGACTACGGCCCCGTGTGGATTCCCAAGAAGGGAGCCACCCTCAAGCTCACCCTCGAAAACCTGCCCATCTACGAGCGACCCATCACCGCCTACGAGCACAACGACCTGCAAGTGAAGGATGGCAAAATCTATATCAACGGGCAGGAGACCGACTCCTACACCTTCAAGATGGACTACTACATGATGCTGGGCGACAACCGCGACAAGTCGGCCGACAGCCGCTACTGGGGCTTCGTACCCGAAGACCACATCGTGGGCAAACCCATGTTTGTATTCCTCTCGCTCGACAAGGACAAAGGACTCTTCGACGGTAAGATTCGCTTCAACCGCATGTTCCGGTCGGTCGACAGCCTGGTCAACTAACAGATGATGAAACGAGAGACTATACGCACGATTCTGGTCACGGTAATTGTCATTATCGCGATTGTATGGTCTGTCCGCTTTTTCGTGGTCGAACCCTACCGCGTACCGCCCGGCCAGATGGAGAACAGCCTCTTGCCGGGTGACCGCCTGTGGGTCGACAAGTGGTCGTTCCGCTGGGGCCATCGCACCCCTGCGCGCCGCGACCTGCTGGTCTTCACACTGCCCTCGCTACACCAGCCGCAGAGTGCCGGCGACGAGGTGGCCATGGCCCGCTGCATAGGTCTGCCCGGCGACACCATTCGCAGCACCGGCAACCTCCTGTTTATCAACCGTAAGGCGGTAGCCCAACCCCCGCTCATTCTCGAGGCTTACCTCTCGCCCGACTCGATGCGCAACGACGTGAACCGCACCTTGCGGCTCAACAAGGCACAATTTGTCGAGCAAGGAAAGGTGGGCAGCAACCGACTGCTCTTCCTCTCGCGCTACGACTACGACAAGGTACGCAAGCAGCTTGCGCCCGATTCGCTGCTCTATCCCGTATTCCTCAACCGCGACAGCTACGAAATCACACTCCCCCAAAAAGGGAAAGACATACGGGTCACCCCGCAGAATGCCGAGATGCTGGCCTACCTCCTCACCCAATACGAAAACTGTCCCGTGACCTGTCGAGAGGGCAAAATCTACCACGGCGACCGGATTGTCACCCAGTGCCGGCTCTCGCAAGACTACTATTGGGTCATCGGCGACAACCGCGCCGGCATGGCCGACTCGCGCACCTTCGGCCCCCTGCCCCACTCCCTGCTCATGGGCAAAGGGCTGTGGATAGGCTACTCGCGCGACCCCGAAAAGCCCTTCTGGCAATCGTTCCGTACCGACCGTTTCTTCACCCGACCGCTATGACCACCGCCTACCTCTCTACCGCCTACTTTGCCCCGGTGTCGTACTACATGGCCCTGCTTGCCTACGACCGCATCGTGATTGAACAGTGGTGCAACTACACCAAGCAGACCTACCGCAACCGATGCCACATAGCCGGTGCCAACGGTATGCTGTCGCTCTCGGTGCCGGTAGTCAAGCCCGATACCCTCAAGTGCCCCACCCGCGACATCCGCATCTCCGACCACGGGGAGTGGCGTCACCTGCACTGGAACGCCATCGCCTCGGCCTACGGCTCGTCGCCCTTCTTCGAGTATTACCAGGACGATATTCGCCCCTTCTTCGAGAAGCGATACACCTTTCTGCTCGACTTCAACGAAGCCATCCGACAGACCCTCTGCGAACTCATCGGCTTGGAACCGCACGTTGAATACACCGACCAGTATGCCCAACCCGCCCCTGGCGAAGCAGACCTGCGCGAAGCCATACACCCCAAACGAAATATTGCCGAGACTATCCCCTCGATGCACCTCAAACCCTACTACCAGGTGTTTGCCCCCAAATATGGTTTCCTGCCCGACCTGAGCATACTCGACCTCTTGATGAATATGGGACCCGAGTCGATTCTTATCCTCAAAGAATCATAAGAATTGCCCCTTTAAGAGTTCTTTATCGGCTATATTTCTTATCTTTGCTCCCAAATACAAAATAGGCTGCTCTCCAGTGCGATATTCTTGTGCGAACCTCAATCTGCCGACAGCGCTATCTTGGCTCCATCAAATAGTTAACATTGTACATGAGCAGCTATAAATATGCCGAAAATCTGAAAGAGACGGTCAAGAAACTGTCCGATTTCCTTTCGCTCGAAGAGTTGCACCACCAGAGTTGCAAGGGAGAGATGCTCCCCTCGGGACAACAACTGCAAGAAATCATCGTGCTCTGTCGCTCGCTCATCTTCCCCGGTTTCTACGGTTCGCCCGATGTGAGCGACAAAAACCTGCTCTACCACACCGGAATCAACACCGAAAAACTGTTCGACCTGCTGGTGAGTCAAATCTCGGCCGGACTCCTGTTTGTGACCGACGACCCCCTTATCCATTACGACCCGAAACAACTCGAAGGGGTAGCCGAACAGAAGGCGGTCAACTTCATATCCTATCTGCCCGAGATGCGGCGCATACTCTCGACCGACGTCACCGCCATGTACAACGGCGACCCGGCCGCACAGAGCAAGGCCGAGGTCATCCTGTGCTACCCGGCCATACGGGCCATCGCCAACTATCGCATCGCCCACAAACTGCTCGAACTGGGAGTCCCCCTCATACCCCGCATCATCACCGAGATGGCTCACTCCGAGACGGGTATCGACATACACCCCGCCGCCACCATAGGCGAATACTTTGCCATCGACCACGGCACGGGCGTCGTCATCGGGGCCACCTCGATTATCGGCAACCGGGTGAAACTCTACCAGGGTGTCACGCTGGGGGCCCGCAGCTTCCCGCTCGACGAGAACAACAATCCCATCAAGGGAATCGCCCGCCACCCCATCATCGAGGACGATGTAATCATCTACTCCAACGCCACCATTCTGGGCCGAATCACCATCGGCAAGGGGGCTGTCATAGGCGGTAACATCTGGGTGACCGAGAATGTGGCCCCCGGCGAACGCCTCGTACAGGCCAAAGCAAAACAGTAAAAAACCAAACAATATACACGCGTCGTGAATACCGAAAAATTTGAAATCGTAGCAAAAACTTTCCAGGGGCTCGAAGATGTCCTGGCCGAAGAGATCAGACAGCTCGGCGGCGAAAACGTGGAAACGGGCCGGAGAATGGTCTCTTTCACAGGAGACAAAACCCTGCTCTACAAAGCCAATCTGGCCTGCCGCACGGCTCTGAGAATACTCAAACCCATCTATAAGTTCGAAGCCTCGGACCCCGACGAAGTCTACGAAAAGATGAAGGCTTTCCCCTGGGAGACACTGCTCTCGCCCGAGACCACCTTCTCGATCGACTCCGTCACCAACTCCGACAGTTTCAGACACTCCAAGTTCGTCACCTACCGCGCCAAAGATGCCATTGCCGACTACTTCATGGAGAAGAACGGCAAACGCCCCTCGGTACGCCTCAACGGGGCCGAGGTGGTGCTCAACCTGCACATCTCGCACATGAGCTGCACCCTCTCGCTCGACAGTTCGGGCGAATCGCTCCACAAGCGTGGTTACCGCGTGGGACAAACCGAGGCTCCCATCAACGAGGTACTGGCTGCCGGCATGATTCTCAAGACCGGTTGGCACGGCGAGAAAGACCTCATCGACCCCATGTGCGGCTCGGGTACCATCCTCATCGAAGCCGCCCTCATCGCCACCAATACCTATCCCGGCATCTTCCGCAAGAACTTCGCCTTTGAGCGGTGGAAAGATTTCGACGAAGAACTCTTCGAATCGCTCTACAACGACGACAGCCACGAACGCGAATTTACCCACCGCATATACGGCAGCGACATCTCGCCGCGGGCCATCGACATCGCTACCCAAAACATAAAAAGTGCCGGTGTAGCCAAATACATCGACCTCAAAATCATGTCTATACAACGGTACGAAACAGCTCCGTCGCCCGAGGGAATCCTCATCACCAACCCGCCCTACGGCGAGCGCATCTCGTCGAGCGACCTGCTGGGTCTCTACGAGTCGATAGGCAACCGGCTGAAACACGTATTCAAGGGGTACGATGCCTGGATTATCAGCTACCACAAAGAGTGTTTCGACCGCATCGGTCTGAAACCTTCGGTGAAGATAGAGCTGATGAACGGGGCCCTCGAATGCGAATACCGCAAATACGAGATTTTCGACGGCCGCTACAAGGAGTTCAAAGGCGAAGGTCACAACCTCGACAAGCGCCACGACTCGCCCCGCCGCTCGGGGCCGCGCGACCAGTCGACCTTCGGCCGGCGAAAGAGCTACGGCCACCGCGACGAACGCCCCGAACGAAGCGAACGATTTGAACGCGGTGAGCGAGGCGAACGTCCGGAACGTCCCTTCCGCCCGGCACGCCCCCAAGGGAAACCCTTCGAGCATCGCGACCGCGACCGGTTCAAACCCGAAGGCGAACGACCCAAGCGGCTGCACGGCGACGAGGCTTTCCAGAAATTCGTCACCTTCAAGCGCCCCTCGATCAAACCCAACGACGAGGATACAAAACCTCGCACCGACGAAACCGACACCTCAAAATAAACCCTAAATAACGACTATCATGAACATATTGCTCTTAGGTTCGGGCGGCCGCGAATGCGCCTTGGCCTGGAAACTGAAACAGAGTCCCAAAACCGACCGCCTCTTCATCGCTCCCGGTAATGCCGGGACCGCCGCTATCGGCACCAACGTAGAAATATCGGCCACCGACTTCGACGCCCTTGGCCGTTTTGCCGTGGAAAACCACATCGATATGGTGGTGGTAGGCCCCGAAGACCCGTTGGTAAAAGGTATATACGACTATTTCGTCGCACACGACGAACTGAAACATATCCCCGTCATCGGCCCGTCGAAAGAGGGTGCCCGCCTCGAGGGCAGCAAGGAGTTTGCCAAGGGCTTCATGATGCGCCACCACATCCCTACCGCCCGCTATCAGAGCTTCACGAGCGAGAACATCGAAGCCGCATACGCTTTCCTCGAGACGCTCAAGGCCCCCTACGTACTCAAGGCCGACGGTCTGGCAGCCGGTAAGGGCGTGCTCATCATCGACAACCTGCAAGAGGCCAAGGAGGAACTGAAACAGATGCTCGACGGGATGTTTGGCAGTGCCAGCAAAACCGTGGTTATCGAAGAGTTTCTCTCGGGTATCGAGTGCTCGGTATTCGTACTCACCGACGGCAACGACTACCGCATACTGCCCGTAGCCAAAGACTACAAACGCATAGGCGAAGGCGATACCGGACTCAACACCGGCGGTATGGGTGCCGTTTCGCCCGTACCTTTTGCCAATGCCGACTTTATGAAAAAGGTCGAAGAGCGCATCGTGAAACCCACCATCGAGGGGCTGAAAGAGGAGAAAATCACCTACAAGGGTTTCATCTTCCTGGGCCTCATCAATGTAGGCGGCGAACCCATGGTCATCGAGTACAACGTGCGCATGGGCGACCCCGAAACCGAAGTGGTGATGCTGCGCATCCAGTCCGACCTGGTAGACCTGCTCGAAGGGGTGGCTCAGGGCAATCTGTGCGACCGGGAGCTCGTCGAGGATCCTCGCTGTGCCGTTACCGTCATGCTGGTATCGGGCGGCTATCCCGGACACTACGAGAAAGGCAAGGAGATTACGGGTCTCGACCGGGTGACCGACAGTATCCCCTTCCATGCCGGTACAGCCTTCAAAGAGGGCAAGATTGTAACCAACGGCGGACGTGTCATCGCCCTCAGCTCCTACGGGGCTACCAAGGAGGAGGCTCTCGCCAACTCGTTCAAGAGTGCCCAAGCGGTCTCCTTCGAAGGGAAATATTTCCGTTCCGACATAGGAGCAGACCTCTGAAATCATGAATCTGAAGCTATTCATAAGCGGTAAATACACATCGGTCTGGTGGATTATCCTCTACCTGACCGGTGTTTATCTTACCGGGCGGTTGACTACACTACCGATGGTCGAATCGCACGGCGGATTGCTCTGGCCCGGAGCCGGACAATGGCTTGCCCCTGCGCTGCTCAACCGGGTCGTAAACTGCCTGCTCGTCCTGTTGTGCGGAGTCTTGCTGCTGCGTATCAACAACCGCTTCTCCCTTATTCAGAAGCATACCCTGCTGCCCTTTCTCTTCTTCCTGTTGCTCGAGCTCGCCTCCCCCGCCCTCTCCCTGTTGGGCGACGGAACGGTCACGACCGTGATATTGCTCTTGCTGCTCGTTCTCTTTTTCCAATCCTACCAATCCGACAGAGCACAACCCGCTTTTCTCATCTTCGGAGCCCTGGCATTGGGTACCCTCTTCTGTACCCGGTTCGCCTACTTTGTACCACTCTTTCTCATAGGTTTTTCGCAAATCAGATACCTGTCGGTAAAGTCGCTGTCGGGAGCCCTCATCGGGTTCATCACCCCCTTCTGGTTTATTGTGGGCATAGACCTGATACCCTTCTCGCAACTGACGTTGCTGCTACCCGACTTCACCCCCGCCCTGCCCGCGAGTCTGCCTTATGACCATCCACAATTCTGGATTGTTGTTTTAACGGCTCTTCTGGGACTTTTCTCAGGTACGACCATGCTCTATACCTCTTTCAACGAGAAACGCCAAATACGGGCCTATAATGGCTTTGTAAACCTGCTTTCGGTTTATACGGCACTCCTGCTCATACTCGATTACACGCATTACGCCTATTATCTGCCCGTGCTCAATGCGGCAGTCTCCATGCAGGCGGCCTTCTTCTTTACCAACAACGGCAACCGCAAACCGGGCGTAATTCTGTTTTACCTTATACTCACCCTTTACATAGCTCTGTTTATATGGAATTTATTGCCAGCCTAAGCGAATGGGGATATTTAGGACTCTTTATTGCCGCCTTCCTGGCCGGCAGCATCATACCATTCAGTTCCGAAGTGGTTCTGGGAGTCCTGCTGGTCGCCGGATACGACCCGTGGGGATGTGTCATTTCGGCCACGCTGGGCAATTGGTTGGGCGGAGTCACTTGCTACTACATAGGCTACCTGGGAAAAACCGAGTGGATACACACCTACCTGAAGATGCCTGAAGAGAAACTGGCCAAGATGCAACATTTCCTCCAGGGCAAAGGTTCGCTATTCGGGTTCTTTGTCTTTATACCGGTCATAGGCGACATCATGATTGTGGCCCTCGGACTGATGCGGGCCAACCCCATAGGCACCCTGCTCTCGATGATGGCCGGCAAATTTTCGCGTTACTACCTCGTGATTATCGGGGTAAACTACTTGAAAGAGTGGTTTCCCAATCTGTTTTAATCGACTTGCCAACAGGCGTCGTCGTTCAATAAGAGCGTGATGGCCCGGCGTACCGACTGGAAGGCAAATCGGTCGGGGTGAATCTCGTCGCGCGAAAGCCAGAAACACGACTCCACATCGTCGTGTGCGGCCAGTGCCCCCGAATCGCCCTTGTATTTGCACAGAAAGAAGAGATCCATCGTATGCACGTCGAAACCCGAATAACGGTAAATGTTGGGAAAAGAGTACATGTAACGCATCTGGTCGGGGTGCCACCCTATCTCCTCCGAAAGCTCCCGGGCCACAGCCTCCTCGACCGTCTCGCCGCACTCGGTAAATCCACCCGGCAAATCAAGCATCCCCTTCGACGGCTCAAAGGCCCGACGGCAAACCAACAGCCGCGACCGATTGTCCATCACAAAGGCTGCAACTGCAGCTTTGGGATTGATGTAGTAGACAAAGCCGCAATCTTCGCAACGCTTCGACGAAGCGTTGTTCTCTACAAACCGGTGCGAACCGCACCGGGGACAATATTGAAACAGATGAAGCGGGTGCATAATCTCCCTGTTTAGTTGACAACCAGTATTTTGGTAACCACTCCCGATTGACTGCCGCTTGCACTCGACGAGGCAAAGACCAGATAGACACCGGTTTTCACCCGCTTGCCGTTGCGGTCGCGACCGTCCCACGAAATTTGTCCACCGTTGGAATACCCTTGGAAAAAGAGGTTTCCGGCCGTGTCGGTTATCTTCACCAGACTGTTGTCCATCAATCCCGTTACCGAAATCCACCCCTCGTAATCGGGCCGTACCGGGTTGGGAAAAGCATAGACACTGCTGTAATCTTCGTTGCCCTGTACGGCATCGGAACGATAGGCGGCCAGACCGCTGGTCGTCCCCACATAGGCGATACCGGTCACCGGGTCGACCACTACCTCGGTCACAAAGTCCGACGGCAGCTTGCTGTTCTCGGTTGTAAAGTGCTCGAGCACCTCCGACCCATCGGCACTCACCACATAGAGCCCCGACTCGCGGGTACCTATCCACTTGCGGTTGGCACCGTCGATAAAAATGTCGGTAATGTTGATATTCTGCAACAGATAGTCGGCATTGTCGGTACCGTCGTTACGGGCTATCTTGATGCGGGTACAGCGGAAATTGTCACTAAAGACATTGTCGGGATTCGTAATGACGATAGGTCCCGACGAGGTTCCTATCCAAATCTGGCCGTTATGATCCTCGGCAATGCAATTGTAGTAGTTGGGGGTAAAGGTCTTGTTGTCCTGGTCGATAAACGAAACCAACTTTCGAGTCCGGTCATCGGCTGTTGTATTGTAGGTACCCTTATCGTCGAAAGCAAAAACCCAACCCGGCCAATCGCCATAGATAACCCACTTGGGAGTAGACTGCTCAGGGATAAGCAACTTGGCATATTTGTTATTCACAATATCGGAATACTTGAACTGATACCAATCACTCACCTTGAGTTGGTCGGTACTGATTGACAGTTTCGATTTGGGCAGCATGCACACACCTACATCGCCGGTATGAGCTACCCACAAGTTACCCTCCTTGTCAAAGGTTACCACAGGCACACTCAATGCCCAATCCATATACTTCGTAAACGGAGAGTTTTCGGTCGTATAATGGCCTACACACTCGAAGTTCGTAAACTTGTATATGCCCTCGAACCAGGTACCTATGTAGAAAGTATTGGGATCATCGGGATCGAATGCCATGTTGTAGCTCGAGTATAACGTAGCGGCATGCTTGTCATTGACCAGTGGTAATTCACCAAAATCGATGGCGGTCCAATTGTTTTGATCCAACACGCTCATGCGAGTCTTCGCATACTGGTCTTCGGTTCCCCGACGAGGCCCCGAGTTGCTCACATACAACTTGTTGTCGTTTATAACCAGGTTCCAGGGATCGGCTACATTCGACACATTGGGCATAAAAGGCTCTTTCAGCATGGTCACCTGGTCATTTTCCATCTTGAAGTGGCACAATCCATATTCACCCAAGGCCCATATCGACTTATCCTTTTCATACGAAGAGGTCACTACATCGGTCAGATACTTTGACTTATCATAAAAAATATAGGATTGATCATATTGAATGCCGTTATCCAAATTGCTCGTACTTACAAAAAATACATAGCTATCATTGGATACCATACAGGTCTCATAATATTTTTGTAAATATTTAGCACCTATCGACAATGTATGTAAGAGAGTCGTCAAATCTGATATTTTGTAGGTATAAATTGTTCCATTTTGAATGAAAAGCAAATACTCATCATTCATCTGCATCATGGCCGATGTCTCTACTGTTGACGCATAAAGAGTGTTCCATTGAGTCAAATTGTACTTAAGCACACTATCCTTATTCAGGTAAAAGATGCCGGCGTCATAAGCGATAAACCAGTATTTGTCACATACTTCTATCAGATTTATCTTCTCCCCGTAGTTGTACGACTCGCTCACCTCATACTTCTCGTCGTTGAGTACAACGATACCGAAGTCGGTGGCCAGATAGATGCGGTTGCCGTAAAACTTTACGTCGTTGACAGCCTTCGACGAGGTCATAATGGCATTCTTGATATCGGGAATATTGTACACCTTGTCGTTGTCGTAGAGAATATCGATATTCGAGTTGGCATATACCACCACCAGATAGTTCTTATCGTAGTTGTAGTAGATATTCGCCACATCTATATCGTTCAACTGGTTGTTTTTGTTGTAGGATTCCACCTCTTCGGTCTCCTTGTCGAAGCAGAAGAGCGAAATACCCGACACGTAATAGACCCTGTCGCCGGTATCTATCACCTTCACGGGATCGCCCATCGACGAGTAGATCTGCCAGCTACCCACAGCCAACTGCGCCCGCGTCAAAAACGCAAACGACAATACGATGAAACCTATTAAAGCCGATATTCTCCTTGACATATCAAACGATTATAATGTATTCAAAAATTCCGACAACCTCTTCACGGCCCGAGCCCGATGACTAATCTTGTTTTTCTGTTCTTCACCCATCTGGGCAAAGGTTTCGTCATGACCTTCGGGTACAAATACCGAATCGTATCCAAACCCCGACGAACCCCTGCGTTCGTCGATGATACTTCCATCTATCTCGCCATAGAACAGATGTTCCTCACCCCCCAGAATCAAGGCTATGCAGGTAATGAAACTGGCTCTTCTATCCATCCGGTTTTCCAGATTGGCCAGCAGTTTGTCTATATTTTTCTCCGAGTCGGCAGGCTCGCCGGCATACCGAGCCGAGTATACACCGGGCTCGCCGTTGAGTGCTACCACCTGCAAACCGGTATCGTCGGCAAAGCAGTCGTAACCATATTTCTCCTTCACATAACGGGCCTTTTGCAAGGCGTTTCCTTCAAACGTATCGGCTGTTTCGGGTATGTCGTCGTGACAGCCTATGTCGTTCAAGCTGAGAATCTCTATCTTATCACCGACAATAGCCGAGATTTCTTCCAACTTGTGTTTATTATTCGTGGCAAAAACCAGTTTCATAATCAAAACCTTTTTTGTAAAAATAAGAATGCAGCCAAATTTCTGCTTCGAAAAATTCAACTGCCCTCCTCTGTTTATCTATAACGATAAATATCTCTTTTTATTTTAGATACCTATCTGTTGGGAGAATATCTGTCTCTCCCTGTTTTCCCGATATGTTGTATATTTCCTGAATCAAGTCTTTATCTTGTCGAATCCCTCGCCATAAACACCCACGACATTCGATTGCGAGATGAAGGCCTTGGGGTCTATCGACTTGATCAACCGGAATATCTTCACCGATTCGTTGCGCTTGGCCAGAATCATCAACACCTTCTTGGGCTGTTTGGAGTACCAACCCATGCCATCAAGAACGGTTACACCCCGGTGTATATCCTGGTTGACGTGTGTGGCTATCTCTTCGTACTTGTCCGACAAAATCAATATCTGCACCGACTGGCGCTTGCCGTTGATGACCATATCCATCGTATAGCTCATCACACCCATCACCACATAACCGAATATCATCTTCTCTATGCTGTGGAACAGCACGTACGAGCTGGCAATAATCAGGAAGTCGATGTACATCATCATCTTGGCAAACGAGATGTTTTTATATTTGTTGACGATGGCGGCGATAATATCGGTTCCTCCCGTACTGCCGTTCGACACGAATACCAGACCTACACCCAGACCGCACAAGATACCACCGATGATGGCCGACATGAAGGGCTGCTCCTCGACCAGAGAGTGAGGTATGAACTCGGGCAGTATTCCCAGAAAGAACGAACACATGAACACACTGAAAATCGTGCGTACAAAAAACTTAAGTCCCAATACCTTGATAGCTGCCAACAACAGAACCACGTTGATGGTAAAATACGACACCGATACCGGTATCTTCGTTCCATAATAGATTAAGGCTGCAATACCGGTCACACCGCCGGTAGTAATTTCGTTGGGCAGCAAAAATCCAACCCAACCCAGCGCATACAGCAACAAGCCGAATATGATGACCATATAGTCTTTTACGGCATACAATACACTGTTAAAAGGCAATCGCATATTACTCTTTGTTTCTAAACTGTTTACTCCTTCTTATTATATTCTTGTATATCAAAAAAATATCCATGCCCACCACTCATGGCAAGCATGGATCAGGTATTTCATTATATCACAATATTGACAATCTTGTTGGGCACCACGATAATCTTCTTGGGGGTCTTACCCTCGAGCCATCGGGCCGACGATTCGTGGTTGAGAACAATCTGCTCTATCTCTTCGCGCGGTGTACCGGCCTTTATCTCGAGGCTGAAACGGGCCTTGCCGTTGAACGAGACGGCATACGTCACCACATCTTCCTTCAGATACTCTTCGTTCCACACGGGCCACTCGGCATCGCATACCGTCTGGTCGTGACCCAACTCGTGCCACAACTCTTCGCTAATGTGCGGGGCAAAAGGTGCCAACAGAATAATCACCTTTTCGAGCATCTGCTTATTGCGCGATTTCAGCGCCGTCAGTTCGTTTACACAAATCATAAAGGCACTGATCGAGGTGTTGTACGAGAAGTTCTCCACATCCCACGAAATCTTCTTGATGAGCTTGTGTACCGATTTCAACTCCTCTTTCGTAGGCTCGGCATCCTGCACGGCCAGCTTGTCGCCCTGATAGAAAAGGTTCCACAGTTTTTTCAAGAAGCGGTGTACACCGTCTATGCCGTTGGTATCCCACGGCTTGCTCTGCTCGATGGGGCCCAGGAACATTTCGTACAGACGCAACGTATCGGCTCCATATTTCTCGACAATATCGTCGGGATTGACGACGTTGAACATCGACTTAGACATCTTCTCTACGGCCCAACCGCAGATGTAGCGGCCGTCGTCTTCCAAGATAAACTCGGCCGTAGCAAACTCGGGACGCCATTTCTTGAATGCCTCTATGTCGAGTACATCGTTGCTCACGATGTTTACATCGACGTGAATGGGCGTCGTGTCGTACTCCTTGCGTTTGTTGAGCGTAACGAACGTATTGGTGTCCTTTATACGGTATACAAAGTTGGAACGCCCCTGTATCATACCCTGGTTGATAAGTTTCTTGAAAGGCTCATCCTCGCAAATCACCCCTTTGTCGAACAGGAACTTGTTCCAGAAACGGCTGTAAATAAGGTGACCCGTAGCGTGCTCTGTACCACCTATGTAGAGGTCGACATTGCGCCAATACTCGTTATTATCTTTCGATACCAGCGCCCTGTCGTTGTGGGGGTCCATATAGCGCAGATAGTAGGCCGACGAGCCGGCAAAACCGGGCATCGTGCACAACTCCAGCGGATAGTGGTCTTCGGTCTCCCAGTTCTTGGCTCGACCCAGCGGGGGTTCACCCGTCTCGGTAGGCAGGAACTTATCCACCTCGGGGAGTTTCAACGGCAGCTTGCTCTCGTCGAGCATATAGGGCATGCCCTCCTTGTAATATACCGGGAAGGGTTCACCCCAGTAACGCTGGCGGCTGAAGATGGCATCGCGCAAACGGTAGTTCACCTTTACACGGCCTATGCCTTTCTCTTTAATGAATTTCTTGGTAGCGGCAATGGCATCCTTTACCTCCATGCCGTTCAGGTCGAGACCGTTGCCACACGAGTTTATCATCTTGCCCTCCTTGGCATCGAAACTCTCTTCCGACACGTCGCACCCCTCGATCAAGGGAATGATAGGCAGGTCAAAATGCTTGGCAAAGGCGTAGTCGCGGCTATCGTGAGCCGGTACCGCCATGATGGCACCCGTACCGTAACCGGCCAATACATAGTCGCTCACGTAGATAGGAATATGTTTGTTGTTCAACGGGTTGATGGCATAGGCACCCGTAAACACACCCGTCACGCTGCGGTCCATCAGACGCTCGCGTTCGGTGCGGTGTTTGATGCTCTCGAGGTATTTGTCGACAGCCTCTTTCTGCTCGGGAGTTACCACCTGTTGCACATACTCGCTTTCGGGAGCCAGTACCATGAAGGTAACCCCGAATACCGTATCGGCACGCGTCGTGAAGATGGTAAACTCTACGTCCGAGTCTACTACCTTGAACTGCATCTCGGCACCCTCCGAACGGCCTATCCAGTTCTTCTGCGTCTCTTTCAGCGAGTCGGTCCAGTCGAGTTTGTCGAGTCCGTCGAGCAGACGTTGGGCATAAGCCGATACCCGGAGGCACCATTGGCGCATCACCTTCTGCTCTACGGGATAGCCACCCCGTATCGATACTCCTTCGCTCACCTCGTCGTTGGCCAGCACCGTACCCAGTTTCGGACACCAGTTTACCATCGTGTCGCCCAGGTAAGCAATGCGGTAGTTCATCAGCGTCTCCTGCTGCTCCTTCTCGCTCTTGGCTTTCCACTCGTCGGCTGTGAACGAAAGCTCTTCGCTGCAGGCCGCATTCAACCCTTCGGTACCTTTCGTCTCGAAATGTTTTACCAGCTCTTCAATCGAACGGGCCTGTTGCCTGTCGTTGTCGTAGTAGCTGTTGAACATCTGTATGAAGGCCCACTGGGTCCACTTGTAATACTCGGGATCGCAGGTGCGAATCTCGCGGCTCCAGTCGTAGCAGAAACCAATCTTGTCCAACTGCTCGCGATAGCGGTTTATGTTCTTCTCGGTCGTAATGGCCGGGTGTTGTCCCGTCTGTATCGCATACTGTTCGGCCGGAAGTCCATAAGCATCGTAACCCATGGGGTGAAGCACGTTGAAACCTTTCAGCCGTTTGTAACGGGAATAGATGTCAGAAGCAATGTATCCCAGCGGGTGACCTACGTGCAGACCTGCACCCGAAGGATAGGGGAACATGTCCAATACGTAGTACTTGGGTTTCTCCTTGTTTTCGGTAACCTGGTAGATGTGATGCTCTTTCCAGTACTTCTGCCACTTTTTCTCTATTTCTTTGAAATTGTATTCCATGATGAACAATATGTGATAGGTGATATTTTTTTAGTTACTCTTCTATTAAATTCCCAGCGAAGCCGATATGTCGAGCATACGGCGTATGGGTTTGATGGCCTCCCGGGCTATGGCTTCGTCGACCGTGATTTCGGGCAACTCGTACTTGAGGGTATTGTACAGTTTCTTCATCGTGTTCAACCGCATGAAGTTGCACTCGCTGCAGCCGCAGGTACTGGCATCGTCGGGAGGGGCCGGAATGAACTCCTTGCCGGGGTTGCTCTTCTTCATCTCGTGCAGGATACCCGACTCGGTAGCTACGATAAAGCGTTTGCAGTCCGACTGGGTAGCAAAGCGCAACAAGGCGGCTGTCGAACCCACCTTGTCGGCCACAAGCAGAATGTCGCGTTTGCATTCGGGGTGGGCCAGCAGCAGGGCATCGGGATACTCCTTTTTCAACGCTACGATTTTCTCGAGCGAGAATTGCGAGTGCACGTGGCAGGCACCGTCCCACAGCAACATGTTCCGACCCGTGACGCTGTTGATATAGTTTCCCAGATTTTTGTCGGGACCGAAGATAATCTTCTCGTCGGCCGGGAAGCTCTCTACTATCTGTTTGGCGTTCGACGAAGTCACCACCACGTCGGTGTGTGCCTTTACGGCGGCCGAGGTGTTCACATACGAAATCACCTTGTAGCCGGGATGCTGTTTTACAAACTCGGCAAAGGCATCGGCCGGGCAACTGTCGGCCAGCGAACAACCGGCATTCAGGTCGGGGATGAGCACCTTTTTGTCGGGGCAGAGTATCTTGGCTGTCTCGCCCATGAAGTGCACGCCGCAAAGCACCAGTATCGACGCATCAGTCTTGGCGGCCCATTGGGCCAGCGCCAGCGAGTCGCCCACATAGTCAGCAATATCCTGTATATCGCCCGACTGGTAGTAGTGAGCCAGCACGACGGCATTCTTCTCACGCTTCATTTTCTCGATCTCGGCTACCATATCCACGCCTTCGGGAACAGGCATATCCACATAACCTTTGGAGATATTTACATCGAACATATATATTATTCCTTTTTTATTTTTTAATTTAAAATTCTTATTGTTGATGATAATAGGCTGTTGACAGTAAGGATAACTTCTTGTTAAAATAGTTGCTTTTTATCTTATCAACCTTCGGGGGTTACGTTATCCGCGTCTTGTCAACGTCATTATCTTGTTATAATGAGCCTATTAAATTCCTTATCAACTCCCTGTTTACAAACTGCAAAGTTAATAACTTTATTCTATTTGTATGATTGATAAATAGATATTTTGAGGTGGATATTTCAACTCACAACTGGTGCATATATTATTTGCATTTTTACGGAGAGGGGTAGTATAGAGGTAATTTTCTGATTTCAAAATTTTGTACCGCTTTTTAAGCCCTCATTTTATAACGGCTTATCCACACTTGTACACACGGTTATTAACGATGCTGTTTACAGGGTAGGAGACGGGTAAAAGGAATTGGCTTTGTCGGGTGTATGTATTATCTTTGTCGATGCTTGTAAAGAGAGTCGTTTATGAAGAAAAAGAGTATTTTCGACCTGCACCGGGTTTCGCAAGAGGAGTTTAAACATCTCGAAAAGATACCGTTAGTAGTTGTGCTGGACAACGTGCGCAGCCTCAACAACATCGGGTCGGTATTCCGTACGGCCGATGCCTTCAAGGTGGCCTGCATCTACCTTTGCGGAATCACCGCCACACCGCCGCACACCGATATACACAAGACCGCACTGGGGGCCGAGGATAGTGTCGACTGGATTTATGAGCAAGATACCTATACGGTTGTTGATAAGTTGTTGGCGGCCGGTTACGAGGTTTATGCCATCGAACAGGTGGAGGGGAGTATCAGTCTCAACGACATCGAGTTGGACAAGAACAAGCGATATGCCGTGGTGTTGGGCAACGAGGTAAAGGGGGTACAGCAGTCGGTTGTCGACAAGTGTACGGGCAGCATCGAGATACCCCAGTTCGGTACCAAACATTCGTTGAACGTTTCGGTTACGGCCGGTCTGGTCATTTGGGATTTTTTCAAACAACTGGGGTTATAGCGAACCCTGTTCTACCAGAATGCAGATGCGCTCAATGGTCTTGTCTTTACCTTCGGGTTGCCAGTCGGTCTTGAGCGAGGCGCCGAACATCTTGCCGAAGAATTGCCAGAAGTTGGCCCTGAAGCTTCCCAGAAAAGCCTTTATCAACTCGTAGGACGATTGGTTACACTCTCTGTTTATCAGCTTGATAAGCATCTTGCCTTGCGACAAGGTAAACTTTTTCAACACCGGTTTATATTGTTGAAAAACCTCTTTCTCCATACGTTTCATGTGCTGCTCGCGAGCCTCGTCGTCGGGGAGAGTCTCCATATATTCATACGTCTCTATGAAGATATTGTAGATGAGTTTGGCATAGGGTAGGGTCTTTTTCACATCGCGTACGGTTTTCCAGTAAAATTTCTCCTCTTTTTTGTTTTTGAATTTTTCAGGAGGATATACATAGAAAGTGCGCAGTCCTATCAACGCTACCGTATCGTTGTCGATAACTACCCGATAAAAATGTTTATAAGCCGGATGTTCCTCCTGAAAGATCTGTGCCTGAAGGCTCGGAACCATCAGAAAGAGAAAAAGAAACAATATGGACCATCCTCTTTTCATCGGGTACAAATGTAAATCTTTCGATTTTTCGATGACTATTTTTTTGCAATAATTATAATATTAACCGGTGTTGATAGTGTATGTGTACAGATTGTCCATATCTTGTGGATATGATTGTTTATTTATGGTTAATAGTTTAATAAATAGAATTTTACAAATTGTTTATAACGTGAGTATTTTTTGTATTTCGGTGGTTGAAAACCCGTGGATAAGCTGTTGGTATGGCTGTTTTCAGACTTTTGCCTCCCGATTGTTTTTTCATAAGTTGATAAATCGTTGACATCCTTGTTTATTATTCTTATATATAAGATCGGA
>OJNR01000269.1_pt1 | contig 39630 bp, 23 predicted proteins | sample 1597901 | NCBI WGS metagenome assembly OJNR01 (sample SAMN01915223, study PRJEB22387) | human gut metagenome | isolation source: stool | host: Homo sapiens | place: USA | reverse complement strand
ATGCTCAGTATTGCAGAACGACACAAATACATTCTCGACAAGCTCAATTCCCAAGGATTTGTAAAGGTTCTGGATATCGCCCGCGAACTGGACGTAACCCCCGTTACCATACGAAAAGACCTGAAGCTGCTGGAAGAAAAGAAACTTTTGTTCCGTACGCACGGGAGTGCCAGCCCGGTGAATCCCCATACGGCCGACATCAATATCCACATCAAAGAGCGTATCAACAGCGAAGCCAAGCGGCGTATCGCCCACAAAGCCATCAAACTGATCGAGCCCAACGATTCGATTATCGTGGCCTCGGGCAGCACCGTCTACGCCTTTGCCGAAGAGATTACCGACGACTTGAACCTGACGGTGGTCACGGCTTCGCTCAACGTATCGACCCTGCTCAACCGGTTTGAGCATATCCATGTGATTCAATTGGGCGGAACGCTGCGCAAAAGCTCCTTCTCGGTGATTGGCGACCTGGCCACTCACGCCTTCGACAACCTCACCTGCTCCAAGCTCTTCATGGGAGTCGACGGCATCGACCTCGACTACGGGCTCACCACATCGAACATCGACGAGGCCCGACTCAACCAACGCATGATTGCCGCTTCGCTGCACACCATCGTACTGGCCGACTCGTCCAAGTTCGGCAAACGGGGTTTCGGAAAAATCTGCACCCTCGACCAGGTCGATGTCATCGTTACCGATTCGGGCATCTCGCCCTCGATTGCCAAGAGTATCGAAGAGGCCAGTATCGAATTGATTATTGCCTGATTTCGAATTTAATCCTATTTACAAACAGGCATAAAGAAACGAAAGGCGTGGATGTCGATTCCACGCCTTTCGTTTCTTATCGTTTTTCAGCCGGTTAAGGGTGTAATAGACCCATCGGTCTATTTCACCACCACTTTCCCCTTAACCGGATTTTTCTGTCCAATCCGTATCACATAAACACCCGACTCGATTTCAAACTCGTCGGTTGCACCGGCGGCCTGACGCACCACTTGCTGACGGCCCAACGTATCGTAGACACGTATCGTCTCACCGCCTTGGAGGTTCACCACACGCAACCGCCGCTTTTCGGGCGAATAGAAGCTGGGCGAAAGCATCTCGTCATCCAGCTTGCCGAAGGTGAGTGTGAAGCGCCCGGTCTCTTCGGCCTTATCGTCGACGGTAAAGCTATACGAACCCCTCTTCAGGTCGACCTTGGAGCCGATGACGTGATCGGTCAGGATTACCTGCTCGTAACGGTCGAGGTCCGAGTCGTCGGTCAAAGCTATCTCGTAGACGCCGGCCTCGCCGGTATAAACTCCCAGCGGAGTCTCGCCCTCGACATCGGCCGTCTGGGTGTGGGTAAACCGCACCCCGTCGGCATTGTAGACGTAAATCTGGGGTACCCGCGGGTCGAAGCTCATCATCTTCAACGCATCGTTGCTCATGTCGAAGTCCATAGGCTCATCGTCTATCACATCGGCTACAAGCGATACACAGTCGCTGCCGGCCGCCGGGTTGTTGCCCGATATGCTCAGCCGGAGGCCGTGCGGTGCCGGCGAGGTAGTCAGCGGAATGGCGGGTTTGTCCAAGGTCAGTTCTTCCGACTCGAGCAGAGTTGCCGTCTGGGTGAAGAGAGCCGAGAAGGGAGCTATCGTGTTGCCCTCCCACGAGTTCAAGGCGACGAAGCTGCGGGCTGCCGAATCATACGAGTAGAGAATGTGGTCGATGCTCATCTGCTCGCTGGTGTAGGAGCAGAGATACGGAATACCGAAGAGGTTCCAGCCCATGTTCTCCTTATAGGTAAACTGAGGACGCCCGTTCACCACATTCTTCAGATTGTATTGCCGCAAGAGCAGACTCTTCGCTCCACTGGCCGTCTCTTCATAAACAGGCAGAGCCGATGAAGACTTGGTGAAGCGCACGGTCACCGCATCGGTTGCCACAGGGGTAGCCATGAGGTAACCCACGTTGGCGCCTATCTGACTATTTTCGAAGGTCCAGTATTTGCTGTTTTGAGGAGCTACGGCACTATACAAATCCTCGGCCCGTTTGGCTCCGTCGTATTGGTAGAGATACAACTGTTGTCCACCATTGTCGTTCACCGCGTCGGATGCCTGTATGGCCTCGACGGGATTGCCGTCGATAGTAACGCCGTTTTGCAACGACCCTCCACCGACTGCCAACGAGAAGGGCAGGCTCACCATATCCCACGAAGCGGTCGAGGCATCGATGAGCGGACTCAGGTCGCGCTCGATGGCCAGATTGTAGAGCGATACGGCATGATTGCCGGCCCGCAATCCGGCCGAATGACGCAACAGCAGGAAGGAAGGCGAGAAGGTGCGTGTAAAGGCCGAAGTCATGCGCAGCTCGCCATACTTACCCACATAGACCACACTACCGGCCCGCGGATAATCGGTATCGTTCAGGTTGACAACCAGGTTGTCGGCCGTATTCCAGGTTTCGAAGCAACCATAGTCGGGACATCTCTGCCCGTCGGCACTCAAGGCCTTGTGACCGAGCATGCGCTTATTGCCCAGTGCATCGCAATCGGTCGAGAGGTTGATAATATCGACATAGCTGTCGACATCCCTGATTTTAGGAACCGTATAGCCGTCGATAACCGTCGTACCGTTCGCACCCGGCACTTGCAACGCACCTATGCTGAAGAGCGGAGTATCGTCCCGGTCGGAGAGCTGGTAAAGCAGATGCGACTCATTGGGCAGATAGGTTCCCACATAGTGCGGTGTATAGGGAGCGCCTGCGACCATCGTAGCGGTACCGTCGATCGAGTTGATGACCCGACCCGGGCCCACAATCTGGTCGCCCTCGCCTACAGCCGTCACATGCACGGCAGCTCCATGTTCGCCCAACTCGACGGCATGTGAGGCCACCTCGTTGTCGTGCAACAGCACGTTGTAGAGCAATCCGTCGCTCTCGACGGCCACCCCGTCGGGGTTCACATTGTCGTAGATGACACTGTTGGTTATGGCGAACGAGTCGGCAGCAATCACGGCAGGACTGTTCTTGCCCCCCTTGATATGGAAACCATTCAGCTCGGCCCAGTTCTCGACAATCGTTCCGGCCAGGCGGTCGTTGTCCGAGCGGACTACCGGCACACCCTCGGCCTCAACCGAGAGGACACTGTTGGGAGCATTCTCCTCGAGCAGACCCTGCCGTTGGGTTATCGAGGTCTCGTTGGTACCTCTGAAACCGCCATAGACCTTCACATTGGCCATCCATTGCAAGGTAGTGGGCAACACATAGTCGCCACCGGCCACCCACACGGTACCGTAGGTTCCGCTCTCTTCGGGGTCGCCCGAGTAGTAGGCCGAGTAGACAGCCTCCTGCAAGTCGCCCATGGCATCGTCCCAGCTCGAGCCCAATCCGTAACCGTTGGGCTTTACATAGAGGTTAGGATAGAACAACCGCTGGTACTCATAGGCCCCGATGTCGATACTGTTACCGGCAATACGACGACTGCCGCTGGCATCGACAAACATCACGCGGGCCAACGAATCGCCGGCTGCTACCGGCTCCTCGACCGAACCGAAAGGATAGTAGGCAAAGAGGTCGGTATACCAGCGGTCGTTCTCCTCCTTGTCATAGGTCTCGCCCGCCATGTACCGGAAACCGGTATTGATGAGCTTACGTCCCGGACGTATACCATATTTCTTGTTCAGCGGTTCCGACTCGTCGGGAGCCTCGAAACGAGGACCATACGACATGTTTTCGTTGTCGGAACTCAAGGTCTTGTTCAGATTGGCAGCCTTGTCGCCCAGCACGACGCGAGCCGAGGGATTCCAATAAGCATAGACGGCATTGGGGACTTCGGCACTCTCGTCGTCGATTTGTATCGCATTGCTGTAAAGCGTAGTATTGTCGACGTCTATCTGGTGGGTCAAGTCGCTGGCCGACGGGGTCTGACCGGCATAGTTGCGCCAGAAGATATTGTTATAGACCTGCAACGGGTCGGCGGCCGAGGCTCCGCGGGCATAGAGGCCACCCCGGGTATTATCGGCAATGGTGTTGCTGATGATGTTTCCCGAACCGTTCATGGCGATACCCCAGGCGTCGTTGGTATGGAACACCGAGTTGTAGATGTAGCCTTTGTTCAGGTATACGGCCGCCCCCTGCTCGCCGGCTGCCCGGTTGGAGACAAACATGCTGTTGCGAATCGTCGTATTCGCGTTGCCGGCATAGATGGCGGCACCGGTCGAACCCTCGCCCGTAGCATCGGCTGCATTCCCTTCGAGGAAGGTGATACCTTCTATATAGATGGGTGCCACACCACCGTTCTCGCCGGCGGTATCCATCGACTTGTCGATGTACATGAGGTGTTTCGAGTCGTCGCGGTTACCTCGGATATAGGTCGGGTACAGAACCGGATCGCGCAGGTTGTCCATGGTCACGTCGGTACCGGTGATGTTGTCGGGATAGCCGCCCCGGAAGGTCAGGCTCTTGGTCATGTTGCCGAGATTCTCGACATAGGGTTTCGAAACCACAAACGAATAGCCCCCCGCTTCATCCTTCAAGTAAGGCACATATTCGCCCGAAGCAATCTTGATATACTTGTCTTTCTGGTTAGGACTGAGCAACAGCACCTGTATGGCCTGGTAGATGTTCGAGGTAGCCTGTTCCCACGATACACCGTTGTTCTCCTTGTCCGATACGGTCTCGGTACTCTTCACATACAGGATGTTACCGCCGAAGGGTGTGAGCGATACCGACTCGTACTCATAGGCACCGATGTCGATGACACCCTCTTTCCACTCCTTCACGTCGATCATGTCCACACCATTCTGTTTAATAATGTGGTAGGTATCGGGCTCTTTGGTGATACGCCACTTGCCGTTGAGGGTATCGGGTACATTCTCGCGACCCCACTGGTTTTGTGCGGCATAATAGCCCTTACCCGAACCGTCGAGCACCACGGGGTCGGTGGTGATGGTCGAGCTCTGTACCGACCCGTCGGGGTTCATCACGATGTTCGTATTCAGTTTGCGGGTACCGCCATTGGTACCGCGGTTGACGAGCGTCGAGAGCGAAGGCAGCGAGAAGTCGGCCATGGCGAAGTAGTTTTCGGCACCGGCATAGTCGCTGGGGAATCCGAAGCGCGGCCCCATCACTGCAGCGTTGGCTTGGTCGAGGAATACCTCGAAGTTGCCTACCGACTCGTCGACATCGGCAGCCGAGGTTACAATCTCCCAGTTATCGGTATTGATGCACTCGGCATCGTCGTTACCCCAGAGAACCGTATTGGTGAGGTTGTTGCCCGTAGCCGACGTCGCATAGACGGTGCAGCCTGTCGCGGCCCCATCGCTCGAGTTGCGCACGATGGTGTTGTTGACCAGTTGCGACTCGGTACCCGTCTCGGCATAATAGCCCGAGCCTACGGATGCCGTATTGTTATATATCACGGTGTTGACAATCTGCGAACGGCCACCCTCGCGCAGGTAGATGGCACCGCCCGATTTGCCGGAAGCCGAGTTACCGCCCAGGATAGAGCCGTAAATCTCGATGTCGCTGGCATACACGGCACCACCGCCGAAGCTCGACTCGTTGAGCAGCAACTGGCAGTTGCGCAGGGTGATGGGCGACAAGGCACACAAGGCACCGCCGCCGTGGTCGGCACACAAGGTGTTACCCTTAATCAGTTTCAAACCGTCGAGAAGCACCCGTTCGCTGGCATTGGCATCGTTGTAATAAGCCACATGAGCCGTACCGGTGCCACCGCCTACATCGCCCGAGAGAATCGTCTCGTTGGAGTATTCGAAGTCTTCGAGCAAACCGTTTCCGTTCCAGTCCTGGCGAGGCCGTTCGCTGGTAAAGGATTCACCGGCGTAGTATTGGTCGGAGAGCGAGAAGCTCTCGGTCTTGTCTTCGGTTACAATATTGATGTCTTCGGTCAAAGCAGTCTGACCTTCCTGATTGACATTATTGATAGATATATCGCTGATGGTTACTGTATAGGCAGCTTGACCATTGTAATAGGGAGCTACGGTAACAACAGAAAGCATATCTCCACTGGCAAGAGGAGTACCCGAATAGTCAGAAGCAAAAACCGCAGTCCCGTTGACATAAACCTGTCCCGAATATAAGTCGGCTGTCAGGCTATAGTCTCGATTCGTACTTATTCCCGAGGGTATCGTAAACGTGAGGCTCTTCCTCAATCCGTCGACGGCATAGAGTTGCAGTTGCATTTGCGAAGTACGGGACCCGACATTCAAAGACGAGAAGCGGACTGTCGCATGCAGGTATCGGGAAGCACTGTTGTACTTATTGAACTCCACAGCCTGCGGGAAACGGAAGTAAGCTCCCAACCGTGTATTATAATAAGCATAATACCAATCCGTACTCTGACGAGTATTACTCAACTCAACACCATTACTCCCCGAAGTTCCAATCGAGGCTCTATTGGCATTAGGACAATATTGCATTCCATACTCACCGGCCGTATTGCCAACGGCAGCAGTGTTGGAGATATAGCTGCTATATGTACTACCTTGGCTGGCCTGCGAGAGATTATCCATCGAAATCAAACTGACCGGAGTAGGATCAAAAGTAGTCGTAATCACATCGGTTGCCACTATCTCGGTAGCTGTTGTCGTAGCCGACTTGCGATTGTCGATAGTAGCGCTGTACAGAGTCGTTCCGGCAGACAGCCCTGCGACTCGAATATTTTCAATAACAGGAGCCGTATCCCGGTCGGTATTACCGATAGCCAGGAAGCGCAAGTCATACACATACTCGGTAGTCGAGTCGGTCGAGATAACCGGCAAGGCCAGTTCATCGGGAAGATTTATACCATTGACCAAAACTTTCAGAGACGAAGCCGAAGTCTCGTCGGTGACAAAGTGGAGGAACCACGAAGCGGGTTCGTTGGACAAAGCCTTTACATCGGGATGGAAGGTAATAGTACCGTCGCCACCCAGCGTATAGCTGTAATTGTCCTTGTTCCAGGTGCCGGTAGCGTCTATCCGGTTCGACGGGTCGGACTTGAACTGTTCGATCCAGCTCTCGTAATAGGGCAAATTGCTGCCTCTAAAACCACCGTAAATCGAGGTATGGCGGTTGAGCACAAACGAAGCACCCGTGTTGTCGGCCTTAAGAGTCTTCTTGGGATTGAAAGTACCCTTCGATACCCAGATTTCGCACTTGCGATTGGCAGCCTGGGGATCGTTGACGAAGTTGGCATCGTTGGCAAAGTAGTCGAGAGCCTGTTGAATATCGCCCAGCGCATTACGCCAACTGTGACCGGTAGCCAAGCCCTGTGCCGTTTGCGACACATACAGGCGATAGACTCCCTGCCCACCCTGTTCGGCATCGGTCTCGCCGGAAGGCTCGATAATCAGAGGCCCGCTGTAGGTCAATGCACCCACGTCGAAATAGTCGCGCAGAACAGAGCCGCCGGCTTCGTAGTAGCGGTCGGTACCCAGCAGGTCGAGCTGCGAAATGTGCAATGCCTCCATCAGGGCGGCATCGGGTTGCTCTACCTGAAGACCCGAACGAATGAGCGACGAAATACGTTTCAGCGTATAGTCATGATTGTCGGGGTCGATAAAGCCCGGCGTATTCAGACCCACGATAGTCGAGGTGTTTGTGTTGAGGCTCGTCAAGGCCATATTGCCATAACCGATTACCTTGAGCCCCTCGACGGCACAGTGGCTGAAGATATAGCTCTGATACTTCACTCCGGCAAAGGTAGTATCGACCTCTTGCGACATGTTTCCGTAGATGTTCTTACCGTTGCCCGAATCGTTCATCCAGAATACCGAGTTGAGGATGATGGGCTTGTCGGCCACCGATATACCGCCACCTACTCCATTGCTCGTCGAGGTGTTTCCCACTACGGTACAGTTCACCACCATCGAGTTGTCGTCGGCATAGATACCGCCGCCATTGGCACTCTCGTTGGCGTAAATCACCGAACCGGTGACGCGTCCGCCCGGAACCAGATAGACGCCGCCACCCTTGTCGGATGCGGCACAATCATAGACAATACAGTTCTGCAACAAGCCGTTGGCCGTCACCTTGGCACCACCGCCCGACTGCCATTCGGCATCGGAGGGGTGGTTGGCGTTACCATTGACGATATACACACCGTCGAGCGTGGCAATCTCGGGGTTGGGGTCGTCGTAATAGGTAGCCCCTTCGGCCGGTACCGACGCATTGTCGCTGTGCTGTTTCATACCGAAGGTAACCACGCGATAGACATCCTCTTCGGACGAGCTGCCCACCATACCGCTGAATACAGTCCGGTTCAACTGAATGTTGCGCCCCTCGACCGTCTCGTTATCGTCGGCTCCGGCAAAACCGCCATAAACCTCGACACCGGCCGGTATGATAAAGGTAGTCGTACGCGGCTGGTCGGTCAGCACGGCATCGGTCGGGTAATAGGTTCCACTGGCAATATGTACCTGTATGCGGGAGATATTGCGGTATTTGCCTCCATTGTATGTATCCTTGTTGTGGATGATATATCCGGCCCAGTTGAGTGCCTTCTGCAATTTGGCCTCACAGGCGGCATTGGTCCACGACGAGCCGTCTACCGTACCGTTGGCGGCCTTGGTCACATAGATGACACCCACCTCCTCGCCATCGATTGTCTTGATAGCCGGCAAGATAGGCTCGCTCTGGTCTATCTCGTAGGCACCGATATCGATCGAGCAGTCTTTGAAACGGTCGGTATAGTCCATATCGGTCTCGGGCAACGTAATCCCCTCGGGGTTGTTGTTACCGGCATTGATACAGGGCGACGTACCCTGCAGACGATAGTTGGCATCCTCCTTATTGGCAGGAGTACGATCGACAAACTGGGGATCGGCCGTAATCAATCCTTCGACCGTGAGATTGCCGTTATTGATATACCCCCTCGACGCAGGCACACAACAACGGCTCAAGGTCATGGTACAATTGGCGGCTTTATAAATCTGGTAACTCGTTTGATTGCTTGCTCCCGTATTGTGATAGACTATCGTATTGTAGATTTTCATCTCACTGGCACCGCCCCCATTTTCCAAGAACCAGTTACCACCATAGATAGCTCCCACCGAACCCGAGTTGTCGGACACCGTATTGTTGTAGAAGCTACCTACTTCGAGATAAACGGCCGAGCCCCATGCGGTTCCCGTGTTGGCTACATTGCCCACAAACACACAGTTATAGGCCGTACCGGCACGCATATAGATGGCACCACCGTAATTCTCGCAATACTGGGGGCCCAACTTGTTGCTGAAGAACGAACAGTTGGAGAAGACACCATCGTTACAGAAAGCGGCGCCACCACGACCCTGTACGGCATCATGTTTGTTTTCAGGGCTACGTCCCGAACTGTTGGGTACGAAATTGACGTTGTTCCGAATCACGCAGTTCTCAAGACGTCCGTTCTTGCGCAGGGCCACTCCGGCACCACCATCCTTACCGTGGTTGATGCGGGTACGTCCGTTCTGTATGGTAAAGCCGTCCCAAATAGTCTCTATGACAAAGGGGTTGAGCGGACGATTGGCCAACTCGGTACTCGACAAATAGCTGAAATTGCCTTGTTTCGTACGTTCATAATAGGGGAAAGGTTGCGTCAATACCCGACGGGTCTTATTGGCAGCCACATACCCAGAATTCAACTCATAAGAGTTTTGTTCACTGAATCCGCAAATAGGCCCGTAGAGCGAATGGTTCTCGCCGGTGGCATCGACCTGAGTCGCCTCGGCGGTAGTCATGGTTTGAATGACAGTCGTATATACCCGGGGGTTACGCTCCTCCTTACCGGGTGTACCGGTACCGGGGAATCCGCCATATACCTGCACGGCATCGCGCATGAAGAATCCGCGACGGCTGGTATATTCGCCCTCGGCTACCCACACCTCGACCAGAGCCGTAGTATCGACCTCGGGAATATTGATAGACGTTTGACCCTGACTAGACCACCACGTCAACTCGTAATAGCTCAAGGGCTCATAGGCAATACTGCCGTCGGCCTCCTTTTTCAACGAAGCCTTGTAAGCCATGTTCACCGCATATTGCAAACCGGTAATGTAGTCGGTAGCGTCGTTGCTGTTATACTCGATCTGGTCGTAAGGCAGACCGTCGTCGAAGCCGTACCAGGCGTTACCGTTGATGGCGTTGGACCACGACGAACCGTCGCCCGTACCGAAGTAGGTCGTCTGGGGGTTCGAAGCCGTACCGGCCGGACCGCTGCGTACATAGACTACCGACCCGATGGGGTTCAGACAGGTGGCCTCGTAGGCACCTATATCGGGAGCACCACCCACTACGTAGTGGTGACCGGTGATATCGGCATCGAGCAACAGGTCGGGATCGCCCACCACGCTTTCGTCGCCGGCAATTACCAACGGCGATTCGCAATTGGGCTCAAACCGCGCAGGACCACCCAGCGGAGTATCGTAGCCGCTGGCTACCGCACCCACGCTACGAGTGGGGTTGACAAAGGCGGGATACATGGGGTCGCCCGGCACAATGCTCAACTGCAGGTTGTCGCTCCAGAGGGCCCACCCCTCAGGGGCGTATTGTATGGCATTGTTTCGGATGTCCATACTCGTGGCCATTCCCGTAATTTGCAAATCGGTAGCAGCAATCGTACCGGTCGAGGTATTGCCCCACAGCACCGAGTTGTAGAGCATCAACTGCCCGTCGGCGGCACAGATGCCCGGGGCGTTGTTGTGAATGACGGTACAGTGGTTCAACCGGGCATCGTTCTTGAGCACTACGGCCGCATTCAAGGGGTCGCTGCTCAATCCGGTATTGGTATTGTTATTCACTACCGTGTTGGTCATCACCAGTTTTTTCGTGGCACCCAGCATAGTGACGCCGGCACCATTGGTAGCGATATTGTTCTCAATCATACAGTTACGCACATACAGCGTACCGTTTTCGTGGAGGATTCCACCTCCCGACTTGATGACCGAGGATCCGTTGGCAGCATCGCCGTTGACAATGTGGAAACCGTCGATGACAGCCGTACCTTCGTCCGACATGGTCACCACGTGATACAGATTGCCTCCGGCCAGGGTACCGTCGAATACGGTGCGGTAGTCGACCGGGTTGCGCATGGGTTCGGCATCGCTTCCCCCGGCAGGGACAAAGGTTTCGCCCTCGACCGTCGACCCTTCGGTGCCGGAAAGTTTGGCATTGAAGCCGCCATAGAGCGATACACCGCCCCGCAAGATTACCGACGAGGTGCGACGGTCGCTACCCACGGCCCTCCATACGGGATGGATAGTACCCTCTTTCACCCACACTTCGCGAGGAGCACCGGGATACTCGGTGGCAGGGAGCGAGGCCAGATACTCAAGAGCCTGGTTCCCCGAAATCATGGGCGAATCCCAAGAGGCTCCCGACAAATCGCGGTCGGTGGCAGGGTCGACAAAGATAACCAGCTTCTCCACGCCATTATCCTCAATCACACTATATTGTATCGTCGGCCGATCCGAGGTGAACGCACCCAGTATACGCGGCTCGACATAGGCCTTACTCAAAATATCGGTAGCCGGCACATAAAACTGCATGTGTATCGGGGTATATCGCACATAGGGGGCATCGGACGAAGTTCCGCCCTTCCGGTGCAAGGCCGACTGTTCCGACGGTACCCACCACTGCACGTCGTAAATAGTGTGCAGCACACCGTCGAGAGTTTGGGTGCCGGCTACATCGTCGGCAGTAGTCTGATAGACTCCGGCCGCACCGTTGACCACATCTACCCCATCGACTACGGGGTTGGAAAAGTCGGGATAATTGGAATTGAACTCTGCAGTCGACGAAGTACCCTTCGCATTCTGGTCGGCCAGAGCATATGTATTCTGAGTCACGGTATTGACCCCCCAGATGGTATTGGAGAGGTTTTGCAACGCCGTGTTATAAATTTGTATCGAAGCCGGAGCCGAAGCGGTAGCCAGACGGCCGTTTTTGCCGAAGAACTGACGCGAGTGCTCGATAGTGGCATTGCCCCACAAAACCGTATTGTAGACGATGCCAAACCCGTCGACAACCATACCGCCCGAATTTCCTTCCTGGTCGGATGCTACGGCCACACAGTAGTTTTTCACCACCGTCGACGAAGAGATGCCACCCACCCGGTCGAAGTAGATAGCACCGGCATCGGAGGCGGCCGTGTTGTTCGAGACAAGCACGTCGCTCAATACCCCCCGATACATGTTCTCTTGCATCTCGTCATAGTCGGGGTTGTTGTATTCGGCCTCATCGACATAGATACCGGCACCCACACGGGCCGTATTGTTGGTAACCATCGTGCGGAATACCGTACCGTTGCCCAGCAGATACACACCGCCGCCCAAGCCGTTGCGCACCTGCACACCCGGCGAAGCGTTGCGCATGACCAGACTGTTCGTCAGCATACCGCCGTTGTTCATCATCACGCCACCGCCTCGGGTCAACGCATAGTTCTGGTAAATAATACAGTTGGAGACTACACCTTTATCGACAAGGTACACGCCGGCACCCATACGGGTCGACTCGCCTCGCTCGCCATAGTCGGCACAACCGCCGGTAATCACCACGCCGTCGAGCACGGTCTCTACGACAAGCGGTTTGGCCACCACAGGCTCATATTGGGTTGTGCGTTCGTAAAAGCCTTCCGAGGCAAACCACACCACGTGATAGGAGTTTCGACCGTAGTACGGCTCCCAACGCTGGCTGCCGGCATTCCACCGCCAGCCCTTCTGGGCATCGTCGTTGCGGTCGACGTCGCCACTAAAAATCGTGCGATTGACAAAGGCCCACTGTGCATCGGGTTGATTGGGGTCGCGCGGACGGGTCGTGCTGTTGTTGATACCCTCGTCGCCGGTCTCGCCGCGGAAACCGCCGTAGACCGAGATACCGCTGCGCATCACAAACGAGCGGTGCCGCTCGGTATTCCCTTTCGTACCCGTCTCGTCGGTAAAGGCCGTAGTGGGGTAATAGGTACCGCCGGCTACCCACACCTCGCCGATGACATTGCGGGCATACAACTGGTCGATGGCCATCTGCACATCTTGCAGCGCCAAACGCCACGAACTGCCGTCGCGCACCTCGCCCGGCGAAAGTTCGGGTTCGTCGGACCGAAGCTGGCGCACATACAGAATGTTACTGCCCGCTACCGGCTGGTATTGATAGGCACCGATATCGAGCGACTGGCTTACGACACGCGGATTGCCGGCAATATCGAACGATACGTCGGTCCCGTAGTAGATATTCAGCGTCGTCATCCATGAGCTCTCGGCATTGGAAAGGTGTGCCGAGTTGTGTTGCAACAGGAACGACGGAGCCAAATCGGCATAAGCCGGAGACTGTATCACACCCACCTGTGCCGTAGGATTCACAAAGTTGGGAGTCGAGCCCACCAGATCGTTATAGGGAGCCAACGAGATATTATCGCTACCGGCCTCCTCGTCCCAGTTCACAATGGCACAGTTCGACACATTATCGGTCAAGGCCTCGAAACCGCTCAACCCGGCATGGTTCACCGGGTCGATATTCCAAACAGAGGTATTGGACACGGTAATCGACGTGCCCGGTACATCGGCATCGTCGGGGCGACCGATTCCGTACAACTGGTTGTTGGCAATGGTATTGTTGACAATCGACGTAGCGTCGTAGACACAGATACCGCCACCGTTGTTATTGTAAATCAAGTTGTTGAATATCACACCCGTCTCGGAGTAGATACCACCGCCATAGCCGTAGCCATAGCGGTTGAGAGCCGAGTTGGAAACCAACACCGAACCGTACACGAAACAGCGCTGGGCATCGGCTCCGCGATTTTTCCGGATATAGATGGCTCCGCCCCGCGTGGCAAAGTTGTAGTGGAGCAGACAGCGTTCTACCCCGCAACCCGTACCGCCCAGCAGCACACCGCCACCATAACCGGCTTCGCCGGTACCCGTGGCCGAACCGCCGGTAATGGTAATGCCGTCGAGAGTCACATCGACACTCGTGGGGTCGAAGGTCACAACCGTATTGAGGTTATCGGCACGTGTCGTATTTTGCGAAGGGTCGAGCGAGGCAACCGTCGTATCGTCGCCCATATTGTCGTTGCCCAGGCGGTCGCCCGAGAATATGGTCTGGTAGGCAAAAGCCCACGGTTCCTGCCTATTACCCGAGTATACATTGCCATACACCCGCTCGTCGAGCGTGGTCTCACCGGCATAAATCAGAGTTCCCAAATCGTCAAATACCTGGCCACGGAAACCACCATAGACCACAACCTGATTTCCTTTCAGCACAAACGAGGCACTGCGTTCGTCGCCGGGAAGCTGGGGCTCGGTGGGCACATAAGTACCGGCGGCCACCCAAATCTGCAACGTAGAATTGATGTTGTTCCACGTGTCGGTCGACCGGAGTATCATCTGCAAGTCGGAACCCTTGGCGGCATTGGCCCACGACGAGCCGTCGAACGTACCGGCCCCCTGGGGCGATACGTAGATACGCCGCACGTTATAGGCCGGCCTTGCCGGATTGATTGTTGTCTGGGCATAGGCCGTCGCCCCGTCGAGCAACAATACCAACAACGACACCACACCGGCCCACTGCCCGATGCAACGTGTTGCGGCAGAAACTCGAGCCGCAAATTTTTTGAGTCTTATAGTCATTCCGTTCCACATATCATCATACCGTTTTATATCGATGCGGTCCATCGATAATTATACTCTGTTTGCGAAAAGCCTACCACATTGAAGCGCAGCAGATAATAAGGCGCCACAGCCAGGTCGGCAGGCGTATCTATATGCACGTTGTAAACCGTTTTCTGCTCGTAACCATCGGTATAGGCACTCCGCACGGTCAACTCGATGTCGAGCGACCCGCTGTCGTACAGATAGCTGTCGAATCGGCCGTTTATCCAGGCGGCTTGCCCCGGACCGCCATTCCCCGTGAGGGCTACCGTATGCGAGGGGTCGGGCGTGTTGGCATGCACGTCGAAAAAGAATCCGACCCGAGGTACATTCTTCAGCAACAACGAGGTCACCTGGGCCGAAACACAGTCGCCATGCGGCTTCAGGCCCTCTTGCCGGGCATTGTAGTTGGTAATGGCCGTACCTATGTTGTACATAATATCGACCTTCGAGGCCACCAGTCCGGCCTCAATCAAGCCCGAATGCTCCTCCTTGGTAATCTCTACATCGAGCAACTGGCCGGCAAACAGGTCGCGCGACGGCGTGGCTATCGTATTGAGTGCCAGCACCTCGTCGACCGTCGAGAGGTTTTGCCACTCGTCGTGCCGCCCGGCATTGACAATGGCATAGAACGAGGCCATGCACTCGGGTACCACGATTCCCTGAAAAACATAATAGTCGGTACTCTCGGGCACCTCGATATAGAAGTGCTCCATATAGGGGGTACCCTCTTTGAGAGGCCTCACATACATGAACAGGTGGATGTTCTTGATCGAGCCCGGCATATCGGGCGATGTACCCGGGTCGCCCGGCAGGTCTACCGACCTCGTCGCATTTGAACCCGTGTATATACTCAAGATCATACTCGACGTTTTCTGCGGCGTGGGCACTACCTCGGGCAGCATCGAGCTCTCTCGATGGCAGCCTGCCAACAGCCCGACAAGCGACAAAAGCATTACTATCGTATATTTCCGTTTCAAGGCAAATCTCGTTTTGAAGCATTCAAAAAAATTAAGGTTCTACTCTCGTTAAGGTGTAATCCATCACATATCCACATCGATATTGCCACCCGGTTTCCAATCGATGGTTACCGATACGGTAGCCTGCAGGTTGTGGCCGATGTCTATGCTGCCGTCGTCGCGTACCACGCCATATATATCGAGGCTTTGGCCGGCTTTCAACGGCTCCGACAGATGGATTGTATTTCGTGTTATCTTATCGTCTATATTTACGTATACATCGGTATTCCAAATGGAATTTTCGTCCGATTCACTCCGTTCCCACGACTCCGTCCGGCTGCCCGGCTCATCTTTCGACGGGAACGACATCGCTTCGAAAAGCGCAAGTCCTTTTTCATCTTTCCCCGTTTCATCCATCAGCACGACCACGGGACGATCGTACTCATACACACTGTCTTGGCACAGAAATCCGGAGGCTGTCCGGTTGATATAGCCAACTACCTGTTTTACCGGTATGACAGGGTTGGTTCCATAGCTAAGGTGTAACCTGGTTTGTGAGAAGCAAGGTCTCAATACGACCTCGACATATTGGTTGCGGTCGACAATCGTAAACTGTTTTCTCCCCACGTAAAGTTCCGATCCATGCGACGATACCGTATCGGCTGCCGACTCATAGGCCAGCTTGTAGCTGCCCGGCTCGACCGTGAGGTCCGAGGCCACGACACTGCTGCCACCCGCAATATTGGCAATGGCAAAATGGTGGTAATCGTCCATCGGCAAGGATATGGAATAGACATTGTCCGACGGCATATTTTCCCGCTCGACATGACGGTGATAAGCGAGCGACTGTCCCCCGTCGTAAAAGTGCATGTTCAGGTTGTCCATACTGCCCTTGAAAGTCTGGGGCAGAGCATCCTGCTCTATCTTGTATCTGACGGTGAAATTGTTACAATCGGACATATTGTCGTCGATGCAACTGCTCGACAACAGCAACAGGGCCGCCGATAGACCGCCAATCATCCAATGTTGCAAATCACCTGTTCTCATCTTTTATCTTTTTTGAGAGAATATCTCCGGCGGGCCGGGACCAGAGCCTGGCCCGCCGGAGATGAAAAAAATTTTTATGGGGTTATTTATTTGTATGCTTCAAGCGATTATTCGCCCAGTGTTACATCGATAACGATACCTTGTTTCCACTCAACATCTACAGCCAGAGCCAATTCCAGGCGCGGGTTGATCAGGTCGGGAACCGTGTTGTAGGCTTTTGCCAGCGAGCTGATGGTCAGATTGACCGTCGTGTTGTAGTCTTGTTGGAGCACACGGGTTACATCGGCAACATTGCTATTGTAAACCAGTTTACCAACCAGATAGAACGTACCATCCTCGGGAACTACGTTGCCGTTGAGGCCGTAGAATTGAGGACCATCGTTGTAAATCTCGAGAGCGATGTTGGGCGTATGACCCGGATCGTCCTGGTTACCGCTGGTGCAGTCGGCCGTTTCGGGCAACAAGCAGTACATGAACGGAGTGATTCCATCGTAGTTGGGTGCAGTGGCTGAAGTCAACTCATAGTCGGCTTGGTCCAGACGGGTATCGTAAACAACCTTCGAATAGGTGTCGCCATCCGAAGGGTGCATCTCCCAGTCGAGCTTATCGGGCAGACCACCTACCAGGATACCTTTCACGATGAAGTTGTGGTTGGCCAAGGTTACATGTGTTTGCTGACCACCTACCGTACCGGCAGGAATCGTAGCGCCATCGGTCGTTTTGATAGCGGCTTTCACATCGAGACGAGCAACACCGTAGTTGATGGTTTTGTTCAAGGCGATTTTCGTCGTGCTGGGCGAGATAACTTCACGAGTACCAGCGAGAACGCCATTATTCCACTGAGCAAATGCAGGCACATCCGTGTAGGCTACGGGATATGCGTTAGCCCAATAGTAGAGCGATGACGGATAGCTGTATGCCATTGAAGCGTCAGCTGTCGTTACAATGCCCGAACCGCCGGGACCGTTCTCATCAAATGAAATGATACCATCCGTCAGTTTGTAAGCACCTTTCGGCAGATTGACCGGGAAATTTTTATAAGCATCTTTAGCCAACTCAGTAGCCATGTTGTCAATCGAGGTCTTCACATCGCTGGCACCAGCAATCAGGCTGATGGGAGCAGTACCCAACTGATTCGTCAGATATTGCAGAGCCTGTTGCAAGCTCTTGAGCGATGCGCTGTTGAACTGATAGTATTCGTCGAGAACTTTCTGGGCAGCAGCCTGGTCATCGGCAGTCAGTTCGCCAACCCAAGTGGTCAGGGCGTCGGTCACATTGGTTTTCCAAGCAGCAATCAGGTCGGCAGCCGTCGAGTAAGAACCTCCCGAATAAGTACCCTCTACGATATTTTGGAGCGTGAAGGCGATGTCGGTAGGCGACAAGGCTGTAACCGATGCATCGGGAGTCATGTTCAGCACACCGTTATATTCACTTGCATGGTTAGCCTCGCCATAGAACAGGAAGGCTACATCGCCGGCAGGGATAGCTACATCGTTAAAGGTTTTTACAAAGTTGTCGGTATTCGTCTCGATTGTCGAACCCGTCAACTGAGTAAGACCGGCCAACACCGAATTCCCGGCTACATAACCTTCGGCAGTCAGGTTGAAGAAAGGCATCAAGCGCAGGTTCTTCATTCCCTGGAATTTCTTATTGAGCTGAACATCGACACCCGTTGCCCGAGAAACAGGGGTAGGAATAGCGAACGAAAAGCTCGTTTTCACTGCGTCGCGATCGCCCACGGGAGTAGTCCCGCTGGGAACTACCTCGTCGTTGGTACAAGACGACATTACCATGGCAGCAGCAAACATCACCGCGCCTGCTTTTGCCCATTTTGCTTTCATTGTTTTCATGTTTTTAACTGTTTTGTGTTAAAGGAATTGATTAATCGTTTTCTATATTTCTCATGTTTTGAATAGCCATTTTGTCCCCAAATTCTGCGGCTTGTTTGAATATGGCGAGAGCTTGATCTTTGTCCCCTTTACGATAGTAGGCCGTAGCCAGTGTGTTCAAACTGCGTTTGTCGTCTTGTATTGGTTGCAGCAAGGCAATAGCCCCCTCATAATCTTCACGTTCGATCAGTTGTTGAGCCTGATTGATTTTAATGGCATTCGAGTCGGGTACCGAAGTATAGTATACCCGCATGTATCCCGAGTTACGTTGCTCGGTAAATACCGACTTCAACATCTCGGCAAAGGGTTTCCCGCCCTCGAGATGACGCAACAGCCACTCCCGCCGATTGGGGTCGGGGGTGTTGTCGATGATGTCGAGCATCCGCTCCTTGCAGTCGAACGAACTGGCCTCGACCATGTCGCGCAATTCGCCCCAGGCCTCGCCGCCATTGGCTACCTCGTAGAGGCTGTCGGGCAACTGCATATAACGGTTCACATACTCTTTCAACACCTGGGCACGGGCACCGGCCAACCGTTCGTTGCGGAGGGTAGGACCCTCGGGCGAGGCAAAACCTACAATCAATATCTTGCCTACATCCGACCGGTCGTCGGCATAGATCTGTTTCAGTATGTCTACAATCTTGTCGAGTGTTTCGCCATTGTCTCTATAATCCCGGCGCAAGTCCGACTTGTCGAGGGGGAAGAATACCTTCAAGGCTCCCTTTTCACGCCATACCTGCATGGTCTCGGAGTAAGGCTCGTAAGCCGTCATCGGGAAGAGCACCTTCTCGACCTCGGCCAACCGCTCGGCCACACTGGGAATGAGCGGCACCGGCTTCACCTGCGGCTGATACGGAGGAGCTACCGCAACCTCACGACACAGCGCAATGCCCGGCAGTGGCGACACCCGGCAGCATCCCTCGCACTCACGCGCCAGACTCAACTCGACGGGAGTCTCGCTCATCCACGACTCGTAGGGCAACACCACGGCATACTTCACCTCGCCGCCGTTGACCGTCTGGTAAGGAACCGGTTCATACGTTTTACCGGTCAACACCTCTTCGCGACGGCGCAACTTCTGCTTGCGCTTGCCTACGATTTCGATTTCGTCGAGAGCTACCGAGTCCGACTGGTTCTTGAGAACCGGGGTTATGCGCTGTACATAATCCGACCCTACGGTGCGGTCGGGAACCGTCATCGTGAAATCGACATATACACTATCGCCCGAGCGGTGTATCGACGCATGGTCGATCTTCACCTCGGCTCCGGCAAAAAAGAGGGTACAAACGAATACCGACAGAAATATAATATATCTTTTCATGGCTTTTTACTTCAGGATATAAATTATAGAAATAGCAGCTTCGGTCGGTGCCAGATAGCCTTTGTGACCGTCGCCTATCTTGTTTCCGCACGTGCGGCATTCGTAATAATCGAACGTATTATACTTGTATCCGATTCCTACACTTCCCTCAATGCTCCACCGTGGACTCAAAATCCACTGGTAGCCATACGAGAGACCGGCTCCGTAGGTATTACCCTGATAGCGATACTTCTTTACATCGGGAAATGCTCCAAACAAAAAGGGAACCTGCCCGGCGTTAAAGTGCGTATAGAGCAGATGCAACCCGAAAAAGTGTCCATTAAAGGTTTGACACAGCCAATAGCGCACTTCAGGCTGTACCCGTATGTGTTTCCATTTCCGGTTATCTTTAAAGGTAAACGGATTATAATAAATATGTGTATTCAGTGACCAACGATCGGCCAGCCCCACCTCTACACCCAGTGTAGGAGTTGCTGTCAGCCAAGCCAGTGCATTACTTTTGACCGCAACCTTTTGAGCCGAGGAAAACAGGCTAACCGACATAACTATAATCGTTATGACGAGATTTATTTTTATACCTCTTTTCATGGTAAATGAAATATGAGTCTTTTGGTTTTTAATTAAAATTCTAGTCCCCCTATTTTTACTATGTTTTACCTATTGTTTTTTACATATCAGTCCCACATAAATTAACAATTTAATAAAATAGAACTATTTATTATGCTGCATCTCTATTTCTTAGTAGAAATGCGGCGTAAAGTTATTATAAATTAGTTTTTATTACAAAAATAAATACGCAAAAAGTTTTAGTTTAACATAAAACCTTATATTATCTTTTATGTTTCTTTCACTAAAATAGGCCCAAAGCCCCCATCAATAAAGGGTTAAACCACATCTAAATTTATATACGATTTATACGTTCGTTTAAAACAACCTATCGGGAAAAAACAGTTGATTCGAACAATCGCCACCCGTTCCTATCCAATACCCTCTCTCCCTCCAGGGGAATAGGGGTATTGGATATTTTTAGCGGGTTAACAGGCTACTCCACAATCTTATCAATGTATCTAAATCGAATCTGACCCCAGTAGAACCTCTTCATGATACACATTTTGACGCATTGACGCCAAAATTTGACGCATTGCCCGCTCGCCTGGCCCGGTCTCGACTATTTTTGTAGTTATATACAGAAAATACACCGACCATGAGAAAAGTCTTTTTCTTCCTTCTGGGGCTACTTCTTTCCCTCTGTGCATGCAAGGAGGAGAAACAGCAGGAACCCGAAATGCCCGGAACCCCTCCCGATGAGATTATCCTCACCGTATCGCCCGAACAACTGACTTTCGACGAGAACGATGCGTCGAAAAACGTCGTCACTGTCAGCACCAACACCTCGTGGCGGGCAACCGTGGCGAATGCCGCCCTGAAGATAGATCGAAGCGAGGGGACAAGCGGCGAGTGGACGATACGCATCACCGACGCTCCGGTCGGCGAGAGTTGCAAGCTCACCGTATCGACCGTACCCCGGAGCGACAACGAGAAAGCAGTCGTGCGCGAGGTGACCGTCACACGCGAAGCGGCGGTCGTTATCCCCGAACGCACTGTTATCTATAACAACGATTTCGACCGGGAGGTGGCGCAAAAGAATACCTACTGGCCCTACCTCGACCAGTTCGACGGCTGGAAAAATGCCTCGGGCACCGGCCAGGGCAGCGAGACCTACGACCAGATGAGCGTATCGGTACGAAGCGACTGGACGTCGGACTACGCCCCGTCGGCCGACTACAAGCCTTACGCCTCAGGAAAAAACAACCTCTATTTCAACAAGAGCGGCAGTTTCGTCGCCATCAACGGCATACGAGTGGGTGAAGAACGCGACTTCGTATTGCAATTCGGCAGCTCCGAGAACAAACTGTTCGACTACACCGACCTGCGGGTCGAGGTGGGCAACGGCTCGTCGTGGGTCACTCTTGACTATACCCGGCCGCTGACCAACAACTGGGAGCTCACTACCTGCGAGTTTTCAGTCGAGGGCCTTACCGACGGCACCCTCGGTATCCGGTTCAGCACCACCGACGGGGCCAACATGATGCGCATCGACGATGTGCGGCTGACCGACGGCGACCCGTCGGGCCAGGTCATCGCCTTTGACAATACCGTCTACCCCCCGGCCGAGCTGCCGGTCTACGGCACCAGCGACGAGGTGGTGACACACTACGGACTCATCGACGGCCAACGGGTGCGCAACTACACCCTGCTCTTCGACCGCGACAAACATGCCGCCCTGTGGGTAGCCTATCCCCTGCACGCCTGCTACCGGGGTGGCAGCGGACGCACCGATGCCTGGGCGGCCGACCCCTTGATCGAGGAGAGTTTCCAGGCGCTTCTCTACGGCAACCCCTACTGCTATTACGACGGTTATTCGCGCGGCCACCAGATACCCTCGGGCGACCGCACCGTGAACGACGAGCTGAACGGCCAGACCTTCTACGCCTCGAACATGACCCCGCAAAACAGCGACTTCAACAGCGGCGTGTGGGAATCGCTCGAGAGTAAAATCCGCAACAACATCTGCAACGATACCCTCTATGTGGTGACGGGCTGCTACTTCGGCAACGGATACACCACGACCTACGACGGCAGCTACGGCAGCAGCCGCGACCCCAACGCCAAACTGTGCGCCGTGCCTACCCACTACTTCAAGGTAATCCTGCGTACCCGCTCGGGCAATACGGGGAAAGCCATAGGCCAGTGCGACGCCGGCGACCTGAAAGCCATCGGCTTCTGGCTCGAGCATCGTAGCGACTATCCCACCGCCTTCAGTACCGACTGTTGCAAATCGGTAGAGTATATCGAGCAACAGACGGGATTCACCTTCTTCCCCACGGTCGACGCCGCGGTGAAACAACAATGCACACCCTCAGAGTGGGCTCTCTAACCTATCCCCACTGAGACAGACAATACTAAAAAAGGGGAAACGCCGACCGCCAGACGACTGATGTGTGGTCGATTATAAAAGACTGTAACCCGACGACTCGATCGAGGGTTCAGTCTTTTTTATTTCGGTACAGACAGAGTTTCCCGGGCCGTAAAAAGAGGCCCGCGTAATGTCAAAGGCAGGCAACAGAACGGGGCTTACCCCTCCTGCCGAAAATACAATCCGGTGAGAAAACGGCCGGAGCGCACACCCAGTGCCCGTGCCGAGAAAAATTCGTCGCTGTGCTCCCGGGTACAGATACCGGCCACCTCGATGTGCGAGAGTTCCACCCCGCAAGCCTCCAGCTCCTCGACGGCTGCCGCCCACAGGTCGATGTGCGACCGGCGCGACGGATAGCGCCGCACCACAGCCCGCTCGTCGAATCCGGCCGAGAGGAAAGCCTCGACCACCTCGTCGCCCACCTCGAAACTGTCGGGACCTATCGACGGCCCCACCGCTGCATACAAGCGGGCGGGCCGGGTATCGTAACGGGCTTGCATCGACTCGACCGTAGCGCGGATGATGTGGGCCGCCATGCCCCGCCACCCCGCATGCACGGCGGCACAAGCCCGGTGGTCGGGGTCGTAGAGCAGCACCGGCACACAATCGGCCGTAGAGACGGCCACAGCTATTCCGGTGCGGTCGGTCATCACCGCATCGACACCCTCGAGCATCTGTCGCCTATCGCCGTCAGGGCTGTCCTGCCAGTCGCGGGAAACCGCAGCCACCTCCACCCCATGCACCTGATGGGGAGCAGCCAGGCAGTCGAACCCCAAGGCATCGTGCAACCGCCGCCGGTTGGCAGCCACCCGCTCGGGAGCATCGTCGGTATATTCGCCCAGATTATCGGTCGAGAAAGAATCGTCCGTCACAACGCCCCCTCGGGTAGTGACAAAGGTGACGACACCCGGCAGCGCATCGAAAAGCGGGAAAGAGTACCAGCGGAAAGTATCGGTCGTGTGCAGAATCATCACCACTCCTCTTCGTCGAAGTTATCGCCGTCGACCAGGTCGTCGGCCTCATCGTCGAGCCCGGCGCTCGTATCGAAATTGTCCTCCTCGGCTACCCGGTGACGGGCATCGAGGTTGCGGTGCGTCAAGGTCATCACCCGGTTGGACTCGTCGTTGAGCTGATTCCACAAGAGATCTTTCAATTCGGTAATGCCCAGCCCCGTCACCGACGAAATAAATACGGTAGGGATGTCGGGCAAATCCTCTTTCAGGGCCTCGAGCAACTCGTCGTCGAGCATGTCGCACTTGGTCACGGCCAGCACCCGCTGCTTGTCCTGCAAATCGGGGTTAAAGGCGGTGAGCTCGCGCAGCAGGATTTCGTACTCGCCCCGAATGCTGTCGGCATCGGCCGGCACCATAAAGAGCAACACGGCATTGCGCTCGACGTGGCGGAGGAAACGCAACCCCAGACCCTTGCCCTCGCTGGCCCCCTCGATGATACCTGGAATATCGGCCATCACAAACGAGCGGTTGTCGCGATACGAGACAATGCCCAGATTGGGTTCGAGGGTGGTAAAGGGATAGTCGGCAATCTTGGGACGGGCTGCCGATATGGTAGAGAGCAGGGTCGATTTGCCCGCATTGGGGAATCCCACCAGACCCACATCGGCCAGCAGTTTCAGCTCCAGAATCACGGTGCGCTCGATAGCCGGCTCACCAGGCTGGGCATAACGCGGAGTCTGGTTGGTGGCCGACTTGAAATGCCAGTTGCCCAAGCCTCCCCGGCCCCCTTTGAGAAGCACCAGCTCCTCGCCGTCCTGGGTTACCTCGCACAGGAACTCGCCCGTGTCGGCATCGAATACCGCCGTACCGCAGGGCACCTCGATGGTCTTGTCCTCACCATCCTTGCCGAAACTGCGGTTGGCCCCGCCGGGCGAACCATTGCCGGCAAAGACGTGACGCGAATATTTCAGGTGCAGCAGAGTCCACAAATTGCGGTTGGCCCGCAAATAAATATTACCGCCCCGGCCGCCGTCGCCGCCGTCGGGACCGCCTTTGGGCACATACTTGGCCCGGTACAGGTGCATGGCTCCGGCGCCACCCTTGCCCGAGCGACAAAGTATCTTCACATAATCTACAAAATTCGACTCTGCCATATTCTTCTCTTATTTTTATTATCCGCTGCAAAGATAGTGAAAGGCGAGAGCAGTGGCAAATGAAAACTTTGTTTTCAAATTTGACCATGTCGAGCCACCTCCTGTCTTCGTGTAACAAACGATAGTGAAAAGTGGTCGGAGAGGCAAACCGAAACAAAATTTCGAGTCTGATTATCCCGAACCGCATCCCATCTTCTATCCATAAAGATAGAAACAAAAAGTCAAACCCCATCGGGTTTCAGACACTTTATCTTTTTTAAATAGGAATACCGATTTGTACAGCGATAGTCCCTTATCGAGATTTCAAGTAAAATCTACCGATAAGAAAAATAAATAAAAATTCACAATAACTCTTTTTAATAAAAAATTTATGTATATATTTCCATATATTATGGAAACATATACCTTTGCAGTCGTATTAACTAAAACAGGTATAACTATGAAGAGATTTCTTACTTTTTTTGCTCTCATTACAGCTCTTTGCCCGTTCCAGTCCAAAGCCGCAGATGCTACAACATTTGAGGTAAATCGAATCCAATACACCGTTACCGGCGAGAATACGGTAGGCGTGTCGGGATTTAACGAGACGTATGGATCGGACGAAACCCCGATGACCGAAGTTATCATTCCCGAATCGGTCGCTTACGAAGGGAAAAACTACACCGTGACTTCGCTCGAAGAGTATGCCTTCCAGTGGTTGTCGGACATTCGCAAAATCGAAATGCCCAACACTGTAACGGCCCTGAAAAACAACGCCATCTACTACAACTACGATCTGGAAGAGGTAGTACTGTCGCAAAACCTCACCACACTGGGAGCCTATGCCCTGGCTTCGAACAGCAAACTGAGCTCGCTGGCTATTCCGGCCGGAGTGACCGAGATTCCGCAAAGTTGTTTCTTCAATGACCAGGGACTGAACACTATCACCTTTGCCGGTGACTTCACCTCGATAGGCAGTGGAGCCTTCTACAAGACGGCCATTACCGAGATTGAGATTCCCGGCAGCTGCAAGACGATTGGCAACAATGCCTTCCAACTCTGCCCCAACCTGGCCCGGGTAACTCTGGACGAAGGAGTAGAAGTGCTGAGCGAAGGTGCCTTCAGAGAGTGCAGCAAACTGACCGAAATAAACCTCCCTGCCAGCCTCAAGTCAATAGGAGAATATGCTTTCCTCGATGACTCGTCGCTCGCTTCGGTAACCATCCCGGCCGGCGTAACCGAGATTGGCGACGCGGCCTTCTCCTACACGGGAGTAACAGCCTTCGAAGTAGAGGCCGGCAACACCGCATGCCAAGCCATAAACGGGGTATTGTACTCGGCCGACGGTAAAGTGCTCATGGCCTATCCGACAAAAGCCGAAGCTACCGAATACACCATTGCCGACGGCTGTCTGGGTGTGGGCGAAGGTGCATTTGCGCACTCAAACGTACAGAAAATAGTTGTGCCCGATGGTATGCGTGCCTTCGACGACAACGCCTTCTCCGAGTCGGCCCTGTCCGAAATCAACTTCCCCGCATCGCTCGTACTGATGGGTAACCAGGCTTTTGCCTTGACGCAACTGACCACACTAGTTCTTCCCGAAAACATGACTGCCGTGTATGAAGGGACCTTTGCCCAGTGTACCGCTCTGAAATCGATAACGATTCCCGCAAGCATCCGCGACATCGAGGCCTACGCCTTCAACGGCTGCACCGCTCTCACCGAAGTATTCTGCCTGGGTGCCACCCCTCCCGTACTGAACTATTACGAGGGTTACGACCACCCCTTTGGCAACCTTGAAGCCTCACAGGTAACCGTGTATGTTCCCAAAGGCTGCAAAGCCGACTATGAGGACAGCGAGTGGGGCTACCAGTTCGACCACATCGTCGAGTCGGCTACCGGAGTCTTGGCTTACGAGAGTGTGCTCCCTGCCAACGATTCGGAGCTCGAGACCCTCGGCACACTCGAAATTACCTTTGCCGACAACATCTCGCTCGTGCAACAATACCCCGAGGTAACCGTCGTAAAAGGCCAAGAGCTCTATGGCGAACCAGTCGTGAACGAGGGTGGCTGGATGGCCTATGCCAGCGGAAAAACGGTAAATGTATTCCCGGCCGATGAGTATCAAGAGGGCGTTCAACCCATTGTCCTGGAAAGCGGCGAAGAGTATTATGTGACTATCCCGGCCGGTATTGTCGAAAATGCCGACGGCGACCAAAATCAGAAAATCGTGCTCCACTACTCCGGCAAGGTTCAGTCGGGTATCGAACAACTCGAAGGCAATGCCTGCTTCGTAGCCCAAAATGCCGGCATGCTGCAGGTGGTATTGGGCGAGCTGAGCAACTGTACGGTCGAGCTCTTCAACGCTACGGGCAACCTTGTCGATCGCATCGACGGGGCTCAAGGTTCGGCTTCGTTCCAACCTGCTGCCCAAGGTCTCTACCTCATTCGGGTAACTTCTGGTGGAACTGTCAAAACATTCAAAGTGGTCAAATAATTTTCCAAACACGCCACTTGCAAAAGAGGGTGCCTTGTCAAGTCATCGACTTGAGGGCACCCTCTTCTTCTCTATCGACTCTTCCCTGCACGGGCAATTGAGGCAACACCAGACACAAAAAAAAGGAGCACCCCGTCCGGGGGCACTCCTTTCTGCCGGCTTGCATGCGGTTTACAAGCTGGCAATCTCTTTCTTGATGCTCTCGAAAATATCGTCGATGCTGCCCATGCCGGGGATAGCACGATATTTCTTCTCTTTCTGATAGAAGTCCTTGAGCGGTCTGGTCTGGTTGTGGTAGACATCGAGACGTTTCTGGATAGTCTCCAGGTTGTCGTCGCTGCGGCCCGATACCTGTCCGCGTTTCAGCAGACGGTCGATCAGCTCCTGCTCCTCGACCTCGAGACCCAGCACCACATCTACCTGAGCCTGACGCTCGGCCAACATGCGGTTCAAAGCCTCGGCCTGTGCAATGGTACGGGGAAAACCGTCGAAGATGACGCCCTTCTTGGCCTCTTCGTGCGAGTCGAGTACATGAGCCAGAATATCGACCATCAACTCGTCGGGAATAAGCTGACCTTTCGAAATATACGAATCGGCTGTCTTGCCCAGTTCGGTACCTTTGGCAATCTGCTCGCGCAATACATCACCCGTAGAAATATGGAACAGACCATACTCCTTGATAAGATTCTCGCTCTGAGTTCCTTTACCCGAACCCGGAGCGCCAAAAATAACTACATTCACCATTTTACCTTAATATTATCCTATTCAACCTTGTGTTTGTTCAATCTTCGACAACGACATAAATATCTTTCAGATTACGCCCCTGCTCGTCATAGTCGAGGCCATAACCCACGATAAAGGCGGGGGGAATCTCGAGCGCCACATAGTCGGGCTTTACATCGCACTTGAGCGACTCGGGCTTGAACAGCAGCGTGGCCACCTTCACCTCTTTGGGATTGTGGGCATAAAGCTGCTTGAGCAGCTGCTGGATGGTGAAACCCGTATCGACAATATCCTCGACCACCACTACCGTGCGGTCGGTAATATCTTGTTGCAAACCATAGATTTGTTTTACTTCGCCCGTCGAGTGCATGCCCTCGTACGATTTCATGCGGATAAACGAAATCTCGGAATCGACCTTGATTTCGCGAAACAGATCGGCGGCAAAAACAAATGCACCGTTCAATACGCATAAAAAGAGGGGGTTCTTTCCGGCCAGGTCTTCGTTCATCTGCGAAGCGACACGAGCCACAGCCTCGGCAATCTTTTCTTTCGAAATATAGGGCGTGAAAAAACGGTCCTTAATCTGAATCTTTGTGTCCATTGGTGTTATTCTGAATGTTGCACAAAGTTATAATAAATCGCAAAAACTCCGATAACGACACACTATATTTTTGCAGAATTACCGTTTGCATCGCCTCTTGACCTGCCAAAATATTTCTTAGCCCGTTTTTTTCGCATGTTTTCGAAGTAGACAGAATATGCTTCAATATAAAAAATCAAGCAAACTAGCTCTTCCTCTTTCGACTTTCGCTCTCTTTATAGATGATAAGATGCGGTTCGGCATAAATCAAAAACGAAAACTTCGTTTTCTTTTTGTCTCTGCACTCACCTTTCACTATCTTTGTAAGACTCCTCCCGGCCCTGTAGCCGAGGGTAAAACCTGTACGACATGAAACTATTTACGACCCAATCGACCAAGTTGCTCGACCAACTTACTTTAGAATACGAGCCTATCGACTCGATCGACCTGATGGAGCGGGCAGCCGAAGCTCTCACCGAAGAGATCAGTAAAACCGTATCGCCCGACCGCCGCCTCTATATCTTTGCCGGCCCCGGCAACAACGGGGGCGATGCACTGGCTACGGCTCGCCTGCTGCTGGGATTGGGCTATCAACCGGCCGTCTATCTGTTCAATACCATGCCCAGCCATCGCCTGTCGACCGACTGCGCGCGCAACTGCGACCGATTGAGGGCTACCGGCATCACCCAGTTCTACGAAATCACCAACCAGTTTACTCCGCCCGAAATACAACGAGGCGATGTCATCATCGACGGCCTGTTCGGGGCCGGACTGCACGACCCGCTTTCGGGCGGATTTACCTCGCTGGCCCGATATATCAACGAGTCCGAGGCCTTTGTCATCTCCATCGACATCCCCTCGGGCCTCTTCGGCGAATGGAATCCCGACGCCTCGCCCGACCGTGTGGTCAAAGCCGACCTCACCCTTACCCTCCAGACTCCTAAACTGGCTTTCTTCTTTGCCGAGAATACCCAGTTTACCGGTCGGGTCAAGGTGCTCGACATCGGTCTGCACCCCCGGGCTATCGCCGAGACGGCCACCGACTACTACCTCACTACGGCCATCGATGTAGTCCGCCACCTGCATACTCGGGCCAAATACACCGACAAGCACGACTACGGCCACCTGCTGCTTGCCGCCGGACAATACGGCATGGTGGGAGCTTCGGTTCTCGCCGCCCGGGCTGCCCTGCACAGCGGGGCCGGTCTGGTATCGGTCCACGCGCCTCGCTGCGCCAACCTCATTCTGCAAACAGCTGTACCCGAAGCGCTCTTCTCGCCCGACAAAGGCGAAGAGCATATCGAAGAGATTCCCTCGAACCGGCGTTACACGGCGCTGGCCGCAGGCCCGGGCATGGGGTGCAACGCCACCTCGATAGCGGCTCTCAAGCATCTGCTTCAGGAGGTGAAGCAACCCCTCGTGCTCGATGCCGACGCGCTGAACTGCATTGCTCAGGACCCGAGCATTCTGCAATCGCTGCCCTCCCGCACCATACTCACCCCGCATGTCATTGAACTGGAGCGCATGTTCGGCCCGCAAACCAGCGATGCCGACCGGCTGAAATGTGCCACTCATGTAGCTGTCAAATACGATATTATCGTGGTGCTGAAAGGGGCCCATACGGCCATAGCCATGCCCAACGGCTCAATCTACTTCAACTCCACGGGCAACCCCGGCATGGCTACCGCCGGCAGCGGCGACGTGCTTACCGGCATCATCGGCTCTCTGCTGGCCCAAGGCTATTCCCCCGAAGAGGCGGCTATCATCGGAGTATTCGTTCATGGTACGGCCGGCGACATTGCCGCCCGACAGGAGGGCGAAGAGTTCGTCACAGCCGGCGACATCGTGGCCCGTCTGGGACAAGCCTTCAAACAGATAAAAACGGAGCGAATGCAATAAATTTCAAAACATTCGCTATCTTTGTAAAAGATAGAATAACCCGGCGAGGGGAAAAAGCCTATGTACGGCTCCCGACTCCGAGTTCTCCCGAATGTAAACCAACAGCAAAACAATACAAAGCTCTATGAAATACGCCCTCTTATCCCTCTGCCTGCTCTTCACGACCAGCATAGGATTGGCTCAGGAGACGAAAAGACTCACCGCCGACAAACATAACGAGTACGGACTCATATTCTCTTTGCCGCAAACTCACCTCGACCTCGAGGTCGTAGCCACAAAGACCATCCGCAAGGCAGGCCCCTACTATCAGTATGCCGAGAAATATCTGGGCATACCGGGTGCCATCACCCAGGACTCCGAATCGTGGAGCCTCACTTCGGTCAAGGTCAACCCCTACGGAGTGCCCGACCCCGAGGAGCAATACCTCATGCAGTTCAAGTCGGGTAGCGACGGCTACATCGTACTCGACGAAAACGGCCTGTTGCTCTCGATCAACACCGAACCCGTGGTCGACACGATTGTCCCCATCGAACCTAAAGCCAAAAAGAAGTCGCCCCTCGATAACCACGACTATGCCAAGGTATACTCCGAAGAGCTGCTCATGTCGGCCTCGACCGCCAAGATGGCCGAGGTGGCTGCCAAGCAGCTCTACCGCATACGCGAAAGCCGCCTGAACCTGGTTACCGGCGAGGTGGACGAGCTGCCGGCCGACGGCGAATCGTTCAAACTCGTCATCCAACAGCTCGACGAGCAGGAGGCTGCCCTCACCGCCCTCTTCATGGGTACGACCCAAACCGAAACGGTGGTCAAGCACATCGACTATATCCCCGTAGCTGAGGCAACCAACGAGGTGGTGTTCCGCATCTCCGACCTCTATGGCATAGTCGACTCCAATAACCTGAGCGGCGCCCCCATATACCTCAACCTGCAAATTACCGAGGAGGGACAACTCCCCGTCGACAACAAGGGCGAGGTGAAAAAGATGCCCAAGAATGCCGTGCCCTACGCCATTCCCGGCAAGGCCGAGGTGACTCTCACCGACGGCAAAAAAGCCCTGTTCAAAGGCGAAGTGCCGGTGGCCCAGTTCGGCGTTATCTTCGGGCTCGACCCGTCGCTCTTCACCGACAAGAAGAACCCCACCTGCGCCACCTTCTATCCCCAGACCGGGGCTATCCGTCAATTAGGGAAATAACCGAGAGAATATGTTGCTGCCCTACATGAACAGCGGAGTGGTCGAAGCCGGCTGCGACGAGGCGGGTCGCGGCTGTCTGGCCGGGGCGGTCTATGCCGCAGCCGTGGTGCTGCCACCCGACTTCCGCAACGAACTGCTCAACGACTCGAAAAAACTGACCGAGAAACAGCGCTATGCCCTGCGCCCCCTCATCGAAGAGGCGGCCTTGGCTTGGGCTGTGGGGATTGTCACCCCGCAGGAGATTGACCGCATCAACATTCTCAACGCCTCGTTCCTGGCCATGCACCGGGCCATCGAGCAGCTGCGGGTCACCCCCCAGCATCTGCTCATCGACGGCAACCGCTTCAAACCCTATCCCGGCATTGCCCACACCTGCGTGGTGAAGGGCGACGGCAAATACGAGGCCATCGCCGCCGCCTCGATTCTGGCCAAGACCTACCGCGACGACTACATGAACGAACTGCACGAAAAATACCCCATGTACGACTGGAAATCGAACAAGGGGTATCCCACCAAAGCTCATCGAGCAGCCATTGCTCAATACGGGCCTTCGCCTTACCACAGGCTATCGTTTCAGTTGCTCGAGCGGCAACTCTCCATTTTCTGATTACGGAACTCGTTTATGCTGCGGGCGAAAGCAACCACCGGTCGAGCACACGGTAGAAGGGGCTCACCATATGTACAATAGGGCCCACAAGCAAGGCCGAAACCACCGTACCCAGCCCTACGCCGGTAACCGTCGACGAGAAGAGATACGACATGATGCAAGCTATCAGCACCAGCGTCACGTCGAATCCCAGTTTCACGAAACCAAAGGGATGCTTCAACCGCTGGGCTATCACCTTCACAAAAAACTCGCCGGCCGTCATAGCCACATTCACCTTCATCTCGAGGGCAATACCCATGGCCAACACACAACAGCCAATAAGCAGATAAACAATCTGTTGCAAAAAATTGACGGGGGCTACCCAAAACAACATGTTCATACCCCAGTCGATAAAGATACCGAAACTGAGCGAAATGGGTATCTGCAGCAGGTAGGGACGCAAATCTTCCTTGAACGACTCGTGCGTCATGAACGGCAACTCAAACAGCATGAACAGGATATTGACAATAATCGTCCATTGCCCCATCGTGAGCGGCGTAAACAGACTCAATACATAATTGACACCGGTAATAGGCGAAGTCCCCAACAAGGCTTTTGTAATAAAGTCGATACCCAAGGCGTTGATAAACAGCGAAACAACAAACAAAAAGCAACGCCTCAACGAATAAACATTCATCATCATGTGTAATACCTTAAAAAAACGGTGCAAAGTTCGCCCTATTTCCGCAATGTGTGCTCATAAAAGAATAAACAACTTTGGTTAAAAACGAAACAGTTCTTACCTTTGGTAAAAAATTCGGCTCATGGACATTTTGCTACTCGACCTGCTTCGCAAGATACCGCAAATCGGAGCTTTCTCCCACAGGCAAGGGCTCTCACCCCACGACCGGGCAACCATCGGCAAAGGCTTCTTTTTCGTTTTCGTCGAAAGTGGAACAGCTTTGCTCACCGACATGCGCCAGGACTACACGATTAAGGGCGAAGATCTGATTGTACTCTCGCCCAGCCTGGCAGCCACCCTGCACCATGCAAGCCCCGACTTCACCTTTACCTGCATCTGCCTCGTACCCGAATACTTCGACAGCCTGCCCGGCAGCCAGCCGCTCTACAGCCAACTGGCCGAGTTCATCCAGGTCGACCACCTCCCCATCGTGTCGTTGAAACCCGAGAAAAGTCGCTATCTGCGGCAGACCTTCGACCTCTTCTCGAGCGACCTGCGGGGTTTCAAAATCTACACCCACGGCATCATCGACCACCTGTGCTGCCTGCTGCTGTTGCAAACGGCCGATACCTTCTGCCAGAGCAACCGCCACATGCCGGTCTACGTAAAACGCTCGGGCGAGATATTCCGCAAGTTCCGCAAACTGTTGACAGCCCATTACAGGCAGCACCACGACATCGGCTTCTATGCCGACGAGCTGCACATCTCGACCACCTACCTCTCGCGAATAGTCAAGCAGACGACCGGCAACACCGTGCGATTCCTCATCTCGGAGTTGCTCTGTGCCGACGCACGCCGCATGCTGGTATGTACCGACCTCGACATCAAGGAGATTGCCTCGCAATTGGGCTTCTCGGACCAGTCGGTATTCGGCAAATTCTTCGTCAAGAAGACGGGGCTCTCGCCTCTGAAATTCCGGTTGCGAAAAGAATTATAAAAACAACAAGGCCCCCGGGAGCACTTTCCCGAGAGCCTTGCCTTATAAGGTGTTAGACGTAAACAGGCGCACTATTCGGCCACCCGCTCCAACCACCGGAGCATACCCAGCATTACGCCCATCGAAATGAGACATACCACCAGGAATACCGTCCAGCATTGCCAGATGGGCCAGGCGTTGTACATGAGCGGACCTACCCACAACAGCAGGTTACCTGCGGCAGTGGCTCCCAGCCAGAGGCCCTGGCAGAGACCCAACAGGTGCTTGGGGGCCACCTTCGAAACGAACGACAGCCCCAACGGAGAAATAAACAACTCGGCCACCGTCAGGAAGAAGTAGGTCACAATCAGTACCCACCAGTGGGCCTTGCGAGCCATTTGCTCGGCCACGGGGAGGAGCTTGAAGTCGTCGGCCGAAGGATAACCTTTCATGGCCGAGAAGATGGCCAGGAAGAGGAAGGCCAACCCGGCAATGAACATACCGATGGCAATCTTGCGGGGCGTGGAGATGGCTTTACCCCGGCGAGTCAACCAGGCAAACAGCGCCATGACAATAGGGGTGAGCGTAATTACAAAGAAGGGGTTGATGGCTTGCCAGATTTCGGGAGCCACGGCACTCGAGTCTACGAAGTCGCGAGCAAAGAACGAGAGCGACATACCGTTCTGGTGGAACGAGAACCAGAAGAAGATAACCACACCCAACACGGCAAACAGAGCGGCCATACGTTGGCGAATCTCCTTGGCCATGGCCCGCTTCTCTTCGGCGGTATAGGATTGTGACTCGACTTTGGTCTTCTTGCCCGGAGTGGGGAACCGACGTTGGTAAGCCACAAAGATAACCAACGAGATGAGCATGGCTACCACCGAAGCGATGAACGAGTAGTGGATACCCTCGTTGAAAATCTGGAGGTAGTTCTGGCAGGCGCTGGCCAGGTCGGTCACGTTGCCGCCGGCAGCTGCCATCAAGGCATTGAGGTTATCGAGAGCGGCCTGACTCATCTGGGCACCGTTGTTGATAAACTGGTGGCACAGGGCCGGCAACTGGGCATTGTAGGCCATACCGTTCGCACCCAGCCACCACTCGCGCAGCAACGGAGCCACAAACGGGGCAATGAGTCCGCCCACGTTGATAAATACATAGAATATCTGGAATCCGCTGTCGCGTTTGCTCTTGGCCTCCTTCAAGGCTTCGGGGCCCTGCTTGGCAGCTTCGGCCTCGAAATCGTCGTAGAGCTGGCCCACGATGGCCTGCAGGTTACCCTTGAACAGACCGTTACCGAAGGCAATGAGGAAGAGCGAGAAACAGGTGAGCGGGAGCAACCATGCCACGTTTCCGCTGGTAGCCAGGATAGGAATCGACAGCAACACATAGCCTGCAGCCATGATAATCAAACCGGTCTTGATGGTACCTTTGTAGTTTTGCGTACGGTCGGCAATGATACCGCCTACCAACGCCAACAGATAGATACCGGCATAGAAGAATGAATATATGGTACCCGAAGTCTCTTCGCTCAAACCGAATTTGGAGCATAGAAACAGTACCAGCACGGCATTCATAATGTAATAGCCGAAGCGTTCGCCCATGTTGGAGAGTGCCGCAGCTATCAAACCCTTAGGATGTCCTTTAAACATAATGTTAGATTTTAAGTATTAAATGATTTAGTTGTTTTTCACTTTGAAGGCCAAGGCATACATGCGCATCTGCTTGACCATGGCCACCAACCCGTTGGAGCGGGTGGGCGACAAGTGCTCGGTGAGCCCTATCCGGTCGATAAAGTAGAGGTCGGCGTTAAGAATCTCGTCGGGGGTACGACCCGAGAGTACCCGCACCAGCAGCGACACGATGCCCTTCACGATGATGGCATCGCTCTCGGCCTCGAACCAGATACGGCCGTCGCGGTAGTCGGCTTGCAGCCACACCCGGCTTTGACAGCCTTCAATCAGATTCTCGTTGGTTTTGTATTTCTCCTCGATCGGGGGCAGGCTGTTGCCCAGGTCGATGAGTAAGGCGTATTTATCCATCCAGTCGTCGAAGACCGAAAACTCGTCTATAATCTCGTCTTGTATTTCGTCGATACTTTTCATATAAGTAGTTTAGTTTTATCAATCACTCTTCATAAATGACCGTCAGTACGGTTTGCCCCACCGCCTTCAGCGTGGCGGGGTCGATATTCTTCATCGTGTCGTCTACGGTGTGCCAGTAGGGCGGGAACCCCGTAACCGTCTCGCGCGAGCAGGCGATGATGTCGACACTGGGTATGCCGTAACGGTTCACATACACATGGTCGTCGGTCACATAGCCTCCCTTCTCATCTACGAAATAGTCGCCGTATCCCAGACGACGGGCCGTCTCCCACACCTGCTTCACGATACCCGAGGCGTAATACTCCGAAAACATCTCGCGGCAGAAGCGGGCACCCGAGCCACCCACCATGTCGAGCAGAATGCCGAACCGGGCCCGGTAGCCGGGCTTGTGCGGACGGCGGGTCCAGTATTGTGTACCCAGGGCCCAGGTATCCTCGTCGTTCGACGTGCTCCAATAGGGGGCTCCGTAGTCCTCGGCATCGAAGAAGGCAATGTCGACCCCCGCATCGGGGAGCTTCTGCCCCACCTGTCGGGCTATCTCGAGCAACACGCCCACCCCGCTCGCACCGTCGTCGGCACCGGCAATGGGCTGGCGATGCTTGCTCTTGTCGGCATCGTTATCGGCATAGGGGCGGGTATCCCAGTGTGCAAAAAGGAGTATGCGGTTTTTCTTCTCGGGCGAGAACGACCCGATGATGTTGCGGATGGCCAGCTCGCTGCCGTCGTAGGCGGTGACGGTGCCCTCCTGCACCTCGACCGTGGCTCCGTGACGGGCCAGCTCGGCAGCCAGATAGTCGGCCGTAGCACGATGTGCCGGCGTATTGGGCACCCGGTATCCGAACCCGACCTGACGTTCTACATAGGCATAAGCGCTATCGGCATCGAACACGGGAACCTCGACCGACACGGTATCGGTCGCCTGAGTCTCACTGCTGCTCCCCGATTTTGCCGAACAGGCCATCAGTCCTATAATCAGAAATAAATATATCAGTTGGCGGTTTAGCGTTTTCATCTTGCTCAAAAGTACGCATTCTGACAAAAACTCGCAAATATCCCGCCTATTTTATACAAAAAGAGAGGTCGACCGACTCTTTACCGACCGAGAAGAACACCTCGGCCCCCTCGATGAGAGGCAGATTGTCGGAGACATGCCCCACGGGGAAGTCGAAACAAACGGGGTAGTCATACTCCTCGACCAAGCGATAGATGAGTTCGTAGAGCGTACCACCCAGCCCCTCGTTCTCGGTATACTCGGTGAAGCGGCCTACAATCAGCCCCGAGAGCGAAGCCAGCCGCCCGGCCAGTTTCAACTGGTAGAGCATGCGCTCGATCTTGTAGGGAGCCTCGGCAATATCCTCGATAAAGAGCACCGAGCCGGAGCGGAATATATCGTAGGGGGTTCCTATCAATCCGCACAGCACCGCCAGATTGCCGCCCACCAGCATACCGCGGCCTTCGCCCTGTCGGTTCAACGGGTGAGGCTTCTCGTGGTACTCGGGTATCTGCCCGAAAAGAATCTGCCGCAGATACTGCGTGCAACGGTCGTCGGCCGGCTCGGCCGTGAGGTGCTTGCACATGGGTGCATGCAGCGACATGATACCCCGGCTCACACACAGGGCGTGCAGCGCCGAAATATCGCTGAACCCGATTATCCACTTGGGATTACGGGCCACATCGTCGGTCAGCCGGTCGAGCAGATGCACGGTGCCGTAACCGCCGCGGCTGCACAAGATGGCTTTCACCTCGGGGGTATACAAGGCGTTGCGAAAGTCGTCGGTACGCTCGTCGACGGTACCCGAGTAGACCCCCGACTCTCCCAGACAGTGCAGCGATACCGACACACCCAGCGGCCAGGACTCGAGCCGCTCGACGGCACCTTTTACATAATCGGGGTTAATGATACTGGCCGGCGAAACAATGGCGAGTCCGTCGCCGGAAATCAGAAAGGGAGGTTGTGTCATCATCAGAAATCCAATATTTCAAATTTATTTTTATCAGATTCCTCCATAAAATGTTGATAATGCCACCATTCATTAGGAAGCGGATACAACTCCTGCTCTCGCATGATGGTATATAAAAACTGACGGTTACGATATGCTTCTTCACTGATTCGACCAGCCTCTAACAACTGCTTGTCTTTTGTCGTATGAGCTTCTTCTCCGAAAAAATCGAACGTGCTCCCCATGTCCAATGGCTTATTATCGGCGTCAAGTATCGATAAGTCAACCGCCATACCATAATTATGAAAACCGCCCTCACTACCTTCGATATAGGGATTAGCCACATATTGCTCTTGCGGAGTGCCCTTTACCCGATCAAACATTTCTCGCTGAATACTCAATGGACGAGCGGCATCATAGATGACTAATTTATACCCCGGCTTAAGTTCCTCCAGACGAGATTGTACTCGTTTTAGCCGTTCTACCATATGAGGCAATAGATAGGCTTCCTTCAAACTGGGATACAGCACCTTCCCCATAAAATTATCGGTCGTAGCATACTTCAACTCTACAACCACGTGCGGGATAACGGTCTGCACATTAACCAAGCCAGCCTTTTGGAAACAGGCTTTATAATCTATTTTCTCACTTTTATTTTCCGAATTAGTAACCGAAACCTGCTCTTCTAAATTTTTAGAATTTGTTTCATCACTTTGTTTTACCGATTTTGTTGAACAGGCTACCAGCCCTATTATCAAGGGGAGATAGACTAAATTATGAATTAGTGTTCTCATCTCGCTTCAAAAATCTAAAAGTTCAAATCGTTTTTTATCTGAATCTTCCATATAATGCTGATAATGCCACCACTCATTGGGTAGCGGATACAGCTCCTGTTCCCGCATAATAGCATATAAAAACTGACGGTTACGATATGCCTCTTCGCTGATTAGGCCAGCGTCCAACAAGCGCTTGTCATTGGTTGTATGAGCCTCTTCCCCAAAAAAATCGTAAGAACTGCCCATATCCAACGGTCGGCCTTCAGAATCAAGAATTGATAAATCGACAGCCATGCCGTAATTATGGAAGCCTCCTTCCCGATGCGGATTAGCCACATATTGCTCTTGCGGTGTACCTTGCACACGCTGAAACATCTTATGCTGAATGCTAAGCGGACGAGCGGCATCGTAAATCACAAGACTATGTCCAGGGTTCAACTCCTGTAATCTTTTTTGTACACACTTCAACCTTTCGACCATATGAGGTAATAGATATGCCTTCTTTAATCCTGGATACAAGACTTCTCCCATAAAGTTATCAGTCGTAGCATATTTCAGTTCCACCACAATATCAGGAATAGCCGAATGAATATCAACTAACCCCACTTTTTTAAAATATTCCTCATAGTTAATCACCATACTGCTGTAAATCCATTATTAGGTAACAAAATAGAATCTTTACTATTACAACAAAAGTTGTAACACTCCCTCAACACCGATTTTTTATCCAACTGAATATGATAATTATCGGTGAAACTAACCAAATGAAGACTATCCTCAGGAGAGTTC
>OJNR01000266.1_pt1 | contig 39841 bp, 43 predicted proteins | sample 1597901 | NCBI WGS metagenome assembly OJNR01 (sample SAMN01915223, study PRJEB22387) | human gut metagenome | isolation source: stool | host: Homo sapiens | place: USA | reverse complement strand
TAATTGATTGAACTAAATCTTTAAAAGTCGTATCTTCTTCAAATTGTACAATTTGCTTTTTTGCTTTTGGATTTATTAATTTTTGTACTTTTTCAATATTTGATAGAACTTTCTCTTCAGTTATAACCATTCTTACGTTTACTACACCAGATTTAGACATGTAAACTTTTCCCCCCTTATCTTCTGTGCAATCTTATAGTACTTATTATACACTGTTCCCCAAAAAACTACAAGAGGATTTATTAAATTTTATATTTCGATTTTATTACATTTTTATTGCATTTTTATTACAATGTATTTTTAGTTTAATAATATGCTTTTACTATTTTACCCATTTTTTATTTCTTTATATCTTTTAATTTTCATAGTAGTTGTTTTTTCGAATTCATCTTTTTTAATTTCTAACTTTTTAACGGCTTTATATGATGTTAATTGTTTATTTACATTCTTTATTTCATCCCAAATAATCTTATGAATTTGTTCTTCTGATAAACCTTTTCCATGTCTTGTTTCAATTTCATCATAGTTTGGAATAACTTTAGCTGTAATTATCAATTCTTTGTCGTTTTTTCCTTCCTCTTTTTTTCCATAAACCATGCATTCTGAAATTTCTGGTATTTTTGATAATAATAACTCGATTTCTTCTGGATAAATATTTTTACCATTTTGAGTAACAATTACATTTTTGCATCTACCTGTAATATATAAATATCCTTCATCATCTAGATATCCAATATCTCCTGAATGAAACCATCCGTCTTTTATTGCTTCATTAGTTGATTCCTCATCCTCATAATATCCTAACATTAATGTAGAACTTTTAATTAAAACTTCTCCTTCACCTTTTTCATTTGGTGAATCAATCTTTATTTCAGCACAAATAACTGGCTTTCCTGCTGAACCTATTTTTGGTTTAAATTCTGGTGTAAGAGCTGAAATTGGTGCAGTTTCAGTTAAACCATATCCTTGTAGGAATAAGATTCCAACATCTTCTAACCATTTTCCAATTTTTGGGTCAATTGGTGCAGCTGCAGAAACTATAATTCTAATTTTACCACCAAGGTTTTCGTAAATTTCGTTAAATACCTTTCTTTTAATATCCACGCCAACTGTTTTTAATGCATTTGTTACATGAATCATTGAGTTAACTAAGCCATCTTTCTTGCTCTTTCTAATATTATCATTAATCTTTTTATGTAAATTTTCTACTAACAACGGTACTGTTAATATTGCAGTAGGATTTGTTTCTTTTAAGTTTGGAACAATATATTTTAAACCTTGACATACGGCAATAGAAGAGCCTGTTGCCATTGGTAGTAAAAAGCCGATTGTAGATTCATATGTATGATGCAATGGTAAAATAGACATTAATCTATCTTCTGTTGTTAATTTAACATATGCAGATACTGCATTTATATTTTCTGCTAAATTTCTATTACATATCATTACACCTTTTGAATTTGAAGTTGTTCCTGATGTAAAGATTAACACTTTGAATTCTTCTGGATCGATTTCAATTTTCATAAATTCTGTATCCCCTGAAGCTAATATTTCTTTTCCTGATTTTATTACTTCATTTATTCCAATATTTCTTCCATTTAACTTATCATCACAGTTCATTTGAATAAAGTATTTTACTTCTGGTAACATATCTTGTATTTTTTTAATAACATCTTTTTTCTTAGTAGAAAAGATTATTGCATCTGCTTTAGATCTTTTTACTACATTTATAATTTCATTTTCTGGTAATTCTTTATCAACAGGAACCGCAATTCCAACTCCGCAAAGCATTGCCATATAAGAAACGTACCAATGATATGTGTTTTCACCAATAATTATTATTCTAGAATTCCTTAAGTTTAATTTTTTTATTAAACCTGTTCCTAAAGCATTAACATCATTTCCAAATTCTTCAAAAGTGATTGTTGTAAAATTTGCTTTTGGACTAAATTTTTCTAATATAAAATCCTCTTTTGCATATTCTTTCATGGAATGATTAAAAATTTCTTTTACTGTTTTATATGTTGTTGGTGTATAATTTTTAACTTCTTTTTTACTCTTACTTTCATGTGCTTGTTTTATTTTTTCATAATCTACATTTACTTCATCAATTTCTGATGCTTCTTTCATTTTAAATTTTGGAAATTTAAAGTCTGGTATTTTAAATTCTCTTAATATTCTCATAGTTTATTATTCACTCCTATTTTTAATTTTTAATATAACATTTAATAATTTTATAGCATGATTTTTATTAAATTATTTAGAGTCGCTTTATCTTTTTGTATTTTATAATGTCCATAAACAATCTCTTTTTTATTTTCTTCTTTTTCCTTCAAGTGCATCTAAGTTATCTAAGGCTTTTCCAGTTCCTAAAGCAACACAAGATACTGTATCTTGAGCAATCATAACATTGATACCTGTTTTTTCTTGTAATAATTTATCTAGTCCATCGACCAAACAGCCTCCACCTGTCATATATATACCTTTGTCACTAATATCTGCTGCAAGTTCTGGTGGGGTTTTTTCTAAAACTGAATGTACAGCATCAACAATCATAAGTGCAGGTTCTATTAAAGCTTCTAACATTTCACTAGAATATATTGTTATAGTTTTTGGAAGTCCAGTAATTAAGTCTCTTCCTCTTATATCCATTTCTGAATCTTGTATTTTAGGATAAACACATCCTATATTTATTTTTAGGTCTTCTGCTGTTCTTTCCCCAATCATAACATTATGTTTCTTTTTTATATATTTGATAATTGCTTCGTCAAATTTATCTCCTGCAACTTTTAATGATGTATTTACAACAGAACCACCTAATGAAATGACTGCAATATCAGTTGTACCTCCACCTATATCTACAACCATATTTCCACATGGTTTTGATATATCAATTCCAGCTCCAATTGCTGCTGCAATTGGTTCTTCTATTAGATATACTCTTCTCGCTCCCGCTTGTGTTGCAGCATCTATTACTGCCTTTTTTTCAACTTCTGTTACTTGTGATGGTATACAAATCATTATTCTAGGTGCAAATACAAATCTACCACATACTTTATTTATAAAGTATTTAAGCATTTTTTCTGTTACAGTATAATTTGATATTACTCCATCTCTTAATGGTCTTGTAGCTACAATATTTCCTGGAGTTCTTCCTAACATTCTTCTTGCATCTTTTCCAACTGCCAAAACTTCATTTGTATTGCTATCTACTGCAACAACAGAAGGCTCTCTTAAAACTATACCTTTTCCCTTTACATAAGCTATTACTGTAGCTGTTCCTAAATCAATTCCTATATCTTGACCCCAACTGAACATTTGCATCTTCCTTTCTTACTATTCTATTACATTATCATTTCAATTTTATTACAATTATATTACTTTTTTTAAAAAATAGCAAATATTTTTTCTTAATATATACAAAAAGTGCAAACTGTTTATATTTGCACCTTTTGTTATTATATATATAGCAATATTAAAGTTGTAATTAATAAAAGTCCTTTTGTTTTTTGGTCTAATTGTAGATCTTCTTCAGATATACTTTCTCCTTCATCTGCCAACGTGACTTTATAACTTGCTACACCTTCTAAATTAAATTGGATTTCAAAATTTTTTTCCTCATTTGGAGCTAGCTTTTCAATCTTTACATATTTTTTTCCTAATGAAGTATTTCTCTCTGAAAAGAATTCAAATTTTACATATCTATTTGTTATCATTTGTTCTTCATTATTCAATAATGTTCCTTTTATATATCCATTAATATATGTAGCTTTTGATTCTGTTATTTTTACTTTTGGATTTGATACTTCTATTGAAGATACTCTCAAATCTTCATATGTTGTTTTTACATATGCAAATGATGCAAAATCTACAAAGAAGTATGTTGCTACAATTAATATTAGATATATTAAAAATGTTTTCATTCTAGCCATACTAATTACTCCATTTCTTTACATTTTTCTAAATACTCCTGCAACCTTGCCCAAGATTTGGCAATCTGGAACTATTATAGGATCCATTGTACTGTTTTCAGGTTGTAGTCTAATATGTCCTTTTTCTTTATAAAATGTCTTTACAGTTGCTTCATCTTCTATTAATGCAACTACAATTTCACCATTTGAAGCTGTATTTTGTTTTTTTACTAAAATATAGTCTCCATCTAATATTCCAGCTTCTATCATGCTTTCTCCACTTACTACAAGCATAAAGCTTTCACTATTTCCGACAAAATCTATTGGAATTGGGAAAGTGTCTGTTATATTTTCTACGGCAAGTATTGGTGCTCCGGCTGTTATTTTTCCAACTACTGGTACATCTACCATTTCTCTACTTGTATACACTTGCTTTGTTTGTGTAATTTCTTCTTGTGCATCTTCTTTTGAAGTTCCTTTTATAACTCTTAATGCTCTACCTTTTTGTGATTCTTTTTTTATATAACCTTTTTCTTCTAATTTAGCTAAATATCCATGCACTGTTGCAGTTGACTTTAAGCCCACTGCTTTTCCGATTTCCCTTACAGATGGTGGATAGCTTTTTAGTTTTATTTGTTTTTCGATAAATTTTAAAATAGCTTTTTCCCTTTTATTTAAATCTTCAAATTCCTTTTTTCCCATTCATATTCCCCCTACCAAAAATATTTTCGTTTATTTTATCATAAAAAGGCAAGAATGTCAAACAAAAGTTTTGATATTCTTGCTTTTAATTATTGATATTAGATTATATAGTCTGAATAGTTATAATATTAATTGCCGATTTATATTTTACCATTTAAGAGTTATTAATCATTTACATATTCATTTAATGGTTTAGTTCTATAGTTTAAATCACCCATTTTCTCTGTTGTAATATATCCAGGTTCAGCATTTATAACATCTGGTATTCTATTTACAATAGTTGCACATGTAAGTTCAACAGTTGCTGGTCTTGCTACAACTATTGTTGTATTTGGTTCTCCTTCAATTGTCCATTCGTTTTTGTCGTAATCTTCTTTAGAATATACTTTTCCTATGCATTCGCTTTCTATTACAATTCCCTCTTTTGTATTTGTTGTAACAACTGCACTCATACCTGTTGCATCTCCTGCTTTTACAGTTGTTTCCAATGTAGAAGATACTATGTCTTCTTTATATGTTTGAGGTATGCACTTTTGAGTTTGAGAAGTTACAGTTAGTCCAAGTTTAGAACATAACCAACCATTAACATTCCACATATATGATGGTAAATATTCCCCAGAATTGATTAGTTTTTGTCTTTCTTCATCAGTCATTCTGTCTATTGAAGCTATTTCTTTATCAAAGTCTTCTAAGCTTAAACCTGCTCCGTGAGCTTTTGCTAAAGCAATTCCGTAATCTTCAACATTATAACTTGAGCTTCCTTTTATTTTCTTTATTGTTTGTGTAGAGCCTGCGATGCTTGAAATTAGTTGTCCCCAATAAATGTCTTGATAACCACTTCCTGATATTGTGCAACCATTTTTCTTTGCTAAATCATCAATTTCTTTTGTAATAGTTGGATTTGAATTCCATGGGAAGAAAGCTTCTTCACATGTTGAAATAGCATTAATTCCAAGTCTAGCACATAGCATAAATGAATCTTTGATATCCTTTAATAAACTCATAGTTGTTACAATTGCAATATCTGGTTTAACTTGTTTTAACATTTCTTCTGCATTTTCTAAGGCAGTAACTTTAACATTTTTACTTTCTGTTCCTATAAGTTCTCCAATATCTTTGCCTACTACAGCTGGATTTACATCAACTGCTCCAACAATTTCTCCGCCCTTTTCGTATACATAACGCATTGTATACACTGACATTTTTCCTGTACCAAATTGTACAACTTTAACTTTCCTATTCATCATCTTTTGCACTCTCCTTTTTATAAAAATTTACATATAAATTATATACTAAAATATAATATTTATTCAATACAAAATTTGACTTTTATTTCTTTTGTAACATATTTTCTGCAATTAATTTTATTTCTTTTATAAATTCTTCATCTCTTTTTGCAAAAGACTCTTTAAAAGATAGCTTCATACTTTTAGCATCATAATTACATTTATAAATTGGGAACATATTATATTGCTTCTCAATAATCTGCATTTGTCTTGCTTTTTTATTTCCTTCAATTAAAAATGGTTTTTGTATTGCAACTACTAAATTTATTTTTTTTACTGTAACATAATCTTTTATAATGTTGCATAAGATTTCATAATCATTTTGATAATTAATATATAAAATACAATTTTTATGTTTAAAAGCGCTATTTAATGCTGCAATTATAGCAATATGGTCTATTATTTTACATTTTTCTTTTCCTCTTGCAATATATTTACTTATATCAACATTCTTTGCCACACTGCTTTGATTTTCATTATATAAGTTAATACAGTTTATTTGTAGCATTGTATCCTTATTGTACTGACTAATAATTTCATCTGGAATACTTTTATCAAAATAAATAAAACTTACTTTTTCATTATCTGATTTGTTCCATTCCATAATATACTCTTTTTCTGAAGTTGCTTCATCTATTTGTGATTTTACTTTTTTAAATCCCATTGCTTTGTAAAATAATGTAGCATTTATATTTTTTTCGAATACTCTTAGGCTTAACTTTTCATATTTTTCTTTTGCAGAATTTACTAATATTTTGCCTATTCCTTCTCTTTGTATTTCTTCAGACACGAATAATGCTCCTATATATCCATCGTTTGTAACACTAATAAATGCTTTTATTTTTCCGTCTTCTTCATACACTATTGTGTCTGATTTTCGCAAATATTCATTTTGAACTTTATTATAATTATTAGACCAATATTCATTTGGTATAAAATTATGGGCCTTGTAATTGCCGTCACGCCATAATTTCATTACATCATCTATGTCTTTTTCTCTTAATTCTCTTAACATGTTATTTTCCTTTCTTAATCTTTTGAATTATATCATGTTATTTTTAAAAAATCTATCCCTTATAAAAATAAAATTTTAATGTTCAGTACATATTTAATTTTTAAGATTTTCGCATAGCCAAGAAAAAGATACAATATTTTTTATACTGTATCTTATATATTTTATTTAGTTATTTTCTTCTATTTCTTTTAACATACCTCTTAGTATATTGCAACTGTTGTTAAACTTTTCCTTTTCAGCATCTTCTAAATTTAATTCTAATATTTCTTTTACACCATTTGAATTAACTATTGCTGGTACTCCTATAAATATGCCTTTTTGATCATATTCGCCATCTAAATAAGTAGATATTGTCAAAATTTCATTTTCATTATTTAAAATAGCTTTTATAATTCTTGTTAAACCTAAGCCTATTCCATAATAAGTAGCTTTTTTACGGTTAATTATTTCATATGCTGCTTGTTGTACATTTGTATAAATTTCATCTAATATTTTTAAATCTTCATTTCTTTGTTTAATAATTTTTATTAGGCTTTTACAACCAATGTAGCTATGTGACCATGGAACAAATGAAGAATCTCCATGTTCTCCCATTATATATGCATGTACATTTTTGCTAGATACTTCTAAATGTTCACCAAGTAAATATCTAAGTCTTGCTGTATCTAAAACAGTTCCAGATCCAATTACTTTACTTTTTGGAAAACCAGATACCTTTTGTACAACATATGTCATTAAATCTACTGGATTACTTGCAATAACAAATATTCCATTGAATCCACTGCTTACTACGCTTTGTGTAATATCTTTCATAATTTTTGCATTTGTTTTAGCTAAGTCTAATCTTGTTTGTCCTGGTTTTTGTGCAAGTCCTGCAGTAATAACAACTATATCAGCATCTTTACATTCGTCGTAATCTCCTGCCTTAATATCAATTTTAGCTGGAGCACATGGTACTCCATGTGATAAATCCATTGCTTCTCCGACTGCTTTGTCTTTTAATACATCTATTAAAACAAGCTCATTTATTCCTCCTTGATTTAATAATGAATATGCCATGCTCATTCCAACAAAACCTGTTCCTACTAACACTACTTTTCTTTTTTCTATCATAATATTTCTATAACCTCCATTCAATTTTTTAGCACGCTTTTTATTATATCATATTTCAAAGGAAAAATATACTTTTATATGATTTTTTTGTACATTTTAGCTTTTTTATATTTTAATTCATATAACAATGTTTTTGTATTTCCTTAAATATTTCTTCATGAATATCTTCTATAGTTCTTAGAGAACCCTCTTTTATACATTCTATTGTGTACCAATTGTATTTGATTGCTACATCACATGCGGCATTATACGAATCTATTATGTGCTTTTCGTCACTTTCATGAATGTCTTTTTGGGCATTATGTGTAAATTTATTTTCTCTATCTTTAATTAATTCTAGGCTTTTTTCTGGTGGCATTTTCAAAAAGAATACCTCATTTGGAATTGGTAAACCATATAAATTAAACTCATAGTCCCAAAGCCAATTTAAAAACTTTTCTCTTTCTTCCTTGTTATATATTTTTCCTGCTTGATGAACCATATTAGCTGTTGTATATCTGTCTGCTAAAATTATTCCACCATTATTGTAATATTCTTCTAGGTCTTTTTTATAAGTTGCGTATCTATCTGCTGCATAAAAAGTAGAAGCAATATATGGACTAATTTTTTTTGCATCTGTTCCAAATTCGCCAGATAAATACATTTTTACAAGCGAAGATGATGGACTATCATAATTTGGAAAACTTACTGTTTTATAATTTATGTTTTCTTTGGTTAATCTTTCTTGTAATTTCATAAATTGAGTTTGTTTGCCACTTCCATCTGTTCCATCTATAACAAATATTTTTCCCATCTTTTTCACCTTACTTTTTCATTTTTTCTTTTATCCAGTCAATTTCTTCATCTTTTTCTAATCTAATAAATAAAGGTTCTCCTTTATTTATTACTTTTAAATTATCTTCATATTCTTTATAATCATGTAAGCTCTCCCAAGTTTTTAAGTTTTCGTTTTCAATTCCTAGTTGGCTTAAAATTCGATTTGATGTATCCTGCATGAATGGTCTTATTAAGATAGCGATTTTTCTTAAATTTTCAACAAGATGATACATTACAGATTTAAGTTTTAAGCTGCTTTCTTCTTCTTTTGAAAGCTTCCAAGGCTCTGTTTCATCTATATATTTATTAGTTCTTGCAATAATAGACCAAATTTCAGCAATCGCATTGCTAATATGGTAACTATCCATATTTTTTTCAACTTCTTTTATCTTATCTTGTGTAAATTCTTCTAATACAGAATCATATTCTGTTTTTACTATTTCCTTAGATGAAATAACGCCATCAAAGTACTTATTTATCATTCCAATTGTTCTATTTAGTAGATTTCCCAAATCATTGCACAAATCAAAATTATATCTTTCAACAAAAACTTCTGGTGTAAATACAGAGTCTTGTCCAAATGACATTTCTCTTAATAAATAATATTTAGTTGCATCTAATCCATATCTTCCTATTAAATCTTCCGGATATATAACATTTCCTTTTGACTTTGACATTTTTCCATCTTTCATAACAATATATCCGTGTGCATATATTTTTTTAGGTAATTCCAAACCTAGAGCCATTAGGAAAATTGGCCAATATATTCCATGGAAACGTATGATATCTTTTGCAACAATATGCAAGTCTGCAGGCCAATATTTTCTAAATAAAGAATCATCATCTGTTAGATATCCAAGTGCTGAAATATAATTTGTAAGTGCATCTACCCAAACATATAAAACATGTTTTGGATCATTTTTCATTTTTATTCCCCAATCAAAAGTAGTACGACTAATACATAAATCCTCTAAGCCTGGCTTTATGAAATTACTAAATATTTCGTTTCTTCTAAATTCTGGTTCTATAAAATGAGGATTTTCTTCATAGAATTTTATAAGCCTATCTTCATATTTTTTCATATTAAAGAAGTAACAATCTTCTTGCATTTTTTTAACTTCTCTACCACAATCTGGGCATTTTCCATCTACTAATTGACTTTTAGTAAAATATGTTTCACATGGCATGCAATACCATCCTTCATATTTTCCTTTATATATATCTCCGTTTGCAACAAATTTTTCAACAACCTTGCTTACAACTTCTTCGTGTTTTTCATCTGTTGTTCGAATAAATTGGTCATAATCAATTTCCATTAAAGACCATAATTTTTTTGCTTCTTTGGCCATTTCATCAACATGAGCTTTAGGAGTAAGTCCTCTATTTTCGGCTACTGTTTGAACTTTTTGACCATGCTCGTCAAGTCCTGTTAAAAGATAAGCATCATACCCTCTCATTTTTTTATATCTTTTTATTGTATCTGCAAGTGTTGTTGTATAGGCTGTTCCAATGTGGAACTTTCCGCTTGGATAATATATTGGTGTTGTTATATAAAATGTCTTTTTATCCATATTCTTTATTCCCTCTTTCTATAGTTTTAAATATTTAGATTTATTTTAATCTATCTTCAATAATTTTTGCTAATTCTTCAGCTTTTTTCTTAATATACTCTTGATTTTCACCTTCAATCATTACACGAACAAGTGGCTCTGTTCCTGAAGCTCTTATTAATACTCTTCCGTTTCCTGAAAATTCTTCTTCTAATAATTTAATATTTTTTGCTATTATTTCATCTTTATCATATTCATATTTTTTATCACTAGATACTTTAGCATTTACTAATACTTGTGGATATAGTTTTATAATATTACATAGCTCTGAAGCAGAGCATTGATTTTCTAATAAACTTTGAATGAACATAAGTGATGTTAATATTCCATCACCTGTTGGATTATAATCAAGAAATATAATATGTCCTGATTGCTCTCCACCAAGATTATACCCATTTTTCATCATTTCTTCTAGTACATATCTATCTCCAACTTTTGTTTGTACTAAGTTTAGATTATTATTTTGAGCATATTTCTTTAATCCTAAATTGCTCATTACAGTTGCAACTATTGTATCTTTTTTTAGTTTTCCTTTTTGCTTTAATCGATTAGAAATAACTGCTAAAATCTTATCTCCATCTATTTCATTTCCTTTTTCATCTACAAGTAAACATCTATCTCCATCACCATCATATGCTACACCTAAATTGCATTTATTTTTTAATACAAATTTCTTTAACCCCTCTAGGTGTGTTGAACCACAGTTGGCATTAATATTAATTCCATCTGGAGTATTATTAATAATATGATAATTAATTCCTAATACTTTAAACACTTTTTCTGCTACAACAGAAGTTGCACCATTTGCTGTATCTACTGCAATTGTAAAATTTTCTTTGTCTAAAACTTCTAATTCTTCTTCAAAATTCTTTCTAAAGAAATATACATATTCATCAAGTAAATCTGTGCGGTCTTCTGAAACACCAATTTTATCATTTATTGCTGTAAGCTCTGTAATTTTTCCTGAATCCATTACATTTTCAATTTCTTCTTCTAAATCATCTGGAATTTTCATTCCTTTATTACTAAAATATTTTATTCCATTAAACTCATATGTATTATGTGATGCAGAAATTACAACACTTGCATCTGCTTTAAATCTTCTTGTTAGGTATGCAACTGCTGGTGTAGGAATTACGCCTAATATTTTTACATTTGCACCATAACTTAAAAAGCCAGCAACCATTGCACTTTCAATTAAAGAACCAGAGATTCTTGTATCTCTACCTATTAAAATTGTTGGTGCGTGGTCTGTATGTTTTGATAATACATATGCACCTGCTTTTGCAACTTTATAAACCAATTCTGGAGAAAGTTCTGTATTTGCAATTCTCCTTATTCCATCTGTTCCAAAATATTTTCTCATAATTAAACCATCCTTCCATAATGCAAAAATTTATAAAATATATTAATTTTTGCATAGTAAATACTAATTTTTAATGTATTATTCATGCTATTTTGTATTATACATTTTGATTTTTCAATAGTCAATCGTTTATCTGTTCTTTACTGATAATTTTATTAAATTTCTTCAGGATTTGTGACATACTTTTTAACTATTTTTATAATGTTTTCATTTTATGCTATTCATTTGCATTTACTCGTATTATATCACCATCTTTTATTCCAAGTTTTGGTGTGAAAATTCTAACATAGTAAGGTTGTATATCTTTTAGAATATCACATATATAAACTATTTGACCATCTTTTTTTGTAACTTTTATATTTGGAAATGTTTTTAGCATTTTCTCGTCTGAAAAATATTTGTCTGTTATTTCTCTTACTGTTGGATTATCATATATTTGGTTTTCCTTTACAATATATTTGTCCATATCTTTCAATTCTAAGTTATAATTTCTAACAAGTCTTGTAAAGAATATCTGAAGAGCAAAACCTGTCACTATAAAGTCTAAAAGCATAACAACAACACCTACAACGGTAACAATCTTAAATGTTTTTTCTGGAATTTTGTTTAAAAGTTTCTCTATTTTAGGTTGCAAATGTCCCATTAAATAAATTGCAAGTACTCCCCAAAAAAATGAAAATGCTAAACAAATTCTACCATTTATATTAAATGGCATACCAGAATAGTCCCACCACTTAATATGAAATATTAATTCTCCAATAGCACTAATTGCATACTCCACAACTGATCCAATTAATATACCGCCAAAGAATAAAGTATAATTATTTTTTTTAAATTTTTGTAATCCTAATATAACAACAACTGCTCCCAAGCCATAAATTGCGCAAAACGGACCATATAAAAAACTTTTTCTACTTTCTAATACTCCCTTTGTTACTAATCCAAATAATGTTTCAACTATATAACCTAAAATACTATATATAATGAAATATGCCATAAGCCTCCAGATTGTAAAACCGAATACTGTAAATTGTCTTTTTTCTGTTTTTTCTTGTTTCATCACTTTCTCTCCCATCATTAGTTTGATATTTTTTTCGACATTTTTCGTCTTTTTTTATTCTAGCACAGTTTATATTCTTTTTAAATAGTTTTTGTTGTTATTTTATATAGCAAATAAAAAAGAGACTTTAATAGTTTTATATTAAAATCTCTTTTTAAGATTATTGTTGAAGTAACGAAACTTTCTTAGACATTACCCAATCTTTACTATCATCCACTAATTTTGAGTTACAGTATTTACATATTCCTGCAGAATTTATATTTATCTCGGCTCCACAATTTGGACATTTATCTAATTTTTTGTTTTCGATATCTCTAATAAATGTAAATTCATATACCATTCTCATCTTTCTATTGCTATTTCCTCTTACAACTGCTTTTGTACTTCTATTGATAATATAATCATAAAATTCAACCGTATATCTCGCCTTTACTTGAAGCATGTTGTTTTGTTTGCTTGCTTGAGTTACAGCACTATTAATCAATTTAAAGTCTTTCATTATATTTTGTTCACCATTCATTTCCATGCTTGTTAATTGAGATTCATACATATTAAACATTTCATCTGTAATACAATCTCTTACTTTTTCTAGATCGAAATTCATCCATGCTTCTTCTATTCTTACAAAAATGCCATATCCATTTAATAAGAATTTATTCGCATCAAATGAAGGAATATATTTTTTAATCTCATTAATTGCTTGCTCATTATTGGTTACTACTATTCTATTATTATTTTTTAATTTTTTGTTCTTACTTAAGGCAATTACAACTATTATGATAATAGCTGGCATAATGATAGACATAATACTACCCACCAATAATGCTAAAATTGACCCTCTCGAGCTTGCTGTTTTGCCAGAGGAACTCCTACTCGAAGAACTACTAGACGACCTTCTTTTTGATGAACTGCTTGATGATTTACTTTTCGATGAACTGCTTGATGATTTACTTTTCGATGAACTGCTTGATGATTTACTTTTCGATGAACCGCTTGATGATTTACTTTTCGATGAACTGCTTGATTTTCCACCGCTATAACTTGAATGATATCCCGCGTCTGCATTACTTTTATCTTCCAACTCACAAAATACAAAACTTGTTGCAAAAATAATTAAAATAACTGTTATAATTTTTATTGCCTTTCTAAAACTATTACTTTTTTTCATCTTTTTCTCCAATCTCTATAAAATATTTTTCAAAATCCAATCATATCTTTCAAGTTTAAAAATGGTTCCACAATATGCACACCTTCCATCCATATTTAAATCAATATTTGCACCGCAAGACTGACATTTTCTTGCTACTCCTAGTGATTTTGCCATTTTTGTTTTTGTAAATAATAGTCTCATAACTTTTTCAGTTCTTACTTCATTATCACCACTAACTATTTTTTTAGTCTGCTTATCAATTTGATAGTCTAGATATTTTGTAAGCAAATTTACTTCTATTTCAAAGTTGTCTTCGTTTTCTGAAATTTGTGTAATTCTGGTTTCAGATACATTTAATTCTCCATAAATCTGTATTACATTTCTTTCATTTAATAGTCTAACTTTTTCTTCAAATTTCTTATACAAATCATCTGAAAGAAAATGCTTTACTCTTGTTAGATCTTGTTTCATAACAGCAGTATAAAGTTGAATGAAAATGTTGTCAGCTTTTGCTTTAAATTTTGCTTCTGTAAAATCTTTATCTTCTTTTAATAAATTTTGTAATAATTCTTGCATAATTTTTATTTACCAATAAATATGGTAAAACACCCCTCCTTTATTATTTATTGTTGAAGTAATGAAACTTTCTTAGACATTACCCAATCTTTACTATCATCTACTAATTTTGAATTACAATATTCGCATATTCCTGCTGAATTTATATTTATTTCAGCTCCGCAATTTGGACATTTATCTAATTTTTTATTTTCAATGTCTTTAATAAATGTAAATTCGTATACCATTCTTATCTTTCTATTGCTATTTCCTCTTACAACTGCTTTTGTATTTCTATTAATAATATAATCATAAAATTCAATCGTATATCTTGCTTTTACTTGAAGCATATTATTTTGTTTACTTGCTTGTGTTATAGCACTGTTAATTAATTTAAAATCTCTCATTATATTTTGTTCGCCATTCATTTCCATGCTTGTTAATTGAGATTCATACATATTAAACATTTCATCTGTAATACAATCTCTTACTTTTTCTAGATCAAAATTCATCCATGCTTCTTCTATTCTTACAAAAATACCATATCCATTTAATAAGAATTGATTTACATCAAATGTAGGTATATATTTCTTAATCTCATTAATTGCTTGCTCATTATTCTTTATAGATGCTCCAATATTATTGATTTTTCTATTTTTGTTTGAATTTGATGAGGCTATTGATGCAATAATTATAATTGCAGTTGCAATTACAAATATAACCAATGATAAAATTATATCTTCAGTAGTTGATGAACTGCTTGAATAACTTCCCGATGAACTACTTGAGCTGCTATGACTACTCGAGCTGCTATGACTACTTGAACTACTATGACTACTTGAACTACTAGAATGTCCACCACTATAACTTGAATGATATCCTGCATCTGCATTGCTTTTATCACCAAATTCACAAAAGACAAAACTTGTAGCAATAATAACTAGCACAACTGCCATAATTTTTATTACTCTTTTAAAATTATTTCTTTTTTTCACTTTTCTTTCTCCTATCTTATAAAATATTTTTTTCTGTATAGTCATTTGTTTTTTCATTTTTATGCTCTACAATTTTTTTTATTCGATATTTTTACTGTAATGTATAAAAAGTTACAATATGACATTTTTCTTTGACTTATGACTTTATTATACAAAATTGTATTAAACAATTCAAGAGAATTATTTATATAAAAATTAAAATAGAGAGCAACTTTATACAAAGATACCATATAAAACTTCTCCCTATCTTTATTAATTTTCTTTATTCTTCAATATTCTACATTTTTAATATTCGTTTTTTATATTTTAACATATTGTTTGCAGATGTTTTAATCCAATTTACGAATTTCATTTGCAATATCACAAGTAGTATTCCAGTAAACACACCAACACTGTCTATTATTACATCAGTTATTTGTCCACTTCTACCTGGTACAAATAACTGGTGTAATTCGTCACTACAAGAATAGAGCGTTCCAACAATTAGGCTTATTAAAACTTTTTTTAGAATATTTGTATCATATGTATTAACAAAGCACATTAGAAATACACCTAATAATGTATAAATTGTAAAATGAGCTAACTTTCTAACTGGAGTTATCAATGTATTCTTTACAATACTCTTCTGATACTCATTTAAGTCTTTCGTAACAGGATGTGTATCTACAATTGTATCTATCACTTTATTACTTGTATTAGTTGATTTGGCTGAATTTTCAGATGAAAATTTAAATATTATTCCAAATATAATTAAAATACAAATAAATAAAACTGCTCTTATTTTTCTTACATCCATGATATACTCCCTCTTTTGCTTAGATTTACATTTTATCTGGCATTTGTATTCCTAATAATTCTGCTCCAGTTTTTAGTACCTTACCAACACAATAGGTTAAATACACTCTTGCTTCTTCAATTCGTTTTTCTTCTCCTATTATTCGATTTGCATTATAAAAACTGCTAAATGCTTTTGCTAAATCTATTAAATAATGAGAAAGTATAGATGGTTCGCTCTTTTGTATTACATTAATTAATATGTCTTGGAAATCATATAATAGCTTCAAAATTTCTTGTGAATATTCATCTTCTAAAACTTCTACATCTATATTTTCTGCTACCGGAATAGCTTCAATTTTTTCTAGTATACTTTTTGTTCTAACATAAGTATATTGAATATATGGTCCTGTTTCTCCTTGGAAATTTAAAATTGTATCCCAATCAAATATTTCATCTTTTATTCTTGCAGCTGATAAATCGTTAAAAATGACAGCACCGATTCCAACTTTTTGAGCAATACTTTCTTTGTTTTCTAAATTGGGATTTTTTTCTTCTATTACATTTTTAGCTCGTAATACAGCCTCTTTTAATAAATCTTCTAATTTAACCATATTTCCTTCTCTAGTTGACATTTTTCCAGTTTTTAAAAGTACCATTCCAAAAGGAACATGTTCTAATCCTTTAATATATTTTTCTTTTAGTCCTAAAAGTTTAGCGCTTTCAAATACTTGTTTAAAATGTAAAACCTGCTCATATGATGTAATATATAAACATTTATCAAAGTCATATGTCCTTGCTCTATACAGTATTGCTGCTAAATCTCGTGAAGCATATGTCGTTGAGCCATTTGATTTTATAATCATACAAGGTGGCATTTTTTTATCTTCTAATGATATAACTTTCGCTCCTTGTGATTCTATAAGTTTTCCTGTTTTTTCTAAAATTTCAATAACTTCTGGAACCTTAGGTGCAATAAATGCTTCCCCATCCCATGAATCAAATCTTCCGCCTAATAAGTCATATATTTTTTGAAATTCTTTTAAACTTAACTCTCTAAATTTGTTCCATAAATCTAGACAATATGAATCTCCATTTTCTAGCTTTTTAAAATTATTTCTACACTCTTCTAATACATTTTCATCTTCTTTGCAAAGTTCATTAATTCTTATATATATTTTAGTTAACTCTTCTATAGGATTCTCGTCAATATTATATTCATTTTGCCATCTCTTATATCCTTCAATCATCTTTCCAAATTGCGTTCCATAATCTCCTAGATAGTTTAATCCTATCACATTATATCCCAAATATTCATGTATATTATACAACGCTCTTCCTATAACCGTTGAACGTAAATGACCTATATGAAATGGCTTTGCAATATTAGGATGTGAATAATCAATTACTATATTTTTTCCTTTTCCAATTTCAGATTTTCCAAATTCTTCTTGCTTGCTTATTTCTTTTACAACTTCTTTAGCAAGTACATCTTTTTTTATATAAAAATTCAAATATCCCCCTACTACTTCCATTTTTTCAATATCTGAATCTAATATATCTATTTTTTCATTTATTTCCTCTGCAATTATTTGTGGAGATTTTTTTAATTCTTTTGCAAGTCTAAAACATGGAAATGCAAAGTCTCCCATATTTGCATCTTTTGGTTTTTCTATAAAACTTAATACATCTATATTATCTATTTGTATAGCTTTTTTTACTTTTTCTGCAATTTCTTCTTTAAAATTAACCATATTTTTCCTCTTCTTTCTTTTTTATCATGTAAATATTATAACTAGTTAACGAATAAAAGTCAAATAAAAAAACGCCTATTTTGGCGTCTTTTATTATTATCTTAGATATAAATTGTAAAGAAAGATAATACGAATTTAACTACATAATAAATAGCTTCTACAATTATGAATTTTTTTATTGCACTATCATCTTCTTTTTCATCATTTAATTCTTTAATAGCAAAGAATGCAAATACTGTTGCAATTATTCCTAAAAGTCCATTTACTGGTGAAGTAATTCTGTAAGCTCCTGGAATTATAGTAAGTAAACTAATAACTTCTGCTACAGCTTTTGGAGCAAATGCTGCAATTATTGTAATTGCATTTGTTAAGAAAGATTTTTTATTTTTATTATTCATTATATAAATAATTCCTGATAAAACAACAATTGAAATTATTGGAGTTAATATACTCTTTATAATTGAAAAGAATGAACTAAATATTGTTTTAAATATATAAGATATACTGTATCCACTAATTCCATAAGTAAATAATGATGATAAAACACTCTCTACTGAATTTAATAAAGATGCTACTATCCATATAACAAGAATTACTATAGCTGTTTTAAAGAATGCATTTGATTTGTCATGTGCAATTTCACCAATTACTTTTATTGGTTGTTTTAAAAATCTTGAAAAATAATTCTTTGCTTTTTCAGTTTCTTGTTTCATATCGATATTTTTGAAAGAGTCTTTTACTTGATTTACTGTTTCTTTAGCCTCCTTCTTAATGTTTTCTGCATTTACATTGCTTTGATTATTTTGATTGTTTTCTTCCATCTTTGTTTTCTCCCTTCTTTTATTTATTTTATTATATTTTAATCGCCTAAACATATTCCTATGCTTCTGGCGGTTTTAACTAAATCATCGTCCATTGTTACTTTTCTTATATTACTTTCTTTTGTATTACCCGATACAGCTCCAATTACCTTATTTTCACCTACAACATCTTCTAATGGTACAGAACTTACTTTTCCATTTTTTATTACTGTTAATCTATTGAATTTTTCTTCCATTGCAAGTTCCATAGCTTTTGCACCATATTTTGTAGATAAAACCCTATCAAATGCAGTTGGTGTTCCACCTCTTTGCATATATCCAAGCACTGTGCACCTTGCTTCTAACCCTGTTAGTTTTTCAAGTTCTTTTGCAACTTTTTCTCCTGCACCACCAAGTTTTGTATTATCTACTCCAATTCCATTGCTTCTTGTTTCTGCAACCGTAATTGTTCCACCTTTTGGCATTGCACCTTCTGCAACAACTACAATACTAAATTCTTTTCCATTTTTTCTTCTCTCTTCAATTTTTCTTACTGCACTATTTATATCATAAGGTATTTCTGGAATTAATGCAATATCAGCTCCCCCTGCTATTGCAGATTCAAGAGCAATCCATCCTGCATATCTTCCCATTACTTCTAATACCATAATGCGATGGTGTGTTTCTCCTGTTGTATGCAAACGATCTAATGCATCTGCTGCAACAGAAACAGCTGTATTATATCCAAATGTAATTTCTGTACACGCAACATCATTATCAATTGTTTTAGGCACTCCAATTACATTTATTCCTTTTAATGAAAAATCTCTTGCAGATTTTTGAGTTCCGTCTCCTCCTAAAGTAAATATACAGTCGAACCCATCTTTTTTTACATTTTCCACACATTGATCAGATAAGTCTTTATAAATAATTTCTCCATTTTCTTCTACTACTTTATAATTAAATACATTTGCATTTGTAGATGAACCAATAATTGAACCACCTTTAGGTAAAATTCCTGATGCTGAACTACTATTTACTGTACTTAAACGTACATAGTTATTTTTTAATAGTCCCCTATATCCATCTATAAATCCATAGCATTCTATATTATTATGTTCTGCTGTTTTTACAATTGCACGAATAACAGCATTAAATCCTGAAACATCTCCGCCCATTTGCAAGTATTGCTACTTTTTTTATCATATGTTGCTCTCCCTTCATTAAACTTTATTTCTTAAGTATCACCAATATTATACCAACTTTTTTATTTTTTACAAGTATTAATTAAAATTTTTTATAAAGCTTTGTTTTTATAGATTTATAATTTAGCATTTAAACGACTGTATAACAACTAATTTAATAATACTTACCCAAAATTAAGGACACACACAGATATATTAAAAAGCAAAATAAAAAATGTAAGTGCAACTCATATAATTGCCCATACATTAAATTTATTATTTATTACTAATATGTACATTGTCAATTTCTACTTTAAGTTCTCTTGTTATGATATTTTGAATTTGTGCTGTTTGCTCTCCGAGTTAATGTATCTGCCTTTACAATAGCACTAACACTTGAATCATTTACAAAAATTACAACCTCTTCAAATCCTTTTGTCTTAATTAAATTTTCTGTAATCATAATAGAATTTTTAAGATCGTTAATTTTCTTTACTTCTGTTTGAGCAATAGCTTTTTGTTCTGCAGAAACTGATGCATTTTCTATAATTTTTTCATAACTTTCAAGCATTTGTGAATACATCGTATCTCTTCCTAACTTTGAATTTGCAAAATAATCGTCTTTACCTATTTTACTGCTTGAACTTGTCTGTATTGTAGTATTATCTGTTTTATTTTGATTTACTTCATTTGTATTTTGTGAACTTTCATTTGTAGTTTTTGTTTCATTTTCTACAACATCATTTGAACTAACAAGTTTAGCATCACCAATTCCAGCAACCTCTTCTGAATTCATTAAGCTACTAGTAGCTAACAAATTCTTTTTATCTCCAGTAGAATAGTTTAAATACCCTGCTGTAATAAGCATAAATGCAATAACAAAAATAATAATCTGATTTCTTTTTAAAATTTTCAAATCTAATTTCACTCCTTTACTAAACACTGCCATAAGACATTTAAAATTTATTTTTTCATTTCAAATACTTGAATTTTATGTGTTGCAAGACCTGTTACTGCTTCTGTTGCTTGAATAATATTTGTTTTAATTTGTACATTTTGAGCTCCCTCAGCAGTTATAACTGCCCCTTCAATTTTTGGATTTATTATACTTTGTGTAATAGGTGTTTTTGTTCCATTTGTTTCTTGATATACAACATCTTTTTTACTACTATTTTCATTAATCGTTCTTTTTCCTCCTTCCTTATCTGTTTCTTCTGTTATACTTTCTTGTGAATTTTCATTATATAGTGGAACAAGTTGGCTCGTTCTTGAATAAGTAACTAATACCTTTACTTTGCCAACGCCATCTATTTGCGAAAGTATATTTTCTAATCTTCCTTCTATATTATTATCTTCTTCATTATTATTGGTTTGATTAGAATTTGTTTGTGCTAGCTTTTTGTTATCCATAGTTTTATTTTGTGTATTTTTATCTTTATCACCATTCCAAATTGTATTTATTGCAATAATAGTAACAATTAGAATAATAACAAATACAACTAAACTTTCTATTGTTTTTTTATTGTCTTTTTCACTTTTCTTTACAACTAAATCTTTAACCTTCTCAAACTTTTCTTTCATCATTTGGTTTCCTTATACCTCCTAACGAATTTCTATATTCTTTACAGCAATATCATATTGACTGCTTAAGTATTCTTTTAAGTTATTTGCTTTTTTTTCAGAAATCGTATATTTTTTTTCTTCTTTAGATTCACTATTTTGTTTTGATATATCAACTTTTACTTTTTCAACATGTTCTACTATTGTAACAACTTTCTTTTTACTCCCATTGTCTTTTGTTTCTTCAGACTGTTGCTCTCCTGAAACAACAACTAAAATTTTATTTATGCTATATTTTTCATCGTCAGAAATTTCAACATTTACTTCTTGAACGATATATCCTTTTGATTGAATTTTGTTTTTTATATCACTTTTCAAATTCATTTCATACATAGACTTTATACTTGTTACGTTTTTCTCTTCTAGATTCTTAGACGAAACCTCTAATGTATTTTCTTCATTTTCAAAATTAAATATAGAATCTGTATCAATTGAATTTGAATTGTTAGAAAATTGGTTTACAATTGGAGTTACTATAACGAATAATATATATACTCCAATTACAACTTTTATGTATTTTTTTGATGATCCTTCTGGAAGTATCATTTCTATAATGCTTGCAATTATTACTGCTACAATAATTCCTTGTGCCCAATTACTTATAAACGCAACCATTATTTTCCCCCTTATTTTTTATTTCAATATTACCTATACATAAGACCACTGTTAGATATTTTTACAACTAATGTTACTCCTATTATTAGCATAACAGATATACTACACATAATTGCGAGCAGCAATTTGAAGGTATCTCCCATTTGTTCTAATAATTTTATTATTTTTTCATCAGCAATTGGTTGACACAGTGCAGACAGTAAGTAATACATTGCCATAAGAATAATTAATTTAATAATTGGTTTAATACAAATACCTATAATAATAATTGCTCCTACAATTCCAAGTGCATTTTTTAGAATTGAACTACAGCCTATTACAGTATCTACGGCATCACCTAAAATCTTACCTACAACTGGAATGAAACTTGAAACTGCAGCTTTTGTAGTTTTTGCTGTTAATCCATCTACACTGCTACTTAAAGTTCCTTCTAGTGATACAACCCCTACAAAAATTGTAAGTACAATTCCTAAAATCCATACTACACTTGATTTAAAGAATTTTGAAAGTTTATCTATTTGTAATTTATCTGATATTTTTGATACAACTCCTAAAGCTGTTGCCACAAGTACAATTGGGATTATAATATCTTTTATAAAGTTTCCAATAAATGTTATTATAAATAGTAATATTGGTTGTACAATATTGGCTGATGCAATACTTCCAGTTGTCATCATTAAAGTAATTAAAATAGGAATTAATGAATTCATAAATCCTACTAAATTGTCAATTGATTCTTTTACCATTGCCAAAATATCCGAAAAGTTAGTCATAATTAGTGTAACAATTAATATGTATTGAACATAATATGTTATTTGAGAAATGCTTTTATTTCCTAATCCATCACTTATGCTTTTTAGAACACTATGTATGATAATTATTACTAAAATGCCTCCGATTGTTGTAATTGATTTTGCAAACTCTTTTCCAAATAATTTCCAAATGTTTAGCATTATTTTTTTGTTTTCAATTTTTCCACTTATTGCTGAGTTTAAAACATCATTCATTTGTGTATCTGAAAATACATCTTTTGTATAATTATTAGCCTCTTTCATAAAATTTGGTATATTAAGAGAGTCCATTTGTGTTTCTATTATATCTGAATTATTTACATTATTTGTTTCCTCTATTGCTAAACAAGCTTTGAAACTTGATATGAGAATGAAAAACAGTATTAAAATACTTGTTATTTTAAATAATTTACTGTTAGCCTTTATTTTCAAACATTTTTTTCTTCTGTTTAGAGTCTCCACAAAAATATTCTCCTCATTTATAAATTGCAAGTTATATTTTTTATATACACTTTTTTTGTAGACTTATGGTAATACTTTTAAAACTGTTTCTAATAAGCTTGAGATAATCGGAATAGATATTGCAATTATTGTTACTTTGCCTCCAATATCAATTTTGGATGCAATAGCCGATTCGCCTGAATCTTTACATATGCTTACAGCGAATTCAGTAAGTAAGGCAACTCCTGTGATTTTTATTAATAAATATAAAAAGTCGCGATTAATAGTTGTTTTATCTGCTAGGTTAGATAAAAGTGTTATAATTCCAGATACCTTTCCTAAAACTAAAGTCAAAATTAGTACTCCTGCAATTACTGATATGTATATTGCAAATTCCGGTCTGTGCTGTTTAATTATTATGGTCATTATTAATGAAATTAACCCAATTCCAATTATTTTAATAATATCCATTATTAATTTCCTCCAATGCTTTCTATAAGTTAAATATTGTTCTTACAGTATTAAATAATGTACTAATTTCTTTTATAACCATTGTTAAAACAATAACAAGTCCTGCTAAAGTTGTCATCATAGCTTGATCTTCTCTTCCTGCTCTAACTAAAACCTGATGTAATACTGCAACTAATATTCCTATTGCGGCTATTTTAAATAATAAATTAATATCCATCTTTGCACCATCCTTTATCATTTGTTTTTTAAATTAATATAATAACAATACCAAGTCCTGCAACCATTCCGAGTGTTCTATATAATTTCTCGTTTTTATTTTTTGCTTCATTTGCTTCTTGTATTTGAATATTTAGAAAATCATCAACTAATTTTATTTGATTAATTTGCCCTTCTATGTCTGTTTGTCCAAGTAATTTTCCAAGTCCATTTAATACTTCCTTATCTTTAGGAAGTAAATTAGTATTTGAATTATAGATTGATTCATTCCATGCTTTTTCTGCTGGCATATACTCTATTTTTTCTGCACAGTTTCCGAAAATTTTAGCAATATTGCCATATACTTGTGTTTCGATTTCTCTAAAAATTACTGGAATTGACATATATGTAAATTTCATTTTTACTTCAAACATATGTAATGCTTTTTTTATTTCTTGTAATTCCTTTAGTCTGTTCGAATATTTTTTTGCAATTAATATTCCAATAAAAGATGTTCCTCCAAAAATCAAAGTTAATGTTATATATTTAATTACCCACATTTTCAATTAATCTCCTTATATTTTAAATTTACAAAATTTGAATTTATATTTATATATATGCAAAGCTTGTCTATTTTAGAACAAAAACATATAGTATAATCTGTTTTTTATTTAAATTTTTGAATTTTATACTTTGGTTTTTACACAAATTTTACTGTAAATTTTAACTTGCTCTTTTCTTGGCATCTAAATCTATATATGTATTTTTACTTTTATTTAGCTCATATACTTTTTTTATGTGCCCTCTTGCTTTATTATCTAGCAAAATAATTCTTTCAATTATATTTTTTTGAAGTAATTTTTCAAGTTCTGAGTTTGATAAAATTTCTTCTAAACTGTTTCCATGTGCTGAAAAAACTCCCTTTACACCTGAACAAATAGCATATTCAATTGCCTGTACATCTTCACTTTTTCCTATTTCATCTGCAATAATCACTTGTGGTGCCATAGATCGAAGTGCCATTTTTATTCCCAATGGTTTTGTAATATTTTCTAATACATCAGTTCTTGTTCCTATATCATTTTGTGGCTCTCCTTGATACATAGCAGCAATTTCTCCTCTTTCATCTACAACCGATACATTTAAACCGTGAAAATATATTTCAGGAATTCCGCTACTTATTTTTCTAACTAAATCTTTTAATAACGTTGTTTTCCCTGCGCCTGGGCTTGAAACAATTAAAGTATTATAAATTTGATTTCTTTGAATATCTAATATGTATCTTAATATTGAGTTACTACAATCCAGAATTTGATGTGCAATTCTAAAATTTAAAGATGATATATACCTAATATTAATTATCTTTCCATTTTCTACAACAACATCACCGGTAAGTCCAACTCTATGTCCTCCTTTTATTGTTATATACCCATTTACAATTTGATTTTGATATGAATAAACAGACTGGTCACATATTTTTTGAAATATCTGCATAATTTCCATTTTATTTACTTTATATGGTATTATTTTTTCTTCACTACTAAGTTTAATAATACAATATTGGTTAATTCGTAACCTAATTTCTTCTACTTCTTTTTTTTGCTCTTTTATATTTTCATAAATTTCTAAAGATATTGGTTGTGGAAAATTTTTAAGTACCTCTTCCATTTTGCTTGTCCTCCTTATTTTAATAATTAATTTTCTTATTAACATATATATTCATATTTTTTCTTTTTATTACTATTATTTAAAATTTCTAAAAAAAAATGAATAATACTTTTTAGCATTATTCATTTTTTATATTTTCTTATATTTATATTATAGTTTTATTTATTCATCCCAATTATGATATACGTTTGTTACATCATCTAAATCATCTAACATATCTAATAATCTTTGCATTTTAGCTTCACCTTTTTCATCTAATGTAACATATGTGGTAGGCACCATTTGTACATCAGCTTCTAAGAATTCTAGTCCTTGTTGCTCTAATTTTTCTCTAACAGATGAAAAATCTTCTGGAGTAGTTGTTATTTCATAAACTTCTTCTTCTGCTGAAAAATCTTCTGCACCGCTATCTATTGCAAGTAACATTAAATCATCTTCCGAAATTTCAGATGATGCTCTATCTATTACGATTACTCCCTTTTTATTAAATAGATAAGATACACAACCTGTTGTTCCTAAGTTTCCACCTGATTTATCAAATGCATGTCTAACATCTGCTGCTGTTCTATTTTTATTATCTGTACTTCCCTCTACAATTACTGCTACACCATTTGGTCCATATCCTTCATATAATACTTCTTCATAATTTGCAGAATCTGCTGAACCTGCAGCTCTTTTTATTGCATTATTTATTGTATCATTTGGCATGTTTGCTGCCTTACACTTTGCAATAATATCTTTTAATTTAGAGTTTCCCGCTGGATCTGGTCCTCCTTGTTTTACTGCAACTAATAATTCTCTTCCTAATTTTGTAAATACTTTTCCTCTAGCTGCATCTGCTTTTCCTTTTTTTGCTTGAATATTATGCCATTTGCTATGTCCTGACATGGTTAATTCCTCCTTATCTTTCCTTTATTTTCAGACTTTTTAAGCCTTATATATCAGTGCCTTTCCATTTTTTCAATACCCCAACTTTATTAATTTTTACGGTTTTCTAAAAAATTACATTTTTTATTGTAACATACTTTTTTTCATTTGTGTAGCCTTTTTATAAATAAAATTTGTATATTTTTATTCAAAATTTAGCTTGCACCACTCATTATCGTGGTATTCTATATATTTCGGGTTGTTCAAATTACACCATTTACACCTTATCATAATGCAGTACCTCGTTTTGGAACAAAATATTTATTCATATCGTTTTTTTCGTGTGTTAAAAGTGCTAATTTGTTCTTTATTCCTCCACCATATCCTGTTAGATTTCCATTAGTTCCAACAACCCTATGACAAGGAATAATAATACAAATTGGATTCCATCCAACTGCTCCTCCAACTGCCTGCGATGACATTCTTTTTATTACTCTATTTTTTGCAATTTTTTTTGATATATCATTATAGGTTAGAGTTTCTCCAAAAGGTATAGTATTCATTATATCTATTACTTCTTTTCTAAATGGAGTTAAATTTTCTATTTTATATTTTGGTGTAAAATTAGGGACTTCACCACTAAAATAAGCATCTAACCATTTACTTGTTTCTTGAAATATGGGCAGGCTCTTTTCTTCACAATCTATTTCATGTTTAAAAGAATCTTTTGAGCCTTCAAACCATAAACCTGTTAAGTATTCCCCATTACTATTCATTATAATATCTGAAAATTCATCTGGAGTTTTATAAATGCATTTATAAATCATAAAAATATCTCCTATTATTTTTTTCATTTTCATTTTTCTAAATTTATTAGCCAGTTTTAATCTTAGCTGCAACTTACAATTTTTATTACTACTTATTTTTGTCTTTTCTTAAAAATCAGACTAAATGAAATGCCAAAAGATATCCCTAAGCATATTCCTATTCCTATTCCTACCATACTATTTAATACATTTATAAAAATTAAACTCCAAATTATTGTCATTACTATTCCTATTATTATTCCTATAACTATACTTTTGTTTTTCATAAATCTTCATACCTCCAAATTATTATTTAACTAATTTTTAAATTGTAATTTATTTTTTCTTTTTTTCTAATAATTTAACTTTTTCTTTTTCTTTCTTATTATATTTTGCAATACTATATATACCGCATATATTAAAAACTATTGCTAATCCTACCATCAATCCATCAACAAATTGACTCGCATTTTGAGTAAATATATATTCTAAATAATGTATATTGTTATCAACTAATTCAAGTGTAGTAAGTGATATTCCTATACTAAGTAATCCTAATGCTTTTTGATTGTATCCTACTTGATTTTCTGTTTCTAATTTAATCAAATTATTTATTGTTTCTTTTTGAGCTAATAATTCATCTTTTGTCATTTTTCTACCATCCGCTATTCGCTGACCTCATAATTCCAGATATTCAAATGCCCTTTGGCTGGAATCGGCTTTTCAAGTATCTCAACATCTTCCAAAATCCAAGCATATCTTCCCAAACTATATTCTCCGCATAAGAATTCCTGCTTGTCCTTCTGTATCATGTCTAAGAATTCCTGATCCATATATACGCAATCAACCAATCTGCATTTGCATATAATGTTACCATATCCCATAGGTACATTTGGAATCAGTTTAAGTAATTCACTTGTGTGCGCATCACTCCTTTTAATTTTTTTGTTACTTGCATGGATGTAAAGTTCACCTCTGTAAGATGTTTTCCAACTTCTTGTTTCGATGACCTTCTTTCCCTCTTTAATAAGAGTTGCCCATGGTTCAATAATACTTAAAACTTTCATAGCGTATGACACCTTTCTGATTGATATGTAATTTTTATTTGGAAATAAATTCCATTTTTATATTATACAGCATTATACCTAAAAAATCAATGTTTTACATAACATTTTTAGGATTTATGTAACATATTTTCTATGAGAATTTTTAACATTACTTTGATTCACCATTGCATATTCCATTGTTGTATCTATTTTAATATGACTTAATAATTTCTGCACTTGTTCTATTGGCATACCTTTATCAATAGCCATTGTTGCCATTGTTCTTCTAAATTTATGTGGATGAACTTTATTTATATTTGCTTGTTTTCCTAAGTTTCTGATAACTATTTCAATTCCTGATATTCCTAATCTGTTATATGGTTTTATTAATGATACGAATAATGCTTCGTTGTTATCAATTCTTGTTTCTAAATATTTCTCTATATACATTTTACTCTTTGCACTAAAATAGACTTCTCTTTCACTATTACCTTTACCTAAAACAATACAACTTCTTTCTTGAAAGTTCATATCTGATATATTTAATCTCGTAATTTCTCCCACTCTCATACCAGTTGAAATTAATAGTTCTAATATTGCTAAATCTCTTACATTTGAACAGGTATCTCTTAACTTTTCCAAATTTTCATCTGTTAATGTTTCTTTTACTCTTCTAGTAGTCTTTACTTTATGAATTCTTCTTACTGGACTTTTTACAATATAGTCTTCATTTTCCAACCAAGCAAAGAAACTTGATAAAGTTCTTCTTATATTATCTATCGTTACCATACCTGCATTTGAATTATTTTTATAATCTGCTAAATAGTTTCTTAATGTTTCAGTAGTAATTTCATTTATTGGCAGGTTTACAGCATCAAACATTTTATTTATAGTATCTCTGTAATAATTTAAAGTTCTTTTTGAACACCCTTCGATTTCTTTAGATGATATAAACCTATTTAGAATGTCTTCATTATTCCTCTGTATTTCTTCTTTTTGACTTTGTTCTAATTTCTTAATTTTATAATATATACATATTTCTGTAAGTATTTCTTTTAATTTTATTCTTTGGTTATTGTCTAAAAAATCTTCTGTTGCATTAATTACTTTTTCTACAAATAATTCTCTCATGACAATTACCTCCTTACATTTTTTTGATAGTTTGCAGTATATAGAACTCTATCTATATTATACAATATTTAATTGACATAATAAAAGATGAGCATATTCTATATACCCATCTAAATATTTATGTTTTTTATTCAAATTTCAAAATTCAATCTCAGCGACAACTTACTATTTGTCCTTTTCTTTTTGTTTCTTTCTATTTTCTTTATTTGTGTAATATCCTATAATTCCAAATATTAAAAACATAAACACTTTATCCCATTCATTAGTTTTATTAATAAATTGGAACACAGCTAAAATTATTGATGCTATAATAGTAAATATCGATACATAATATGCAATGTCATAACCTGTTATTTTAACTTCTTTCTTTTTTTCACAAAAAAATCTCCTTTACCAATTACTATTTTTCTAACAAACTACTAAATTACAATTTATTTAATGTCCTCTAGGTAAGAAATCTTTTTACCATTTAACTTTGCATATTCAATTTCAGATTTTGTGCTTTCTCCAATGTATCCGCCAGAATTAATTACATAAATTTCATCTGACATATTTATTTTTTGCCTATGCATTTCATCTAGCATTTTTTTAGTTTGTAAACTTATTTCTTCTTTTTTCAAATCATTGAAAAAGTTAGGTATAAAAACTATATTTCCATCTAATGTAAGTTTTTCTTGAACTTTCATAAATTCAGTTTTAAATTTAATTGAACCACATAATGTTATTACATTATATTTGTGCTTACAAATATTCATTTTTTCCTCCATAATTTGCATTACTTTTTGTTTTTATCCTACCTTTTGTTTCTTTTTTGAAATAATATTATTCATTATAATAAACAATATCGCAAACGCTAATATAACTAGCATATTATTAAATACAGGTTTTAGTGTTTCAAAATTTATAGTCTCCATTGTCTTTAATAAATCATTTGAATTAATATACCAATAAGCTGGTAAAATATGAGCTATATTTAATACTGCCTTTGGCAACCATTCAGCTGGTACAAAAGCTCCACAAAGGAAAGCTGAACCCAATGCCACTACATTTACAATTCCATTTATAGCATTTTTATTACTTACAATAGTAGATATTAGTAACGCAATTGTTAAAGCACAAAAAGTAAATACAAATGTATTAAGTAAATACACAAGTCCTCTTGCTGTAAATATAATATTTCCTAATAATATTAGACCTAATACCACATATAAAAACCATACAATTACAGAATACATAAAGCTTGCAAATAAAATTAACCTATTATGCTCCTTATAATTCATACTACTAATTATAGTTCTTTTATTTACTGTTTTTTCGTGAAAACTTGATAAAACAAGACAGATAATAAAAATAACTACTGCCATAATGCTATAACTTGCAAAATTAAAGTATGATGCTACTTTAGTCATTTTACTTGCATCTAACTTTGAAGTCATTTCTACTGACGATTTTTTTGATAAATTATTATTAATAGCTTCTATTAATTCATCTTCATTGTTTATATTATCTTTATATATATTTTGTATTTGAACATATCTTGATAACATCATTTCTGCAAGACTGGCACTATAATCTCCTGTTGATTTTATATTTATCTCTGGATTTAATCCATTTAGTACATCTTGGCGATAATTTTCTGGTATATAGATTACATAGTTTACATCTCTATAAAATAGAGCATCATTTATTGCTTCTTCATTATTTTTAACATTAATAATATTCGAATTTTGCTTTAGATAATCAACTAAATTTTTAGTAATTCCTATCTCTTCATCTTTATTTATAATTAGGATATCTGGCTTACTGTCTACAAAAGTAGTTCCTGTATCGTTTGTAGACATATTAATTCCACCAAAAATAATAAGTATAACTGTATAAAGGATAATTGTTCCTTTATATTTATTTATAATTTTCCAAAATGTTTTAAATACTGTCATATTTCTGCCTCCTTAATCCTTTATATGATATAAATATCATTAAGGCAGAAAATATTAGTAAACTTATAACATTAAAATAAAATCTATCTAATGTATCATAATAATAAAGTGAGTAAAATCCATCTGTTATCATACTTGCTGGATTAATCTTATTTAAAATAGGAACATTTTTATCAATTACATACTTCATAGTAATTCCCATCATTCCTGATAAAAAACATGCAACCATAGTTACTGCAATTAAAATTCCGATTTTAGCATTTTCATTTGATTTAACCAAAGTTGAAACTGCAACACCTAAAGATAAACCAGCAAGAGACCCAGTACATGCAAGTAGTATTATAAGCGGTAAATTTGTTCCATAGTCCACTTTTAAAACAAAAATTGTAAATACAAATAACAGTGCCATTCCAATTAGTTGAACAACATAACTTGCACATAGACTTCCTAAAAGCATCGTACCTTTACGAACAGGTGATACAGAAGTTCTTTTTCCAACTGCATTCATATTGGCAAGTTTAAAATTGGTAGTAAACATTGAAATTATTCCGCCATATAGTGCCGCCATTGCAATAAGTGTATAATATTCAATCATAGTATAACTTAAATTTTTATTAGAGATATTATTTAATTTAACATCATTTTTGTCTATTTTAGCCATGACATTAGCATATATTCCATTATAATCAATGTTAAAGTTTCCTTGCTTATATTTATCTTCTATTTCTTTTTTGGCTAAAGTGCCTATCATCTCTTTTTTACTTTGTATTTGATCAACTACATTTCTTAAAATAGTTTCATTAATTCCGCTCGAATTTACTTTAATTGTTACATCTTCTCCATTAAATAATAAATATCCTGTAATTTCCTCATTTTCTAACATTTCTTTTGATTTTTCTAAACTAGTATATGTGGTGTTAAACATTTGGCTTGTACTATTTTCACTACTTAACATTTCGAATGCCTCTTTAAACATTTCATTGTTTTTAAAGTCTTCATTATCAACAATTGCAATATTAATAATTTCTAATTTTTCATTATTTTCTATATTTGAAAAAGCCATATTAAATAAAGTACCTAGTATTATTGGAAAGGCAAAAGTCCAAAATAATAACATTTTACTTTTTAATAATGTTTTCAAAGAATACTTAAAATTATGCCAAAACATTAATCTCTTAATTCCTTTCCTGTTAATTCTAAGAATACATCATTTAGTGTTGGTCTTTCTGAAAAGATCTTATTATAAGTTACTTTATTATCTTTTAAATAATCTATTAATTCCCCTAGATTGTTTTTGCCTTTTTTATAAGTAACTATTAATGTATTCATATTTAATAATGCATTTTCTACATTTTCAAATTGCTTTATTTCCTCTAATTGTTTGCTATTTATATTGTTTATTTCTACTGTTATTTTTTCCTCAATTTTAGCTTTTTTCTTCAATTCATCAGAAGTTCCCTGCGCTAAAATTTTACCTTTATCTAGTATAATAATTCTATCGCATAACATCTCTACTTCTTCCATATAGTGTGTTGTATAACAAATAGTAGCTCCATTGTCTCTTAATTTTTTTATACCTTCTAATATATTATTTCTGCTTTGTGGATCTACAGCAACTGTTGGCTCATCTAAAAAGATTAATTCAGGTTTATGTGCTATACCACAAGCAATGTTAAGTCTTCTTAAAAGCCCCCCAGATAATTGCTTTGGATAAAATTTTTTAAATTCATTTATCCCTACAAGATTTATAGCATCTTCTATATATTGCTTTCTTGTATTTTTATCTTTAATGTACAGTCCACAAAAATAGTCAATATTATCATAAACTGTAAGTTCTTGAAATACTGCTACTTCTTGAAATATAACTCCTATCTTTGCTTTTGTTTCATAAGAATCTGGCTTCATCTCTTTTCCAAATATTTTGATACTTCCATTTTGAAAATTTAGAAGTGATAAAATACAATTTATTGTTGTTGATTTTCCGCTTCCATTTGGTCCAAGTAGCCCAAGTATTTCTCCTTCTTTTAGCTCGAACGATAAATTATCAATCGCTTTTAAATTTTTATACTTCTTTGTTAGATTTTTTACCTCTATTATGTTTTCCATAATCTCTCCTTTCTTTTATTAGAATTTTAATAAATATTTTCTGTTATATATCAGTTAATACTATACCATTAAAACAAGTCCTTGTAAATGATTCTACAAGTTTAATATGGATCATTGTAATAGTTTATATTTTAAGTTATTGTTAATGTTTCTCCTGAAATGTTAATAATATCTTTGATTGATATAAATTTTCCATCAGTAAAAATTATAAATTTATTGTAATCATCTATTTTCTTTATTTTTCCTGTTATTTTTTGATATTTTCCCCCTCTTTTTTTATCATCAGGTACAAAATAAGTAACGGTAATTTCAGGCATATTTTTTATTTGGCTTTGTATTAAACGCAATTTTTCATCTAAAATATTATTAAGTTCTTCATCCAGTTCTATTTTTTGCTCTGTAAATCTTGCTGTTTCTTTTACTGCTTCTTCATACCCTGTCAATGCTGCAAAAGGTGCAAATTGAGCTGCTCTATTTTGCATGGACATTTGTTTATGTGTTTTTGATATATGATGCTCTAAATTTATAATATCATCATATTTATGTTCACTATCCATAATTACCCTCCTACTCTTTGTGTCCTCCTATTTGATTATTTCTTTCTATAGTAGTTGCCCCTTCTTCTAAATTTATTCCCTTTAAAATTGCATTTTTTCCATATTTATTCTTTATTTCAATTATTGTTTTTTGTATCTTTTTCTCATTTTGTAGCTTTTCGTTCTCTTTTTTTCTTTCCATATCCACTTTTTCATAATTAGTGAATAAATTAATTTGTTCGAATTTGCTTTTCTCTTTTGTTTCTGTTTCATTTAAAAGGTTTCCGAACACATATGTTTATTTTTCTAATTAGTAACTTTTTATTTACAATACTATCATACAATTTAATAAAACCATCACAAATTAGTCTTGTTGATGATGTTTTATTTTCTAATCTAAATGTTCCATGCGCTGGTTTGGGGACTTTTCTTCCATAACCATCTGTTGTAATTTCACCATTGTAAATTTTACTATAATTTGGATTTGTTAAATTTTCTACATCATATATGACATCTAAAACTAGTTGATCTGTTATAAATTGCTTTTCTACCATTTCTAGAACAAGTAATTCAACCATTTCTTTTACAATTAATTTTGCTTTTTCACAATTATATGGACAATGTAAAACTTGTCCAGAACTTAAACTCCTAATTTCGGGTTTATAAGCTTTTATGCTTTCTATTGTTACATTTTCCCATCCCCAACTATGGTCAATTAGTAACTCAGCATTTATTCCAAATAATTTATATAGTAGTTCCTCATTATTTATTGAACATCTTGCAATATCTCCCATAGTATATATATTGTGTTTTTCCAATCTTCTAGCATAGCCTTTCCCAACACGCCAAAAGTCTGTAATAGGTTTATGATTCCATAGTTTTTTTCTAAAGCTTGCTTCATCTAATTGGGCAATTCTTACTCCATATTCATTTGGTTGTATATGTTTTGCCTCAATATCCATTGCTACTTTGCACAAAAACAAATTGGTTCCTATTCCTGCAGTTGCTGTAATACCTGTTGTTTTATAAACATCTTGTATCATTTTTGTTACTAACTCTTTAGCTGTTAATTTGTATGTTTTTAAATATTTTGTAAGGTCACAAAACACCTCATCTATTGAATATGAGTATATATCTTCTGGTGCAATATATTTCAAGTATATATTGTATATTGTGGTACTATATTTCATATAGTAACTCATTCGTGGTGCTGCTATAACATAATCTAATTCTAATGATGAATTTTTCTTTAGTTCTGTATTATTGTAAGATTTACCACTAAATTTATGATTTGGTGCCCTCATTCTTCTTTGAAAATTTATATCTTTAACTTTTTGTACTACCTCAAATAACCTAGCTCTTCCAGGTAATCCATAAGATTTTAAAGAGGGCGATATTGCTAAACATATAGTTTTTTCTGTTCTTGCTTTATCTGCTACAACAAGGTTTGTATTTATTGGATCTAATCCTCTTTCTTTACATTCTACAGAAGCATAAAATGATTTTAAATCTATAGAAGCATATATTTTATTCATGATATTTTCACCTCTAACTTTTCATAGTATATCATGAAATTTCTGGTTTGTAAACAGTTGTTTGGTATAAGATTTAAATTTATATAACTAAATTATGCTAAATATTATTTTTTTATATTTCTTCTTTCTTCTCTAATCTTTTCTATTTTTTCTTTTATATTCCATTTTTTAAACTCTACTTTTTCTTTTATATTTGGAAAAGCATTTACTAATCTTCTATGAAAGATAGATTTATTATGTATAATATTTTTTACTTTTTCTGAAATTTCTATTGTATTATCTTTTATTTCATTAGAAACTTGCTTTAAGTTTAAAATAATTTTAAATGATACAACATTATCTATCAAATGTATTGCTAAAAGAGATATTATTAATATATTTTGAAGCATATTTGGTATCATATTTATCTTTTCTATTAAAATTGGATTAAAAATATATATTACAATACAACATGCAATTCCAAACCAAATTAAATTTTCTAAACATATTCTCCCATTTATATTAAACTTCTTTTTGCTATAATCCCACCATCTCGCTTTAAATATTTTTTCCATAAAAAAGCTTGTAAAATATTCTAGTATTCCACATATAATTACAGACATAAAGAACAATATTACTATGTCATTTTGATATTTTTGTAGTAAAAGGCTTACTAATACTACTCCATAACCATATATAGGACATACAGGTCCTACCAAGAATCCTCTATTTACGAACTTTTTATTTTGTATAGAAATAAGTGTAGATTCCATTACCCATCCAGCAAAAGCATATACAAAAAAAATTAATATATATAATTTAATCGTTTCAATCATTTTTACTCCTCCATTTGATAATATTTTTTACATAATACTATATCAATTATAATTTATTTTCAACCTCTCTTTTTATTATTTATTAATTTATTTAACTCCGCTCCTAAAAATACAGTATAAAAGCAAGAATATATCCACATCATTATTAGCATCAATGTTGTTAAACTTCCATATGTTATTGAAAATCCCTTAAAAATATATAAATATTTAGAAAAAACAAATGATATAATGTTAAGAGCTATTGCTCCAAATATTGCTCCATATATTTGACTTTTAAAAGGTACTTTATGTTTCGGCATAAATTTATATAATAGTAGGAATATTAAAAATGTGATCAAAATAAGCCCTATTTGAGTTACTATTGCAGATATTGTATTATAATTTTTCAGACCTCCAAAATACTTTTGAATAATTTCTATTAAACTATTTCCAAACACTAGTAATGTTAAACCTAATACTATTAAAATTATGAACATTATTGTTTCGATAATTGCTTTTATTCTTAAATAAATATAAGAAGCACTTTCTTTATTATTAGTGTTATAAACCGATTGTAATCCCTTGGTTAAAGCAAATAGCCCTTTTCCTGCAGACCATATCGTAAATATAATTGAGATTGATATTGTTCCAATAGATTTCGAATAAACCTCTTGAACAATATCTAAAATTATTTCATTCATACTCGATGGAATAATTTTAGATATTGCGTTAAATAAAGCTTGAGGTCCTACTCCTGTATATTGAATCATTGTTAATACTAAGATAATAAAAGGAATAAATGATAGTATAGTATAATAAGAACACTGTGCTGAATACTCACTTACCAAATCTTCCCCCATATTTTTAAATAATTTTTCTATTATTTTATATATTTTTTTAAAATTAATTTTTTTCATAATATATAACATATCCTCCTCAATAGTGCTTGCTTCTATATGTTGGTCTATTTTTCATTTGTATTTTACTAATATTAATTAATACTATGATACTATATCTTTTAATATTTTACAATTATACTATTTATTATACATAATATTATTTTTATATAGTATATAACTACTAGCTTATATCACAGAAATCTTTTTCATAAATATCAATAATAAAAACATTTCACATATTCAATACCAATTATTAATATTACGCAAGTAGTTTCTAATTTTTTTACATCCTATGTATTTTTATTGACAATTTTTGTATAATAATGTAAAATGGTTATGTTATCTATGCAATAATATTAAATTTAAGGAGGCGTTTATATGGATAACATTTATCTTGGTCAGTCAGTCATTAGAGCTTTAGAAACAGCTAACGGACTTTCAGAAGATTTCGAACTTCGGTTTATTCCAAGCAAGATTCTGTTTCTAAGTCTGTTCCTTTCTTCTTCAGCTATTTTTAAAAAGCTGTCGAAAAAAGATAACTTGACCGAAAAATACATAAGTTCTAAGATTCTGGAACTTATTGAAGAATCTCTTCCACAAGAATGCTGTACTGCAATTTCAATTTCGAATTATGACTGTTTGCCACTTGAGTGTGACATTTTAAAAGTCTTTGAAAATGCTAGTGAAATAGCTCAGAAAACTTGTGGCAAATTTACAGTTGAAGTCGAAAACTTATTTGATGCTTATGTAAAACTTCATCCTGAGTTTTTTTTGCAATTCATAAGCAAACTTAAGCCAGAGCCAGATTATCTAGAAATTCCAGATGATTTCGCAAGTTTTTTAACAATTCTAAAAACCAATAAATTTTGTTCTATTGGTGGAATGGACCACGAGCTTTTGGATATTATGCACACACTTTTAAAACACTCTAAACACAATGTTTTATTGATTGGAGATTCAGATATTTGTAAAACATCTATTGTTAAAAAATTAGCATGGCAAATTTCAACCAGAAATTGCCCGGAAGATTTAAAAAATGCAGTTGTACTATCTCTCGATATATATTCACTAATTAAAAGTCTATACAAATATGAGGAAATATTTATAAAATTGATTGATTTTCTTGAATCTCTACAATTTTGCATTTTGTTTATAAATCTTACACTTATAACAAGTGACGTCGCAAATTTTCTAGACCAAATTATTCTGAAAGATAATATTAGAGTTATTTGTTCGGCAACAGCAGAAAATCCAATTATTCAAAGTTCTCAATTTGAAAAAGTTTATGTTGTAGAGCCAAAAAGTTCTGAAGTTTATTCAATAATCATTGCTCAAGTACAAAATTTTAAGCAATACCATGGTGTTAATATAAGCAAAGAAAATATTGATTATGCAATGTATTTAGCAAGTTGCTTCGATTACCAAACACCAAAAACAATCAGAACTCTTAACCTTATTGATAAATCAATGGTTTGTGCTAAATGTAATAATCACAAATTTGTTACAAAAAAGGATATTATAAACAGTTATTCTATTTACTTTAAGCATTTTAAAGAATTGTCTGTGGAGGAAAAAATATCTGTTGCTTATCATGAGGCAGGACACTTTATAGTTGGGAAATTTTCCGAAAGTCTTACGTTCAATTGCCTTGCAGTCTCAATTGTTCCTGTAGGAGACTGTTCGGGAGTAACAGTTTTTGACGATTCTGATATCAGATCAAACAGTGACCTGGACTTTTTTAAAGAACAAATCGCTTGTATACTAGCTGGTAGAATTGCTGAGAGCCATTATACAAATGGACTATCAGCTAAAGCATCTGCTGACTTAAAAGATGCATCTGATCTTGCATTTGAAGTTGTAACTCAATATGCTCTTGACCCTAAATACCCATATAGAATTTATGTAATCGATGGTTATAATCAACAATTAATTGAAAACGCTTATAAGCAAGCAGATGAACTCCTTAAGAGGTCCTATGAATATGCTGAAAATATGTTAAAAGAACATTTGGAAGATTTGAATCTTATTGTTTCTGAACTTGTAAAACACGGAATTCTTTCTGGCCCCGAATTAGAAAAAATCTTAAATAAACGCTAAAAAGACTATATAGTCAATCCTTAAGATGACTCTACATCATTTGTAGAGCCATCTTTTCTTCTTTATTCAATTTATATATTTTATTTTTGTTAAAAACCTATTATTTTATTATATATATCTATTGCGAAATTATCAGTCATTCCAGATATATAATATATTATAGATTTATAATAGTCACTTTCATTTTCAATATTA
>OJNR01000258.1_pt1 | contig 41237 bp, 24 predicted proteins | sample 1597901 | NCBI WGS metagenome assembly OJNR01 (sample SAMN01915223, study PRJEB22387) | human gut metagenome | isolation source: stool | host: Homo sapiens | place: USA | reverse complement strand
CCGAAGCACTTTGCCAACGATTCCATTCAAAAAAATTAGACCTTAAACAAAAACTATCGCAAAAGTAGGCAAATTGCTCATATTTACCAAAAAAGCTTTTACTTTTATATCTTTTAAAAAAAAGCCGCTGCCCACACGGAGCAACGGCTTGTACATCTATCGGCTCAAACGGTATGGTATCGTTCCTTACTCGTCGCGACGACCTCCCACAAAAATGAGAATGTAGTACACCAGCGTAGCCAACGAACCCAGAGCAGCTACTACATAGGTGTAGGCGGCCCACTTGAGGGCATCTTGTGCCTTGTCGTGAGTCGTGGCATCGGTCACACCGGCCTGATTCAACCACGCCAAAGCCCGCTGACTGGCATTGATTTCGACCGGCAACGTAATGAAACTGAACAACGTAGTGGCAGCAAACAAAATGATACCTACAAGCATAATCTGAGGCATCACCTGTATGGTGAAGATACCAATCAGCAAAATCCATTGTACCCAGTTTGAAGCAAAGCTGACAAACGGAACCAGAGCCGAGCGCAACGTCAGGAACGAATAGGCTCGGGCATGCTGTCCCGCATGGCCACACTCGTGAGCAGCTACAGCCGCAGCAGCCACGCTGTTGCCGTAGTAGACCTCGCGGCTGAGGTTGACCGTGTGGGTCGTAGGGTTGTAGTGGTCGGTCAGGCGACCGTCGATCTGTGTCACCGTGACATTATTGATGCCATTCTCCTGCAACATACGCATGGCAATATCGCGACCGGTAAGTCCATAGGGAATAGGCACTTGCGAATAGCGTTCGAATTTGCTCTGCAACGTACGCTGTACGGCGAAGCTCACCAACGCAATGACTATGAACAAGACATAAATCATGACTTTCTCTTTTATTTTCTGTTAGTAACCTGCCGCAAATATATAGGAAATAGTGCATCAATTGTGTTAATTCAAGAGGAGTTATAACCAAATTGTGTTAAATCAGAATCTTCGAACAGAAAATCCGAACAAATGAAGAAAGAGCCGCGTCCTACCCGAAAAGCCAAAAAAATTTAACAAGAGTTCCAAGGTCAAAGAATAATCTCTACATTTGCGTCTGACAGCATAGTCAGACATATAAGACAAATTATTTTTTTGACTTCAAATCATCGACTCATGCAAGCGACCAACTATTACAGAACAGGGTTAGACGTTGGCTCTACGACCGCCAAGATGGTGATTCTCGACAACCACGGACAGGTAGTATTCTCGCGCTACGAACGGCACAACGCTCAAGTAAACCGATTGCTCGAAACCTACTTTCGCGAAGCCCGCGAGCAACTGGGCGACGTGACTACGGCCATCGCCGTCACCGGCTCGGTAGGTATGGGCACGGCCGAACAGTTGCAGGCCGGGTTTGTACAGGAGGTGGTAGCCGCCACCCGGTACGCTCAGGAGAGATACCCCGAAGCCTCGGCCTTGATCGACATCGGTGGAGAGGATGCCAAGGTAGTCCTCTTTCAAGGCGAGAATATCGACCTGCGCATGAACGGAAACTGTGCCGGCGGCACGGGAGCCTTCATAGACCAAATGGCTGTATTGTTGGGCGTGAGCATCGAGCGATTGAATGAACTGGCCCTGCAGGCCGATCACATCCATCCCATCGCTGCCCGATGCGGTGTATTTTCGAAAACCGACATCCAAAACCTGGTCAGTCGCAACGTCCCTCTCGCCGACATTGCCGCCTCAATTTTCCATGCCGTAGCCGTGCAGACGATTGTCACACTGTCGCGGGGATGGACCTTCCGCCCGCCCATCCTGTTGTGTGGCGGCCCACTCACCTTTATCCCGGCCCTGCGCAAGGCCTTTGCCGACTACCTGCAAATTGCCGAGAGCGACTTCATCCTCCCGGCCGGAGGCAACTTGCTGCCCGCTCTGGGATGCGCCTTGTGTGCCGATGAGAACCAAGTCACCTCGCTTTCGCGCCTGTCACAAGCCATCGCCCGGCACAACGACACACCCCGCCAGGCCTCTTTGCCTCCCCTCTTTGCTTCGGCTCAAGAGTATGAGCGATGGCAAGCCGAGAAGGCCCGCTACAACTGGCCCTCACGGCCGCTTGCACCGGGACACCAGCAGGCAGTACTCGGCATCGATTCGGGCTCTACCACGACAAAGATTGTAGCCGTGGCCCCCGACGGAGCTATCCTCTTCACCCACTACGCCCCCAATCTGGGCAACCCCATCGAGGCGGTTCGCCAGGGACTCGCCGAACTGAAGAAACAGTGCGACGACCGGCAGACCCGACTCGACATCATCGGCTCGTGCTCGACCGGCTATGGCGAAGAGCTTATCAAGGCGGCCTTTGCCCTCGACGGGAGCATGATCGAGACCATGGCCCACTACAAGGCTGCCCGGCAGATGGAGCCCGAGGTAAGTTTTATCCTCGACATCGGCGGGCAAGACATGAAGGCCATCTTTGTCAAGCAAGGAGCCATCATCCGCATGGAGCTGAACGAAGCCTGTTCGTCGGGATGCGGTTCGTTCATCGAGACCTTCGCCCGCACGCTCGGCTACAAGGTTTCCGACTTTGCCCAAGCCGCCTGCACCGCCTCGCGACCTTGCGATTTGGGGACCCGCTGCACGGTATTTATGAATTCGAAAATCAAACAGGTACTGCGCGAAGGGGCCACCATTGCCGACATTGCCGCAGGCCTCTCCTACTCGGTCGTAAAAAACTGCCTCTACAAGGTACTGAAACTGAAGCACAGCAAAGAGCTGGGCGATACCCTTGTCGTGCAGGGAGGCACCATGCACAACGACGCTATCGTGCGGGCCTTCGAACTGGAAACCGGCCGACAGGTAGCCCGAAGTAACCACCCCGAACTGATGGGGGCCTATGGTTGTGCCCTTCAGGCACTGGAACGGCAGTCGGCACCCCGCACACTCGACTCGCTGCTTGCCTCGACCGGCTACACCAGTCGTCAGATTCAGTGCGGCGGTTGCGAAAACCGTTGCTTCGTATGCCGCTACACCTTCCCCAACGGCAACACCTTCTACTCGGGAAACAAATGCGAACGGATATTCACCAACCGGGGCGAAAGCGAAAATCCCGGCCAGAACATCTACCCCTACAAGTACCGGTTGCTTTTCGACCGGGCGACTCCCGAACAGGGCTTGCCGGTCGTGGGGATTCCCCGGGTACTCAATCTCTACGAGAACTATCCCTTCTGGCACACCCTCTTCACCCGTTGCGGCATCCGGGTCGTGCTCTCCGACCTGTCGACTTTCGTCAGCTACGAAAAGGCACTGCACACGGTCATGTCCGACAACATCTGTTTCCCGGCCAAACTGGTGCACAGCCACATCCAGAATCTCGTACAAAAGAAGGTCGACCGCATATTCCTCCCTTATGTTGTCTACGAACACGAGAGCGACGAAAAGATGTCGAACAGCTATACCTGCCCCATCGTAGCCGGATATTCCGACGTGATACGCAGTGCCATGTCGCCCGACATACCGGTCGACTCGCCGGCTATCACCTTTGCCGACATCGACCTGCTCACCAAGCAGTGCACCCGCTACCTGGCTACACTGGGTATCCCGCACGAACAGGCCCGCGAAGCGGTGAAGCAGGCCTGGCAAACCCAGCGACAATACAACATCGACATCCGACAAAAGGCCGAAGCCATCGTACGGGAGAGCCGGCAGAAGGGCGAACCTGTCATTCTACTGGCCGGGCGCCCCTACCACACCGACCCGCTCGTACAGCACAAACTCTCCGAGATGATTGCCAACCTGGGGGTGAATGTCATCTCCGACGACATCGTGCGGGGAGATGACGGAATCGATACCCACGACACCTACCTCGTCAAACAGTGGGCCTACATGAACCGCATCTTGAAGGCCGCCGAATGGGTGGCCCGACAAGGTAACGATATTCACTTCGTGCAGATGACCTCCTTCGGCTGCGGCCCCGACGCGTTCCTGCTCGACGAAATCCGCGACATCCTGCACCGCAACGGCAAGCCATTCACCCTGTTGAAAATCGACGACGTGAACAACATAGGCTCCCTGAAACTGCGGGTACGCTCGCTGGTCGAGAGCCTGCGACAAAACAATCGCCCCGTCACGACCGAAGCATTCCGCACGACCCAGGTATTCCACAAGAGCGACCGCCGTCGAAAAATCATCGCCCCCTTCATGTCGGAGTACATCACACCCATGCTGGTACCGCTTTTCAAACTGTCGGGATACGACGTCGAAGTGCTGCCTCCGAGCGATGCCGCTTCGGCCGAGACGGGATTGAAATATGCCAACAACGAGGTTTGCTACCCGGCCACCCTCATCGTGGGCGACATCATCAAGGCACTGGAATCGGGGCGATACGACCTCGACCACACGGCCGTAGCCATCACCCAAACCGGCGGACAGTGCCGCGCCACCAACTACCTGGCCCTTATCAAGCGGGCCATGCTCGATGCCGGGTTCGGCCATGTGCCGGTCGTCACGCTGGGGCTGGGACGAAAGGCCGTAAACGAACAAGAGGGATTCGAACTGAAGTGGGGCAAGATACTGTCGGTAGCCCTCAATGCCCTGCTCTACACCGATACCATCTCCAAGTTCTACCACGCCTCGGTCGTACGGGAACGGGAGCCGGGAGCCGCAGCCCGTCTGCGCGACCAATATCTGGCCATGGCCGAGAAGCCTATCCTCGACAACACGCCGTCTCTGCTGGTCGAATATGCAGCCCGGGCCGCCCGGGATTTCAACGGCATCTGCCTCGACAAAACGTGCCCCCGCGTAGGCGTAGTGGGCGAGATTTTCCTGAAGTTCAACTCCTTTGCCCACCAGCACGTGGTCCGCGTCCTTACCGAACAGGGCATCGAGGTTGCCCCGCCGCTGCTGTTGCCCTTCTTCATGCAGGGATTCGTCAACCGGGACAACAAGGAGTCGATGTACCTGTCGAAGCAGCACATCCCCCACTTCCTCTCCCGGATGGCCTATCGGCTCATCGACAAACGGATAGCGCAGTTCAACCGCACGGGCTCGGAGTTCCGCTACTTCGTCCCCTTCAGCGACATCTACGAAGAGGCTGCAAACACCCGAGGCGTAGTATCGGGTGCCGCCCAGTTCGGCGAGGGGTGGCTGCTCCCGGCCGAGATCATCGAGTTTACGAAACAGGGTATTCACAATGTCATTTCGCTACAACCTTTCGGCTGCATTGCCAACCACATTGTATCGAAAGGCATCGAAAAGAGACTGCGCATGCTCTATCCTGAATTAAATTTATTATCTTTGGATTTTGACAGCGGTGTAAGCAGCGTGAATGTAACCAACCGATTGTTGCTTTTCACCCACCACTTAAGAGCCTAACGACCATGAAAACCCAACCGACACATACCGTCCCCAAAAGCGGAGCAACCGAAAATATAGAAACCCGCATTATCGAAGCGGCCAAACAGGAGTTTATCGAAAAAGGATTCGAGCAAACCTCGATGAGCGACATCGCGGCCGTCGTGGGAATAAACCGCCCCACGCTGCACTACTACTTCAGGACAAAAGACAAAATGTTCCAGGCGGTCTTTGCCTCGATTGTGAGCAATTTCCTGCCCCATATCGATGCCATTTTTTCGCAAGACAAACCATTCGAAAAGAAACTGGAAGAGATTATCGACATCTATTTCGACATCTTCACAGCCAACCCCTCGCTACCCAAATTTATCGTCGGCGAGATTCACCGCGACGTCAATCACCTCATCGATACCTTCTACATCCTGAAGTTCGACCAGTACCTGAGCCACATCGGCGAGCTGCTCAAGCAGGAGATTGACAAGAACCATCTCGAAAAGGTACCGATGCAGTTCCTCTTTATGACCTTTTACAGCCAGATTACCTTCCCGTTCCTCAGCCGCAACCTTTCGAAAAAGCTCTTTTTCCACGACAATCCCGAGGAGTATGCCCGGTTTCTGCCTCAATGGAAACAGCATATCATCGCACAAATCCTGCTCCTGCTCAATCCCCGGGAAGGCCTGCCCCTTTAAAAGGGAGCACCCCCGTCGAATCACTTCGCCGGAGGCACCATTCACTGTAGCAGTAGAGACTTAGCTAACAATAATCATCATACACTTTTTATAGAAGTCATTTTACAATCTTCACTCTGTACTCGCCACAGCGTATTACGTAAACACCCGAAGGATAGGCTGTCATATCGATAGTTGCAGTACCATCTATCGGCTGAGTCACAACCGGAGTTCCGCTCAGGCTGTAAAGTGTGGCGTCGACCCGACGATCGGACTCTACCCGCACTACCCCGGCCGCACGGTCGTAATAGGCTTTGACGGCAGGAGCCACAGCCTCTTCGACCGACGAGGGCGCAGTCAGAACCGTAAGACGGTCGAGGCAAAAGTAGGTCGGGGTCTTGGGGCCATGCTCGCCTTGATTGCTCGACTCCAACGTGAAGTAAAGCGAAGCGACTCTTCCCAGCGGGCTCAAATCGACCCACTCCCACGATTTATTCAAAGTCCAGGTGTTGGAATCTTTGCCCCGGTAATCGGCCAGATAATACTCTACCTTTCCTATCTCGGTTCCCTGAGCATCGACTCCGTGTACTATCAGTTTGAACCAGTCTCCGGCATCAAACTTCTCGAACCGGCGATTCCCTTTTTGAATCGTATAGTAGGTATACGGACTGTTACATACGTAGAAACCGGCAGCATAATAGGGCGACGAGAAGGTTACTTCGCAGCCATTTTCTCCCGAAACCGAATCGGCAAAAGCATCCCAATAGGCCGCCAGATAGGGAGTGCCCTCACCGGCATAACCGCCCTTGGCCATGCAGCCCCACTGGTCGTCGAAGTCGGCCGACTCGAGTATCGCCGTCGACCGGCTGGCAATGAAACCATTGTAATAAGAGGGCGACGACGAGGCGTGCGAAAATGTGAACTCTTGCGAGTGTATCTGGGTCTCGTCCTGATAGACCTAGTTCCACACACCTTGTTCGTTATATTCAATAGCCGCTGCCGGCTTAGACAAATCCAACACCACAATCTCGGCCGAGGCGGCTCCACAAAGACAAACAGCTAAAGCGAGTAATACCTTTCTCATTTGCAATTCATTTTAACAGGTTATTCTTATCTCTTCCGCCCCCATTTCACGCTTGCGGGAAGGGCGATTTCGATATGATAACGCATCGAATCCATTTTCCCCCTATCGGGCAAATCAAAAAAAAAATGTTTTCCCCGGCTCCATGCAATAGAAAAGTATAACTATAAACCTAAAAAAGAAATACTTACAGCAATCAAAAAAAAAAGAAACGCCTCCGTCGAATCACTTCGCCGGAGGCGCCATACCCTATGGCAGTAGGGACTTAACTAATAAATTATCATACACTTGTTAGAGCTCTCATTTTACAATCTTCACGCTATAATTGCCACAGCGTACTACATATACGCCCGACGGACAAGCGCTCATGTCGATTGCAGCCGTACCCTCTACATGCTGATTCAGCACCAAAGCACCGTTCATGTTGTATACGGCAGCCTCTACCGGCTCGGCCGACTCTATGCGCACGGCACCATCGGCGCGATTGTAATAGGCTTTAACGGCAGCTACCGTAGTCTCTTCGACCGATGAAGGTTCGGTCGACACCGTGAGTTTATCGAGACAGAAATAGCCGGGTGTATTCATGCCCCATTCGCCCGTATCGCTCGACTCCATCGTGAAATAAATCGAAGACACCTTGCCCAGCGAGCTCAGGTCGACCCATTCCCACGAGTCGTTGAGTTTCCACTCGTCGGAGTTTTCCGAACGGTAATCGGCCAGATAATATTCAACCGTTCCTATTTCGTCTCTATTCCCGTCAAGGCCATGAGCTACCAACTTGAACCAGGAACCTTGTTCAAATTTAGCGGCATAATTATTCCCGTTTTTCATTACATAATAGGAATAGGGACTATTGCACACATAGCAACCTACGGCATAATGAGGAGACGAAATCTTTACTTCACACGATTTCCAGTCTTCGGTTTCATTACTGGTTTCCCAATATGCGCCCAGATAGGGAGTACCTTCACCGGCTACTCCCCCTTTGGCCATACACCCATATTGGTCGTCATAATCGGCCGAAGCTAAAATGGTGGTCATCTTACTGGCAAAGAATCCGCAAGAATACTGGGGAAAGGGCGACCTGTGTGCAAACGTAAACTCTTGGGATTTCACCTTGGCTTCATCATTAAAGACCTCGGTCCACAAGCCATCTTTGTCATAATTAATAGGTTCATTGGGGGTAGACAAATCCAACACAATGTTTTCGGCCGAAGCCATGCCGCTCAAAAGAACAGCCAACGCAAGTAAAATTTTCTTCATTGCTATATGATTTAATTGGTTGATAACTATCGTTTTACAATTCGCATATTTTTCACGCTACCGCCATTTTGGACGGTCAGCACATAGATGCCCGGCGCAATGGACGACAGGTCGACGGCCGCTTTTCCACCCGAGACGACACCCCGGCAAACGGGTATGCCCCGCAGGTCGACCAGCCCGAATACCGAACCGTCGACGGCTACAATCGTGAGCCGGTCGCGCACCGGATTGGGCCACACCGTTACGGGGTCAGTCTCGACCCGGTCCGTTGCACTGGCCGCCGTCACATGCAGGGCTATGCTCTTCGAGGCGAGCCGGCCGTTCGAGTTGACCGTAAGGGTCAGCCAGGTATCGCCCGGTTTCACTCCGCTTACTGTGAGGTCATAGCCCGATATGCGGGCTGTAGCAATCGAGGTATCCTCGACCTCGACCGTCGACACGATGGCCGCCGACAGGTTGTCGGCATCGCTCACCACTTCGAGCAGCGACACCTTCACAGGCTCCTCACCTACCGACAGCTCGTCGGCCAACGCAATGACCGGCGCCTCGTTGTCGGGGAATACCGGCAGGGCCGGGAACCAGTAGTAGGGCTCGAGCTCTACCGTACCGAGCAGCTCGCCCGAAAGGCCGTCGACCACGTGCACCCAGTTGTTCATGTAGTGCGACAGGTATCCGCTCTGGGTCGCCGTCACAATCAGGTGGTCGTTTCGCGGGTCTACCCGCAGGCCGGCACCCTGGAACTGCTGCACATAGGCCTTGTTCTGGTCGGGCAGGGTGAAGAAGTCGGCATCCAATTCGTCGGTCGGAATATGATAACGTGCAATTTGGTTCCCTTTTTCGTTTGCAAAATAAAGAAAATTATTTCGATATGCCGCACACAAACTGCCCGCATTCCACGCGCCCCAGGTGCTGGATACCCGGCAATCGTCGGGCAAGAGGCGGCTTCGGGTCTCGAGTGTAGCCACATCGATGCGCACGAGCGACGTGGCATCGGCGGCCCACACGCCACCGTCGCGTCCCAGCGTCAAGGTCGAAATGGTAGGCAGGTCGATCGTCGTGTATAACGTGTGGGTTGTGGCATCGATTACCAGCACCCCCACCGACTGCTTGGCAGCAAACACATAGCCGCCGGCCCGCACCATGGCACCTATCTGTCCGGCATAGAGGCCGCCCTCGCCACCGGTCCCGGCTATCGTTTCGCCCAGACTCATCGACTCCAGATCGAGGCGGGTGATACCCGACGAGGTCCCTATGTAGGCCGTGTGTTCATCCACACCCACAAAGGAGCGCCCGTCGCCCCCTATCTCGTCGAAGGCGGCCACCTTCTTCAGGGTGAGGGCATCGGCCACCACCAGACGGCCTCCGGTCGAAGTGCCGGCCGTACTGTTGGCCTGCTTCGAGACAAAAAAGAAACGCCCGCCATAGATGGCGCCGTACTGTGTGGTCATCCCCAGCGTTTCGCCGGGATTCTCCCGCCGGAAAGCCCGATAGACCCAATGTCCGTCGGACGTGAGGAAGTTGACCGTGCCGTTGTCCCAGCCATACCAATCCTCGTTGACCAGAAAGAGGCCCTGCGTGTAATCGACGGGGGCCTGTTCGTAGGGCTCCACCGCCACGGCCCCGGTATAGTCGGGGCGACTGCCGTCGGCCTTCTCGTAGAGAAACAGATAGGTAGCGCCGGCTTGCAGACGGGTGGCATTTACATCGGCCTCGACCGTAGTGCCGTCGGGCTGTTGTTCGAAGCAGCGCCACACCCCGGGCTCGGCTTCCGAAGGAGAATTCCAGTGGTCCTCCTCATCGGTACAGGTCCAGCGGTTGTAATTGCCGGGAGTCGAGGTGAAGAGACCCGAAGTCTGGTATTTGGGATAGGTGCTGTTGCCGCCCACAACGAGCGCGACGGTATTCTCACCGTTCAGGTCGAAGCCGAGACCGTCGACCGTATATCCGCCTTGACGGCGGGTGAGCGAGAAGAGCCGCGGGTCGGCCTTCACTACCTCGTTAAGCATAGTAATGACGGTCGTCTCGACGGTGCCCCGATAGCCCCAGACCAGCGCCTCAGGCGACCGCCCGTCGTTCCAGGCAATCACCAGCGCCACCTCGGTATCGCCCTCGCCGGTCCAACTGGCAATATCGGCCAGCGGGTAGGCCCCAACGAGCGCAAACAGGCTGCTCGCCCAGGCGGTCAAAAGGAGTACATAGCGTTTCATCACTTCTATCTCTTATCTCTTTTTTTTGAGGGGAGCCTCCCGGAGCCGAGCCCCGGGAGGTCGTCCTCTATGCCATGACCTCGTTCGCTCAGCGTCTGAGGTCGGGATTTACAAACACTTTCAATACCTCTACCGAATGGTCGTCATACACAACCTTCACGAGATTGATACCCGGCACGGGAGCGGGCAACCGCTTGCCGTCGACCGAATAGTATTCGCGGGTCAACACCACCTTGTCGGCCCCGATAGCCTCGATGCCGGTGGGGGTAGCCACCCGGAAGGAGAGCCGGAGCGTGGCCGTCGAGGTGGTCAGCACCAGCGTGTAGTCCCCGGCCGGGAGCTCTTCGCCCTCACGCACGAGCGTAAGCACGGCCCCTTCGCTCGAGAGCGAGAAGGTCTGCCCGGCAAGCACGGTATCGCCCTGTTTCAGACGAGCCGTAACGGCATCGACCTCTACGAGGCTGCGATTGAAGGTGATGGCAAAGGTGGTTGTCTTTCCGTCGATTTCGAGCAACTCGCCACCGTCGAGCGTCATCTCGGGAGCGGTCGATACGATGGAGAGCTGGGTGAGCCAGGGCTGTATGTCGAACGCCTTCCAGTAGTTGGCCTCGGCATAATCGCCGCACGACTCGGCCGGCACATAGATTTTGCAGCTCTCGGGCACCTTGTCGAAGGTGTTCGAGCTGGCCCCAGAGGGGAGCGCGCTGTTGATGTAGAGACTCTCGAGAGCCGAACAGCCGCCAAAGGTATAGTTTGCTACCGAAGCGATGGCACCGTTGGCCACCACCCGGGTGAGCGAGGTATTGTTTCTGAAGAGGTTCGATTCGAGCGCTTTCACGCCGGTACCCAGCACGGCCGACTGCAGGGCCGAGCAGCCGTAGAAGGCCGACGCTCCCAGCGAAGTCACACTGTCGGGCACCACAATCGAGGTGAGCGAGGTACAACCCGAGAAGAGGGCCGACCCCAGCGTGGTCACCCGGTCGGTAAACCGGGCCGACTCCAACCCCGTGCAACCGTAGAAGGCCGAGCGGCCGAAGGTGGTTACTCCGGGAGCATCGGGCAATCGCTTCAAACCGCGACAGTTGTAGAAGGCGTAATCGGCAATCTCGACAATCCGGTCGGAGAGCACCACCGAATCGAGCACCGTACAGCCGTAGAAGGCATAGTCGGGAACCGACGTTACCCCGCCGCCGATGCGTGCCGTGCGCAGACCGGTACACTCTCTGAACACATAGCCGCCCAACGTGGTCACCCGGTCGGGAATATCGACCTCGGTCAACTTCGCACACCCCTTGAAGGCATACTCCCTTATTTCGACAATCTGCTCGGTCAGGGGCAGTTGGCTGAGGCCGCTGTTCTGGAAAGCATATTTCCCTATCGCCGTAATGTTGGCGGGCAATACTACCGACTCCAGAGCCGTACAACCGCTGAAGGCATAATCGGGTACGGCAGCAATGCCCGTGCCGAGTGTGGCCGAGGTCAATGCCGTACACTTTTCAAAGGCGTAGGAACCTATCGAGGTGATGCTGTTGGGCACCGTCAACTCGGTGATGCCCGTACAGCCCGAGAAGGCCGAGGCTCCCAGCGTCACAATCCGGTCGCTCAAGGGCAACGACTTCAACGCCGAACACCCTTTGAAGGCACTGGCTCCTATCTCGGTCACCGAGGGGCAGGCAATCTGCGACAGCATCGTACAAGAGTTGAAGGCATAGTCGCCAATCTTGGTGATGCCGTTCCCCACGGTGAGGGTCTCCAGCTTCTTGCAGTTGCTGAAGGCATAGGTGCCCAGCATGGTGACACTGTTGGGAATATCGAGGGTCTGTATCGCCGCTCCATAGAAGGCACGGCTGCCAATCGACTGCAACCCGTCGTTGAGGGTAAGGGTCGTGAGCGGACAGTTGAAGAAACTCCACTCCCCTATCGTCTGCACCGTAGCGGGCAATACCAGCGAGGTGAGGCCGGCACTGTCGAAAGCACGGTCGCCGATGGCAGTGAGCCGGTTGCCCAGCGTGAGCGACGTCAGCTTCTTGCAGTCGGCAAAGGCATAGTCGCCGACAGTCGTGAGGCCGTTGCCCAACGATACGGTCGTGAGCGAAGCGCACTTGCTGAAGGCATGGCTACCCAGCGAGGTCACCCCGTCGGGCAGCGACACCGAGGCGATGGCCGTCTCGGCAAAGGCATATTTCCCGATTTCGCGCAAAGCCGATTGCCCGGACAGGGTCAGGCTCTGCAAGGCACTGCAACCGTAACAGGCATAATCGCCCACCCGTGTCACCGTAGCCGGAAGCTCCACCGCAGCCAGAGCCGAGCAGCCGTAAAAGGCCGAATCGCCTACCTGCGTGAGCGAATGGCCCAGCGAGGCCGAAGCCAGTTTGACACAGCCGTTGAAGGCCAGAGCCTCTATGGTAGTCAGACCGTCGGGCAACGCTACGGCGGTCAAAGCCGTACAGCCGGCAAAGGCCGAGCGTCCCAGAGTCTTGAGATTTTCGTTTGTCGTGAGCGTAGTCAGTGCCGTACAACCGCCGAAGGCTTCGGCACCAATCGTGGCGGCCGACTCGGGCAGCGCCACGGCAGTCAGCCCCGTACAGCCGTAGAAAGTCCCCTCGCCTATCGTCTGCACCGTGGCGGGGAGCTCTATCGAAGTCAGTTTGGCACACCCCATGAAAGCCATGTCGCCGATGGCGGTCACCGTACAGGATTGGCCATCGAGCTCGACCGTGGCGGGTATGGTCAAGGTGCCCGAAAAGGTTGCATACGAGTCGTCATACATGATGACTGCCGTGTGGGGAGCCTCGCCCGGAATGGCCACCACGGCCTTTTCGCCCACGGTGAGGGTGACCGGGTCGGTCGATACCGAGCCCAGCCGGTTTCCGGCCACACAATAGTAGCTGCCGGCATCGGCCGTCGTAGCCGACGCTATCGAGTAGACAGCCTTCACGGCCCCTTCGATGGCGACCTTGTCCTTATACCACTGATAGGTGAGGCTGTCGCCCCGGAATACCGGCACAAAAGCGGCCGGCTCGCCCGGCGACACCACCAGGCTCTCGGGCTGACTCTTTATCGAGGGTTCGGTGAGCCCGTTCTTGGCGGCAGCGGCCAGCGGTTTCCAGTCATACGACTGCATGCCGGCCGAGAAATTCCAACCGTCCCAACACCCGTCGGTGAGCTTACGGCCCGAGATTCCCATGTTGCTGTAATACCACGAATCGCTATCGGCCGACTTCGTCCAGTACGACCAGTAGCCCTGATACCACCCCGACTGCCAATAGTCCTCGGGGTCGGTACAGCTCCACCCGTCGTAGGAGTAGCCCGACATGGGTATCAATCCCAACTCGTTGGCCTGCCGCACCTCACCATCCTTGACGATGGCAAAATCGCCGCTCTTGTTCACATCGTAGCCTAAGCCCGAGACCGTGCTGCCGAACGCCGAGCCCGACTCCGAGGCAATGACAAACCGCGGGTCGGCTGCCGCAATGGCCGTAATCATGGTGGCGCCGGTAGCCTCGCCGTCCCAGCGGAAGCCCCACACCAGGGCACTCTCCTCGCCGTCGACATTCCACTGCACCGCCAGAGCCGCCCGGTTGGCGCCCTCGCCGGTCCAGTTTTCAATCATTTCCATCGTGAAGGTTCCATCGGCAATAGCCCGAGGCGATACCTGCTGCACGGCGGTAGGGTGCGGCCGCCCCTGCACAAGTATCTGTGCCGGCAACTGCATCACCGCAAACAGCAAAAGCATGAAAACATAAATCTTTTTCATTTCGGTTAAATCTTTAAGTATTAAAATTGAACAATCGTTTTTGCCATTTCAATACTTGCAAGATATGGTTTACCCCTGCCCATAGAACCGCCTCCGGCCTGCCGGCCCGGAATCGTTTTTTGCCACAGCTCATACCTCGCAAGCTATCGGGACAATACGCACGGCAGGTCTTCTGACTCACTCCGGCAGCCGAGGCCTTCCCAATCGCACGGATCAGTGACTTGTCTCTCGGCTCCTTTTCGATGGAGTTCACAGCAGCGGGACTGTTCGGGACTCACACCCGATTCCCTTTTAATCGGCCTTCAACGGGCCGAACCGGTGCGCACTATACGCTATTTTATTCTTACTATTCTATCTCTCTTTTTCTTACTTTTCCGCGATGTGCAAATCGGTCACTCCGGCCACCTCGGTCGAGCACTCGCCCAACCAGCCGTTGAACTGATTGACACCGGTATAGATCTTGATAAAGTCGATACCCGACAAATTCACGGGGTTACCCTCGGCATCGACCGCCCAATCGATATTGAAGTTAGACTTCTCGCTGTCGTTGGGGTGGTTGTCGGCATACCCCCAGTCGTAGGCATAGAGCACATAATAGGAGCCGTCGCCACTCTCGTCGATGGCATTGTCGGCCAGACGGGTGCCCTGGAAAGAGAGCGTCTCGCCCGAGAGCCACTGGGGATAATAGGCCTGCTTGTGATAGGTCAACTTCGACAGATAACCCTCCCCGCCCCGGTTGTCGGTCCAGCGCACATAGGTCGAGTCGGTCACGCTGGCGTCGGTGCCGGGTACCGGGGTTTTGTTCTCGTCGGGGCAGTAATAGGTGATTTCGTAATTTTTCACCGTCTCTTCCTTGTGATATTCACTGCCGGCCAGTTCGTACCACTCGTCATCGGGGAGGCCGTTGCCGTTGACATCGACCGATACCATCACGATACCGGGCTCGCTGCTGCCGCCCGATGCGGCAGTGGGTTTGCCCGTGGAGTAGAAGGCATTGCCCAAGACCTTGAAGTCATATTCGCCCGGACGGTTGACAATCGTATGGTCGAACCCTACGACAATGTAGCCGCCATAGCCACCCAAGGTCACCATAGTACCGGCATTGTAGGCGAGGCAATCCTCGGCCTTCTGCCGCATGGACTCCTCGGTGTCGCCCTCGCTATACTCGGGCAGCTCGTTGACAAACTGCCCCGGAGCCGGGCGATACTCATGCACCCGGGTGATGTAGGGGCTGTAAGCTACCTCCTCCTGGCGGACCACAATCTGCATGAGGTGTTCGATTGGATTGGTCGCATCGTAGATGTTCAACCTCAACCAGTAGGTGCCGGCCTCAGCGGCGACAAAGGTATAGTCGCGGGTGGTGGCCACGAGCGAATCGGCCGCCGTCGACTCGTAGGAGAGCTTCCACTCATAGCGCTCCCCGCTGAACTCGGGGTGAAGCGTGAGGCTCTTCATGCGTTCCACCACATAGGTATCGTCGAGTCCCAGCGAAATCATGGCCGGGGAATCGGACTGACAAGCGGCCAGGAAACCAAGCCACACGATCGACAAAAAGTACAATATCCGTTTCATATCCTGTTAGTTTGTTTTCTTCAAAAAAGCCATGTGCGCCGGTATGTCGCCGGTACGCACCTTCCACTTGAGCTTCCCGTCGCGGCCATAGCACAGCAGGTTTCCGCTCGACACATAGTTCTTGGCATCGGTCACGTAGATGTCGCCGTTCTCGGGGTTTACCTTCAACCCGTAGGGAATCTCGATATCGGCCTCGGTGCCGTCCTTGATAAAGCTGTCGGACACCACCTCGCCGGTGCGCACATCGACAATACCGTAGGTCACCCGGTTCTCCTGCGATATATCGCTCCAGGCCACGCTGTAGAGGTAGAGCGAGTCGCCGCAAATCTCCATCTCGCTACACGGAATATCGAGCGTGTCGCTCACCTCCATGCGGCCGGTGCGCTGGTCCTTCTCCAGAACAAACAGGCGCGAAGGCACCGACTTGTAGTCGCCCCGCGACGATACCCACAACTTGCCGTAGCGGTCGGCCTGGATGCGATGCAGGTTTATCCCCACGGGAATCTTGCGTATCTGGGTCATCGTGGCGATGTCGACCACCGAGACCGTATAGTCGTAGTTGGGCTTGCGGTATCCGCCCGAATTGGCTACATAGATGAGGCCGTCCTGCACCACCAGCTCGTCGGGCTGATAGCCTACCGTCACCTCGGCCGTCACCTCGAGGGTGGCCGTATCGACCTGGAAGACGGCGCCGAGCTGGGCGTTCGGGTCGATACCTACCGGCCCCACATAAGACGACACATAGGCATAGCCGCCGTCGAAAGCGACGTAGCGGCAGTTGGGTATGTCGACCTGCCCCAGCCGCTTGCAAGTGCGGGCGTCGAGCACCTCGACCTTGTGCGAGCAGTTGATGACAGCATACATCTTGGAGCCGTATATCTCTATGTCGTTCCCCACGTCGCCCAACTCTTTCACCACATTGGGATTACGCTCGGCGTAGAGGTTGCGGGCATACTGCCCCTGCTCGAAGTCGACAAAGTCGAGCGTACACTTGTTCGACCCCATATTGCCCTCGTTGAGCAGGTAGAGCCCCGAAAAGGAGGAGAGACTGTCGAGCATCGGCAACGACTCGTATTCGGTGAGGACAATCACATCGTCCTCCCGGCACGAGGTCATCGATACCAGCATCGCCAGCATCATCCCGATAATTATATGTAAAATTCTGCCTCTCATCATAATTCGATAGCTATGCCAAACCGATAGTTACGCATCGGCATGGGGTAATTGAGCACTACGTCGTAGGCCTGGTCGAACAGGTTGTTGACCTCGGCCGTCACTTTCAGGCTCACCGCTTTTATGCGAAAGGTTTTCACCAGCGACAAATCGCTCGTGTACCACGGCTGTACATGATTGTACTCGATGTTCTCCTGCTGGTTGTATCGCTCGCCCACATAGACAAAACTGTAATTGAGGCCCCAATCCTTATAGGTCAGCCCCAATATGGCCGATCCGCTGTGCCACGGGATATAGGGAATCTGGTCGCGGTAATAGTTATCCCGGGGGCTGGTGATATCTATCGCCTCTTGATAGGTATATTGCACCTTGGTCATTAAACTTATTTCATACGGCAGGCGGAAAGTCGCCGTCGCCTGAACGTCGACGCCCCGTATGTCGACTTTCCCGAGATTAAGCATGGTCCAGCGGAACTGCTGGCCCTTGGGATAGGCTATAATCTTATCCTTTACAAGGTTGTAATAAGCATCGGCTCCTGCGTGAAATCCCGAAAGGAATCCCGTTTTCGGAGCGACAGCATAAGTAAATCCCACATTGTATTGCGTAGCGCTTTCGGGCTTCAATACCGAGTTACCCATATCGGCATAGTACAAGTCATTGAAGGTGGGCATGCGATAAATCTGCTTGTAGAAAGCCCGCAGTACCCAGTTGTATCGTTTCAACGGCTGGTACGAAATGAAAATAGCGGGGGTCACCTTGCTCTTGCCGGGAGCTTTGTCCTTCCCTTCGGCCGTTTCGTCGACCAGCGTAGCCAGCACGCTGGCCTGCATCTTCAGCCGGTCGGCCAGCGAGAAGGCGGTAGCGGCCGAAATCCAGTGGGTGTAGCGGCTGGCCGAGAGGTACTCCGACAGCCCGTTCCACTGCATGTCGTAGGCCACCGACACGTCCCAGTTGCGGAGTATCGAATACTTGTTGGCCAATGACACGTAGACCTCGCGCTGCTTGTACTGGTTGTCGACCCGCATCAGCTTGTCGTCGTTGTTCACATAGTGGGTATAATCGAACGCATACTTGGCATTGACCTTGAGGCTGTACTTGCGGGTAATATCCTGCTGATAGACGCCTTGCACGAAGGTGTTGCGGTCCCACAACCGCTCGCCGTTGCGCCACACGTTGTTGACGATGGCGCCGGGGATACCCCGCTCGGAGCTGTAATGGTAGACGTAGGCTTTCCAGAAACCATTGGAGAGATAGCCCTGCAGACCGCCCTCAAAGCGCACGGCGTCGATGTCGCCGTTTTGCCGGGTAGCCGTGGTGTCGTAGGCCACCTCGCCCGAGGGGGTAACCCGCTTGTAACGGAATTTGTACTTACCGCTCGAGTTGGTCCACTCGCTGTTGAAGGTCATGCTCACGCTCTCGCTGAGCTTGTATTCGAAGAGCACCGAGGGGTTGACCAAGTCGAACGACCCCGTTTTGAACGAGGCCTTCAGGTGCGACTTCTCGCCCGGCTTGAACTTGGGCCGACGGGTAGTGAGGTAGATGGAACCGGCCGAGCCGAACTCACGGGCCGACTGGAATATCTCACTCTTCTGCCCGTTGTAGAGCGAAATCTCCTCGATGTTCTCGAGCGAGAATTTCCCCAGGTCCACCTGGCCGTTCTGAGCATTGCCCAACTGGATACCGTTGTAATATACCCCCATGTGGTTGGTACCCATGCTGCGGATGTTGACGGTCTTCAAACCGCCCACTCCACCGTAATCCTTAATCTGAATACCCGAAAAGTAACGTATGGCATCGGCCACCGAAAAACTGTTGAGAGCCTGTAACTCCTTCCCTGCAAGTTTCTGTGAGGGGATCACCTCGCTATACCGGTTGGCCGTGACCATTACCTCGCCCAGCGACCGGGTCTGTATCGAGTCGGTCGACGAAGTCTCATCGGCCCACACCCGCACGGGCAGAGCAGCCAGTACCCCAATCGCACACACAAACGATACCCAACGACAAAGTCTTTCCATCGGACTATTTTTTAACAGCCTCGGAGCGGGTTCTTTCGATACAAGTCGGTGTAAACAGACGGACGCGTGTAGGCCACCCTTCCGCAGATTCACAAGCTCTACCCCCCGAAAGCTAATGACTAAAAGCATGGCAGGTCTTCTGACTTACTCCGGTAACCGAGGCCTTCCCAATCGTCATAATCAGTGGCTTTCAAGTATTCTCGGCACCTCTACGGGAGCTTACAGCAGCGGGACTGTTCGGGATTTTCACCCGATTCCCTTTTCATTCTACGCCCCGGACGGGGTTTCGAAACCAATGCGTGACAAAGGTAACACAAATTATTGATACTGTTCTATTTTTTCTTGGAAATTATTCCAAACCAAACCTACACCCCAATCGTTACTTGTGAAAAAAGTATTGATTCGTAATAAAAAATAACGGTTATAAATTTGTATCAATCACAAATTTTACCGAATATTGCGAAAATTTTCTTCATCTACATACAATACACTTATGGAAGAAAACCAAACCTTGAAAAACGACAATTTCGTAGTGCGCGTATGGCGATTCTACCTTGAAGGATTCCGATCGATGACCTTGGGAAAAACACTTTGGGCAATCATTCTTATCAAACTGTTCATCATGTTTTTTATCCTGCGGCTCTTCTTTTTCCCCAACATTTTGCAAAAAGAGTTCGATACCGACGAGGAGCGAGCCAATGCCGTCATCGAAAATCTCACCAATACCAATAATTCTCAACAACAACAATCACAGGAGTTATGAACGATCTTTTCACGCTCGTAGACTGGTCGAGGGCACAATTTGCACTCACCGCTATTTATCACTGGCTGTTTGTCCCCCTCACGCTGGGGTTGGGCATAATCGTCAGTATCATGGAAACCATCTACTACCGTACCGGCGACGAACGATGGAAAACCATTACCAAATACTGGATGACCCTCTTCGGCGTCAACTTCGCCATCGGGGTGGCAACCGGTATCATTCTCGAGTTCCAGTTCGGTACCAACTGGTCCAATTACAGCTGGTTCGTGGGCGACATTTTCGGGGCGCCGCTCGCCATCGAGGGCATCATGGCCTTCTTCATGGAGGCGACCTTCATCGCCGTCATGTTCTTCGGCTGGAACAAAGTGAGCAAACGGTTCCACCTGGCTTCGACCTGGCTCACCGCCATAGGGGCCTCGATTTCGGCGCTGTGGATTCTGGTAGCCAACTCGTGGATGCAATACCCCGTGGGCATGAAGTTCGACCCCGAGACTGCCCGCAATGTCATGGACGACTTCTGGGCGCTGGTTCTCTCGCCGGTAGCCGTCAACAAGTTTTTCCACGCCGTATCGGCCGGCTGGGTGCTGGGCGGCATCTTCGTCGTGGGCGTGAGTGCATGGTATCTGTTTAAGAATCGCGAAAACTTCCTGGCCAAACAGAGCATCCGCGTGGGGGCCTGGGTAGGTCTGGTGGGGGCTCTCGTCGTAGCCTACACCGGTGACGGTTCGGCCTATCAGGTAGCCGACAAGCAACCCATGAAACTGGCTGCCATGGAGGGTGTCTACCACGGCAAGGAGGGGCAGGAGCTTATCGCCTTCGGTATTCTCAATCCGGCCAAGGAGTTCAACAACAACGAGAAGGAGTTTCTCTTCGACATACCTATCCCCAAACTGCTCTCAATACTGGCTACGCGCCAGGTCGACGGTTTCGTGCCGGGTATCAACGACATCATCGACGGCGGTTACCCCGACAAGAACCTCAAGGGTGAGGAGATTATCGCGCTCTCGGCCCAGGAGAAGATGGAGCGCGGCCGCCTGGCCATCGCCGCTCTGGCCGACTTCAACACGGCCCGGCAAAACAACGACACCACGGCCATGAATGAGGCCCGGGCCCGACTCGATGCCAACTACGAATACTTCGGCTACGGCTATGTCGACTCGGTCGAACAGCTCATTCCCCACGTGCCGTTTGTCTTCTACTCGTTCCACATCATGATTATCCTGGGCGGTTACTTTATCCTCTTCTTCATCCTCGTGCTCATCCTCTCCTACAAAGAGAAACTGCATAACCTCAAATGGATGTTGTGGGTAGCCATACTCACCATTCCGCTGGGATACGTCTGCCTCGAAGCCGGCTGGATTGTGGCCGAGATGGGCCGCCAACCGTGGGTTATCCAGGACATCATGCCTACCTTCGCCGCCATCTCGAAAATCGAGGTAGCCTCGGTACAAACCACCTTCTGGTTGTTTGCCGCACTCTTTACCATCCTGCTCATCGCCGAGGTGGGTATCATGTTGAAACAAATCAAAAAAGGAACCGAAAAAAAATAAAGACACACTATGGAACTGAACGAACTATTTTACCAGCACTATTGGTGGTTTCTCATCTCGCTGCTGGGCGCAATACTGGTATTCCTGCTCTTTGTGCAGGGCGGACAATCGCTGCTGGCGACCATGGGTAAAAACGAAATTGAAAAGAGCATGATGGTCAACTCGCTGGGCCGCAAGTGGGAGTTCACCTTCACCACCCTCGTGGTGTTCGGCGGGGCCTTCTTCGCCTCCTTCCCCCTCTTCTACTCCACCAGTTTCGGCGGGGCCTACTGGCTGTGGATGGCCATCCTGTTCAGCTTCATCATACAGGCCGTATCGTATGAATACCGTTCGAAGAGCGGCAACTTCCTGGGCAAAAAGACCTACGACGCCTTCCTCTTTGTCAACGGCGTGGTGGGCCCCCTACTGCTGGGCGTAGCCGTGGGTACCTTCTTCACCGGAGCCGATTTCGTGGTCGACAAGGCCAACCTCACCACTCCCGGGGCACCGGTCATCAGCAGCTGGACCAACGACTGGAACGGCCTGGAGGCTCTGCTCGACGTGCGCAACCTGTTGCTGGGCATCACGGTGCTCCTGCTGGCCCGCACACAAGGAGCCCTCTACTTCATGAACAATATCAAGGACGATACCCTCTTCGAACGGGCACGCAAACAGGTGCTGGTCAACGGCATCGTGTTCGTGCTCTTCTTCCTCTCGTTCGTGGCCGCTACCCTGATGGCTACCGGCTACGAGACCAACCCGCTCACCGGCGAGGTATTTACCCGGCCCTACAAATATTTCTACAATTTCGTTGAAATGCCGTGGGTAGCCTTCATGTTCCTCGTGGGTGTGGTGCTGGTGCTCTATGCCCTCATCCGCTCGGTATTCGGGCAGCACTTCACCCGAGGCATCTGGTTCTCGGGTATCGGCACCGTGCTGGTGGTTCTCAGCCTCTTCTTCATCGCCGGCTACAACCACACCCCCTACTACCCTTCGGCTGCCGACATGCAGAGCTCGCTCACCATCTGCAACAGCTCGTCGAGCCTCTTCACCTTGAAAACCATGAGCGTAGTATCGCTGCTCATCCCCTTTGTGCTGGCCTATATCTTCTACGTATGGCGCGCCATGGACAAAAAGCCCATCACCGCCAGTGAAATGGAGAGCAACGAACACAAATATTGATACTTGCGTATTCCCCAAAAAGAGCTTACTTTTGCAGAGGTAAGCTCTTTTTTTGTATATGGACGACACCTACCTGACCATATCGCGCACCTCGGAGGGAATTTACAAGGAGAAGATGAGTAAGTTCCTCTCCTTCGCCATCCCCGTGACCACCGTCGACGAGGTGAAGCGTGAACTCGAAAAATACCAAAAGGAGTATTACGACGCCCGCCACGTGTGCTGGGCCTACATGCTGGGACACGAGCGCACCCAGTTCCGCTCGAACGACAACGGCGAGCCCTCGGGGACGGCCGGGAAACCGATACTCGGGCAAATCAACTCGGCCAACCTGACCGACATCCTCATCGTCGTGGTGCGCTACTTCGGGGGCATCAAACTGGGTACCAGCGGACTCATTATCGCCTATCGCGAGGCGGCCGCCGAGGCCATCGCCGCCAACGAAATCGTGGAGCGGCTGGTCGAAGACGAGGTGCAGTTCGGTTTCGAATACCCCCTGATGAACGAGGTGATGCGTGTCGTCAAGGAGGAGGGGCCAACCATCGTCTCGCAACTCTTCGACATGGACTGCGAGATGACCCTGCGCATACGCCGCTCCCGCATGGAGAACCTCAAAAACCGGCTGTCGAAAATCGACGGCCTTCACTTCCTAAACGAACCTTAACCGATGATGACCGAACAAGAAAAAATGGAGGGAGGGCAACTGTACGACGCCTCGGCTCCCGAACTGCTGCAAAAACTGTTTGCCACCCGTGACAAACTTTTCGAACTCAACTACCGCCTGCTGCCCTCGCAAACCGAGGAGCGGGAGCGGCTGCTCCGCGACATCCTGGGCACCACGCCCGAGCGCTTCAACATCGTCTCGCCCTTCCTGTGCGACTACGGCCACAACATCCACGTAGGCAAAAACTTCTTTGCCAACTACAACTGCGTGATGCTCGACGAGGCCCCCATCACCATCGGCGACAACGTACTCATTGCCCCCAACGTGGGCCTCTATACCGCCGGCCACCCCATCGACGTGGAGCGTCGCAACCAGTGGCTCGAGTATGCCTGGCCCATCACCATCGGCAACAACGTGTGGATTTGCGGCGGCGTGACCATCGCCCCCGGCGTAACCATCGGCGACAACAGCATCATCGCAGCCGGCAGCGTGGTGACCGGCGACATCCCGGCCAACGTCATCGCCGGCGGTAACCCCTGCCGTGTCATCCGACCCGTCACCGAAGCTGACCGCCAACGCTCCTACGACTGGACCGAAGAGCAGGCTCGACGCACTCAAAAGAAACAAAATCGAGATTAAACCCAAACAGGACCGACGGGAGTTTCCGGCTCACACCGGCGCCTCCCATACCCACGGGCATACTCAACCGCCACCGCCTCACAGAATTGCCTTCAGTTGAGAAAGCTCGGTAACCATATAGTCGGGTTGGGGCCCGGTTACGGGCAAGTTGTCGCGGTTGAAATAGATGGCTCGCCACCCGGCATTCATCGCCCCCAGAATATCGGCGTCGTAGTTGTCGCCCACAATCACCGTATCGGCAGCGGTGCTCCCCACCACCTGCAAGGCGTAGTCGAAGAGCCGGCGGTCGGGCTTGGTGATGCCTATCTCGTCAGAGAGGATGAGCCGCTTGAAATAGCGATCGATACCCCCCGACTGCAATTTGCGAGCCTGCACTTCGGCAAAGCCGTTGCTCAGGATGTAGAGCGGGTAGCCCTTGGCCGTGAGGTAATCGAGCAGATCGATAGCCCCCGGCACCAGCGTCTTCTGCTGGGCCAACACATCGAGATAGCGGTGGTTGAGAGCCATGATGAAGTCCATGTCGCCGCTCAACGCACTGCCCGCCTCACGAAACGGACGGGCAAAACGCTCCACAATCAGGAAATCTTTCGTCACCCGATTGTGGTGATACTCCTCCCACAACTCGTGATTAGCCGTCATGTAGAGCTTCTCGAACTGTTCGTAGCCGGTAAATGCACGCCCGAGCGAAAACTCGTCGTACACCTGCCGCAACGACAGTTTGGAGTTGGCCTGGAAATCCCATATCGTATCGTCCAAATCGATAAACAGCGTCTTACACATCAAACCACTCATAGCTTTCTTGTTTTAGAACCGGCCATTGCATGCCTCATCGACAACACGGCCACAGGAGAGGTAACCTCCCACTCCGGCGCAAAGATAGTGCAAAAAAAGAGCAGAGACAAACCACGGTCTGCCTCTGCCTGTACAAGCTATCGAAAAATTTTCCCAACTTCCCGATAGAGCCGATTTTATTCGAAATACAGCGTCCCCCTGTGCAAAGGGGAGAACATTCACACACGTATCTTATTTCTCGACAATGGCAAAGCCGTTGCCCACGGCGCGAGGGGTGCCGTCGGAGGGCCGGTTGCGCACCACGAACGAGGCCCGGTCGGTTACATTCTCGTCGCGCAGCACCATAATCGAAGAGCCGCCGCCATCGTAGTTCACGGCATCGTAACTGCCTATGCCCCACATGAAGTCGGCCAGTTCGTAGATGTCAAGACCTTCGGCATAGTTCACCCGACGGCCGTCGACCACCACGACATAGAGCGTCTGCTTGTCTTCGGAGAGCCCGATGGCCGTGCGCGGATGCGTATCGCACAGATAGGTACCTATGCTGCTGATGCCGTCGTTGAACACGCCGCGGCGAATGAGACAACCCAGACCGCCCAATGCCTGATAAATCTCGGCACTGCGCTTGACCACGTTGCTGGCCACGTCGATGTCAACACTGCCGTCGCGCGTCATATAGACGGTAAACTCGTGATTGGGGTCCTGCCACCAGTCGCTCAACGGATAACCGTCTTTCCAAAAGAGCTCCTTGGGCTTGATGAGCGTAATCTCTCCGTCCGAAGCCTTTTTGTATACCCAAAAGCCACCGTTCACCGCCACATGTACCCGACGGCCCGAGTTCTCGAGATACTTGGCCTGCTCGGGAATCGTGTTCACCCGGGTAGGCATCACGTTCACCTCGCCATAGGGTGTAGTGGTGGCAATGGTCAGTTTCGACAAATCGACCTCGGCCACATAGGCATGTTGCCGGGCCTTGGCCGTGTTGAAGTCAATCTCCGAAAGCACCAGCCCGGGGAAACGCTCTTCGGTCGTCACCCGCGTTACTTTCGTCACCAAGTCGGTACGACTCAGGATGCGCTGCACCAATACCGACGTCGTGTCGATAGTTACCGGGTAGGAGGGCGTGTTGTTGCCTGTTCCACCCGGTTCGTCATTTCCGCTGCACGATGTAACACCCAGTGCCACAATCACGCACCAGAGCCAATACTTGCAATCTTTACCAAACCTTTTCATCTTGTTTTACCTGTTTACAATTAACTATTCGTTTATCAATACTTTAATCACTTTTACCTGTCCGGCCCGGTCGTGGACATACACCACATACACACCGGCGGGCAACGACGAAAGGTCGACCGGAGTACCCGGCACCGCTTCGCCTTCGATTTGTAAACTGCCCGATGCGGTATATATTGCGTAGCTTGCCGACGAATTTTCGGACAATACATAAAGCCGATTCTCCGATACATAAAGGTCGAGACCACTGTCGCTCGAGGCCGCCTCTATTCCCGACTCGCCGGTATACTCATAGGCACCCACCATCGATCCGCTCGTGTTGCGCTCCACACCCCGGCCGTCGACCGTCAACTGGTCGGTATACTTACCGTTGCCGTCGATGTCGATATAGAAAGACGATTCGCGCAGAGAGGCAGCTTTCAGCACGTTCAGATTGTTGTTGCCGCAAGCGACCGACAGCACCCGCACCGTAGGCGCATGGCCACCGTTATCGGTCAATATGGGGCACAGCTTGCCGTCGACCACTTCGCTGTGAAGCATGCCGTTCAGGTCCTGCACGCTGCGGTCGTAGCTGGAACATACCATATCGCGCGTTTTAGCCGTGATGTTCATCCGGTCGGCAGCACCGTAGAGGTTGTAGGTCGAAGTCATCAGCTTGGCCGAAGTTCCCAGATAGACCTCGCCGGCCTCGGCAGCCGACGAGAAGTTGCCGGCAATGATGTTGTTGACCAGCTTCACACTACCGGCCATGACATGAACGGCCGAACCGTTGAAGTTGGCCGAGGGGGTACCGCTGCTCGTGTAGCACGAGTCGGTGTTGCCCGTGATGGTATTGTTGACCAGGTTGAGAGCCCCCGACGCGGCATTGAAATAGATGGCCGCCCCGCCGTTCGACTTGTCGGAGAGGGCGTTGCTCGTGGCTGTCAACCGATTGTTGACAAAAGTATTGTTGACAAAAACACTGTTCATATATATCGAGGAACCTGTTTGGGTATAGACCCCGTTGCGGTTGCTCACGTTACCGGCAAATGTGTTGCCTCTCACCCGAGAGAGCACCACGCCGTCGGAGTAGCCGGCACTGCCCTGGGTCGCCTGGTTATCCACGAAATAGGAGTCGTCGATGTCGGTACGCCAACCGGGAGTCATCAGATAGAAAGCTCCACCTTGAGCACCCGACCGGTTGCGGGCAAAGAGCGTACGCTCGGTGGTAAGGTTACCGCGAGTATATACGGCACCGCCATATCCCGAGGCGTAGTTGTCGGTCAGGCACACATCGCGCAGCACAAGGTCTATCCCCTCTGAATAGATGGCTCCGCCGCTGTTGGCACCCGAGAGGTCGGCATAGCCGCCGGTGATTTCGAGCCCGCCCAGGTCAAGGAAGCACGAGTCGGCCACCGTCAGCACATGACAGGCATTATCGCCGGCCCCCGAAACGATGCGGCCGTCGGGGCCGATTACATCGTTACGACCCAGGTCGCCCGAGAGTACCGTCTTGCCCGTCACGGCCGAGAAATCGGCATTGTATCCACCCCGAATGTAGACCCCCGTCGAGACATTCATCGTGGCCTGACGCCCCGTGAGCGAACCCGCCTCCACGGGATAGAAGGTCCCCGCGGTCATATAAATGGTATCTTGTTTCGAAGCCGCATCGAGAGCCTCCTGCAACGAAGCGAAGGGAGCCTCTTTCGAGCCGTCGCCCGCACCCGAAGCCGAAGCACTCACATACCACTTGCCGGACTCGGCACCCTCCTGTAAGGTACAAGTAATGAGGATAGGCAGGTGATCCGAAGGGGTGACTCCCCGCCCGAAATCCTCGGTTATCGTTTCATAGGACAACACATTCACGCGATTGCAAAAGACATAGTCGATAGGCTCACCGCCCGAAAGAGTCGGGTCCCACGGTCCAAACGTGGCACCCGGCCCTACCGGAGCAGATTGTGTCGTCTTGCGACTATCATTAAAATAAGCATTAAATGTGTTATACATAGCTTTCTCGTCATAATAGGCATTGAAATCACCTACGATAAAAGCGGGATAGTCGCCCGCTATCTCCTGCATCTTGCGCACATTCAGGCGCGCAGTCTCGGCCCGGGCAAATTCTCCCTTATGGTCGAGATGAGTAGAAAAATAGAAAAAGATTTCGCCCGTTTCCTTATTTTGCAGTTTCACCCATACGGTAATTCGCCGCACGGCCGTATCGAACGGCAACCCCGGAGCAGTAGGGTCCTCGGCCAGGAAGAACTGTCCCTTGTCGAGCAAAGTGAACTTGTCGGCTTTATAGACAACGGTCGTGTGTGTGCCCGAGCGGTTGTCCGAGGCCGAGCCTGCACCCCACGAATGGTTGGCATAGGCATCGCCCAGCAGTTCTTCGAGATCGGGCAGCATGTCGGTACTGTTCTCTTGGAGACCTATCACATCGAAATCGTGGTCTACGATATTCTTGACCACGTATACATTGCGCACGTCCCACGACTTGTCGCCCGTATCGCTATCGTTTTTGCCTCGTATATTGTACGAGCCCATTCGATAAACGGGCGCAGCCACGAGCACCGAGGCAAAACAGCAGCTTATCAGCAATCCTAAAAATCTTTTCTTCATATTTTTGCCCATATTATTTCGTTATCCATATTTTCTGCGAAACAGATTGGCCGTCGCTTACCACACGCACCACATAGAGGCCCACGCCGGGAGCCGATATGCGGTCGCTCTCCCGGGCCAAAGCCACCAGCCCGCCACCGACGTTATACAGTTCGATGCGGTCGGCGGTGCGGCCCAGCAGCACCGTGCGCCCCTCGACCGTCCAGGCGAGACCGGCATTTGCCACCGACTCGATACCGGACGCATTTTCGTTGTAATAATTATAGATTACCTCTACGGCGGGAATCGTCATGTGATAGGTCTCGCCCAAGGTATTCATATCCAAGCCCAGGGTCAGATACGACAGCGTGATGGGATAGTTGGCCATATCGATAGTCTCGCCCAGCGCATCGGGGAAAACAATATCGGCCACACTCTCCCGCCCCACTGCCGGAACAGGCAGGTCGACGGTATGCGTCCCCGACGGGGTCCGCAACGTGCAGGAGAGGCTCTTCATTCGGGCTTCGCCGGGATTGACATGTATGCGCAGCGTATCGGGCAAGCTGTACAACGGGATATTGCCCGACAGGGTGATGGTCTTGGCCGAAGGACTGTTGTAGAGGAACGAGAGTTCCAGCCCCTTGTCGACCGAATTGGTAACCGAGGTATTCTTGAACCCGGCCGATGTCACGAACGACACCCTCATCCAGTCGGCCGAACCGTCGTTCAGGTTCATGCAGTGGCGCACAGGCTCCTGTACTTTCACCAGCAGCGTATCGGTAAATCCCGACATCGAGCCGTAAACCTCGGCCACACCGCTCGCGAGGCCTCTCAAAACGCCTTCCTCAACCACTGCCACCTGTTCGTCGGAGCTGCGCCACGAAAGCATTTGCGGAGCTATCGATACCTCCTCGCCTTTGAGGTTGGTCATAAATACCTCGACCGGGTAGCGGTAGTGGCAATCGTTGATGACCGAGTCGAGCCGGAAATAGAGGTCCTCGATATTCTCGCGGATTGAGATTTCCATCTCGCAAGTATAGCCGGCCGGGGTGCGGGCATAGATTTTGCCCTTGCCGCTGCCGTCGGCCACGAAGCTCTTGCCGTCGGAGGTGATGTGCCCGATACCCTCGTCGCAGGTGAGGGTATAGTTGGTCACTTCGGTACTTATCAATAGGCCGTATGCGTTATAACCGTATACCTCGGGGGTATACTCCTCGCCCTTGGCCAGCACATGCGGCGGCGTGGCAAAACCGATGCCCCCGATATAGACCGATTTGGGCGCCGTGGAGACGACAAAGACGCCATCGCCCACCTGGCGCTGCACGCCGTTGGAACTGGGGTGATTGCGCACCCCCAGCATGCTGGTATATAGAGTGCTCGAACCGCCGCCGTCGAGATTCAAGGCTTCGTAAGCCCCGGCATAGCGCATGAGGTCGGCCAGCTCGCGGGTGCGTACACCCCGCGACACCGACGTGCGCCCGTCGCAGACGAGCATAATCAATGTCTTTTTATCCCGGCTGTATCCGATCGAGGTGCGCGGGTGCCACTCTACGGCATCCTTCCGCTCGTCCTCGGTATCGAGTACGGTACCGTTCCCCAGTATCTTGGGATTGCCGGTCACCAGATTGTCGACCGGCACCTCCTCGCCATCGAACGACATGGGCAGGTATACCTCTACCTCATCGCCATCGTTCAGGCTTTGGATAAAGACTCCCGACATGCCTTTCCCGCTGATGACATAGCCGCCGTCGGGCACGGCCATGTTGGTACCCCGGGCCCACGAGCCCGAGACTTTCATTTTGCAAGGTTTGCCGGGCACCAGTTTCTCGCCCGATTTGGGCAAAAGGGCAATCTCGTAATAGAGCGGGAACGAGTTGCTCGTCACCTGGGTGACTTGCCCCGGCATTTTATCGGTATAAAGTATCAGTTTGTTGTTTGCGGCGTCGACATTCACGCCCGAAATTTCATAGGATTGAGTAGCCGATGTGATGGTTCCCGTGAAATCGACCGAGGCGTTGCTCAGGTAAGGGACCTTGTCGGCCGTGATGCCAAAGTGTCGGCAAATCGACGAGGTAGATGTGCGGAAAATCTCACCCTCGGCCACGGTGGCATGGTGAGGCCGCCCCACGATGCTGGTCTTGCCGTCGTTGGCTTTGCCCGACATGGCGAAGAAACCGCCGTTGATACCGGCAAAATAGAGGCTTTCGCCCTCGACGCTGTGACTCTCGGCCATATCGGTCACGGTCTGGGCTCCGGCCAGATGGTCTTTGGCGCACACCGTGCGTATATCGACATAGGGATTGGTAAGGTCGACCGTCAGATAAAATACCGTCAAGGTGGTATCGGGGCCTGTGAGCAACAACGAGGTCTGGGTCGTTCCGGGCCCTATTTGGGCATGAAACGTGGTGTCTACCCGATATTCGGTATTCCACACTTTCCAGGTAACCGAAGCAAACGCATTACCGGTCACAAGGGCCAAAAGCAAAAACAGGCATTTACTTATCTTCATGGCACGACAAATCATGGCATTGACAACCGTTTTGAGAAAGATATGCTGCCGGCAAAACACCGGCAGCATACCCGATGAAAAAACTACTTAATTAAAGATTCTTATTATTTAATCACTTTGAAGGCTTCGCCATCGACATGAATGATATACACACCCTTGGCGAGCGAAGAGAGATCGATTACCTCATCGGCCGGAACCACCTTCACGACATTTCCGCTCAGGTTGTAGACCGTAGCCTCGGCATCGGCACCGTTTACCCGGAAGAGGCCGTTACCCAGCGTGCTGATTGTCAAGCGGTCGGCAGCGATTACATCGGCAATACCCGAGGTAGCATCGGCATCATACGAACCTACGCAAGTGATCGAGGCACGTTTGAAACCGCGTTGGTCAACCGCGAGATTGATGTTTTCGGGCAGATTCCATTCGGTCTTCAAGGCATTCAGTTCATCGATGGTCAAGCTCTTCACGGGCGAAACCGGAGCCAAAGTCTGGCTGAAACCGCCGTTGTCGCCGAAAGTGTTGTCGCCGAAGACATCGGCATAGGTATACGTTTCTGCGTCGTTATCGCTCAGATAGAGGTAGGTACCTTGTACGATTTTGCCCGTACCGTCGTCATGGTCGTCTTGAACCGAGGGGTCTTGTGTGCGGTCTCTCGGCGAGGCCCAGGAGGTGCAATACCAAGCCGTACCGGAGAGGTTGTAACCGCCGCTATACCATTTGCCGGGACGGGTATTGTTACTACGGCTCATTAATATAGCAGGATTAGAAGGTGCGGATTCGCCTAAAACACCATTCACAATATAATTATTCGCCATATAATTGAATCCGCCATAGCTCATTACCCCCAGACCACGACCTACATCCTTTGTAGCATTTTGATTACCGGAAACCGTACGAGTTTCTTGTGCAGCGGTATAATCTTTATTAGCGATTGTATTGGAAATCATATACATCGTCGTTCCGGGATAGCCCATTATAACACCAAATCCTTCGGTATAGTTATCGGCAACCAAACTGTTCACCAAATAGAGGCGGAGACGCTCGTCATTGCTACCCAAAATGATTGCCGTTCCGCGAAGTTTATTGGTATAAGCCGGTTTACCGTCTTCGCCATATTCAGCTTCAGGATAATAGTCGGTCGTAAAATAATTATCGGTAAACTGGCAACGTTGAACCACAGCTTGCGTCAGATATTCATCTCCTGCATAAGCCGAGCTTATAAACAATCCTAAGGCAGCACCCTTCTCACTAGAAAAGTTTTCTGAAAAGACACAATCAGAGATATTTGCCTCAGAAGCAATAAGTGTCAAACCAGAGGTTCCGATAAAGGCGGCTCCATTTTGAATAAAGTTACACCATTGCATATCCAAATCGGTATTGAACACCATCACCGCCCCTTTATAATTACTGGCACTGTCGTAGTTGCGGAAAGCGTGTTTGAAGGTAAAACCTTTCACCGTCACGTTGATGCGCACAGGCTGGTCGCCGTCTTTGCGCTCCATATACCACAAGTGGGTACGGTTGCCGGGCACGGCAGCCACATCGCTCTCGATACCGCCCGAAATCACGGTCTCGTAGGGCGAAGGATAGGTAATATCGGTGTTCGTTCCCGTACTGTTGGGGTCGAAACCACCCAGGAAAGTCACACTGCGGTTCACCGACAGATACTTGTCGAAATCGGGCGAAGAGAGTTTGTAGACACCACCGGCAAAGCAGAACACGTCACCATCTTCAAAATTGCCCTGCTCCATGTTCTCGGCAAAATAGTCATAGCTAATCGCCTGTTCCCAAGACAAACCATCGGTCTCCGACCCGTCGGGCTTGATAAAGTAGGTCGTGGCCCATGCGCCGGGCACCGATGCCAACATAAATCCTGCAACAAGCAGGCAAGAAGTCAATTTTCGTTTCATAACCACTTTGTTTTAGATTAGATTTATTGTTAATTATTGAACTGTAACCGGAGAGAAAGAGACTGTACAATCTCCTTCTCTCCGTGATGGTTTAGAAGGACAGACCGTCGTCCCAGCCCGGGTTCTGCGTGAGATTATGGTTTTTCACACGTTCTTCGGTGGGGATAGGCCACAGGTAGTCGCGGTCTTCGTCCCAGGTACGTTTCACATCTTTATGAGGCCACATGTAGCCTTCGGTATCGTTGGTGAGGAAGAAATCGACACCCACCTGATATTTGGTCAATCCAAGGCCCGATACCGGCTCGTCTTTCCAGAGAGCCGTTTCTGCTTTGGTGTCGCCGTTGAGGTCGTATTTGCCCAAACCAGGGAAATAGACGCCATGGAACTCGTGGGTGAACTGTTTACCCTCTTTCCAACGGAACATATCCCAAAGGCGGAAGCCTTCGAGACAAAGCTCGACGGTGCGCTCGCGGCGAATCTCCAGGATTACACCGGTCATGTTGCTCTTCGTCACGTTGGGATAGCCCGTCACGTCGGCCATCAGGTAGGGGTCGGGGTTGTTGTTGGCCTCGGCCAGGTCGATGCCCGGCATGCCCACGCGGTCGCGCAAGAGGTTGACCGAAATATCGAGGTCGTTCTGCGTGAGGGTGCCCAGCTCGGCTTTGGCCTCGGCATAGTTGAGGTAAACCTCGGCCAAGCGGAAGAGCGGGTAATACATGGGCGACTTGTTCGACTGGTCGTATTTGGGTTCCATCACGAACTTGATATACTGGTAGCCGGTCAAGGTGTATTTCGACAAGGTATTGATCATCTCTTTCTCAGTACCCATCTGCACATAACCCGGTGTCAAGATGGTTTGCGCCAGACGCGGGTCGCGGCCGGTCACCTCGTCGACAAACTGTTTCTTCTCATGCCCGGAAATATCGGTGTAGCGCTTGCCGTCGGCCATGAGGTAGTGGTCGACAAAACGCTTGGTAAACGATACCCGTTGGTTACCGGCCATCGAGTTGAACTGGGTGTTGTGCAGTATCGAGAGTTCGGTGCTGTACCGGCGGCCCAGGATAATCTCCTCGGCGGGAGCCTCGAGTTTGGCGAAGAGGTCGCGGTAGGGAGTGCTACCCTCTTTGTAAAGCGAGTAACCGCCTTTCTGTATCAGTTCGAGCGAAGCGTCGGCCGAGAGTCGCAGCATCTCTTCCCAGTCGCCCAGGTTGTGATATTTGCGGAAGGTGCCTTCGAACAGCGCGGCCCGCGATTTCAAGGCCAGTGCCGTCCACTTGTTCACCTCGTAAGGCGTGTGAGCCTCGGGCAGTTTGTTGATTGCCGAGTCGAGATCGGCCATGACATGAGCCATCACCACCTTGCGCGAATCGCGGGCCTTGAAGAGAAGTTCGTTGTCTTTCGACCCGATTACCTCGTCGTACCAAGGCACATCGCCATAGCGTTGTACCTTCTCGTAATAGAAGAAGGCACGCATGAAATAGGAGAAACCGTCGTAGTGGTTGCGGGCATTTATGTCGTCACAGTTTCCGCAATGTTGGAAATAGAAATTGATTTTGCGCAGGTCGCCCCAATTCCAGCCGCCCTCGGTGGCCGGAAGCCGGTTGCCCAAAAGGACATTGGAAAGGATATTCTTTACCACATCGTCGGCACACATGTCGTTAAGATCGTCGGCATCGGGGAGCATGGCATAGTAGGCATTGGTCCACAGGCGCAACTCCGTTTCGTTCGAGAAATAAGACTCGGGTGTAACCGTATCCTCGGGAATCAAATCCAAATCGGTACAGCCGAACAAAGCGGCTCCGATCAACACGCTGGATATATATAAAAACTTTTTCATCGTCGTTCTGTTTTAATCGTTAAAATGTAATATCCACACCCACCGAGAAGTTACGCGAGTAGCTGTATGCCATACCGGTACCGTCGTTCTGTCCGGCAGCCTCGGGGTCGATATAGAGGGTATGCTTCTTCATCGGCGACCAGTACCACAAGTTTTCACCCGTGAAATAGACACGCAATCTGGTAAAGACTTTTTTCAATACCGGCAAGGTATAACCGATGGTGAGGTTTTTCAACCGCAGGTAAGAAGCATTTTGCAGATAGCGGTCGTTGGCCACGCCCAGCTGACTGGAAGCAAAAGTCTGATAACCACGGAAACGGGGGAAGTATCCGTCGGGGTTATCCTCCGACCAGCACTGATCCATGAAATTGGCCGGGATAAAGCTCGTGAATGCGCGTGCATAGGGGCCCCAGAAACCGGTCGAGAGGTAATCGGGGTACCAGTCTCTCTTGCCTACACCCTGGAAGAAGGCCGAAATATCGAATCCGTTCCAGTCGGCACCCAAACGGAAGCTATATGAATAGCGGGGAGTGGTGTTACCGATAATCTCCCGGTCGCCCGGGCTGTCGGCAGTCTCGTCACCCGCATTGATGATGTTGTTACCGTCGAGGTCGCGGAATTTCAAGTCACCGGCGCGATAGTAAGGATCCACTTTGTCGGTGAGGATACGGGTATTGACGGCATCCTGGTTCACCCGCGAGGTGTAGTCGGCAGCCTCTTCGTCGGTAGCGAACAAGCCATCGACCCGATAGCCCCAGATTTCGCCCCACTCCATGCCTTCGTAGTAGTCGGTCAAGTTCTTTTCGGGGTTGTTATACTTGGTAATAACCGTTTTGTTATCGCCCAATGTAGCCGAAATGCTATAATTGAAACGCTTGCCCATCAATGCAAACGAATCGTTCCAGCCCACAGCAAGTTCCCAACCTTTCGTGCGCAGGTTGGCACAGTTCTCATCGGGTTCTACCGCCCCAAACACGCCGGGCAGTACAATCGATTTACCCAACATGCCCTCGGTATCACGAATGAAATAGTCGCCTGTGAAATTCAAGCGATTGTCGAGGAACGACATGTCGAGACCCACGTTCCAGGTAGCGATGGTCTCCCAAGTCAAGTAACTGGTTTTGGGATTGGATACACTGGCATATTGCAACTTCGAGGTTCCATCGAGCGTATAGCTCATGGTATTGCCCGTGAGAATCTCTTCAATATAAGAGTAGTCGTCTACCTCCTGGTTGCCCAGTTTACCGTATGAGAGACGTATCTTGGTATTGTCAACCACGTCTCGGATAGGCTCCCAGAAACTCTCCTCGCTGATGCGCCAACCGGCCGATGCCGAGGGAGTGAATACCCAGCGGTGGTCGCTGCGGAAACGCGAAGAACCATCGTAACGGGCACTGGCTTCGAAGAGATAACGGCCTTTGTAATCGTAGTTCACACGACCGAAGAAACCGCTGTTACGCCACTCGGAGATGGTTTGAGCACGAGTAATATCACCCGTAGCGTTGGCAAAGGTCGACATGTTCTCGTTCAACAGAGCCAGCTGCTGCAACTGCAAATAGGTGTTGCGAGAGCCACGATACTGATAACCGGCCAATGCGGTAAAGTTATGCGCCTTGTTCCAGGTGTGGGTATAGGTAGCATAGGCATTCAAGTTGTGCTCGTTGGTCTCGTAGTGATTTTCACGATAGTAATCCTTGAAGTTACCGGTAATGATGGTCTTCTCCTCGCCCTGTTTGTTGGAGTAGTGCAGGTTGTAGTTACGCACCGAGTTGAGACGGTTGCGGAATTTGTAGCTGTAATCGACCGTCAAGACGAGGTCTTTGAAAATATCGATGTCGAAGCGGTTGCCTATGATAATATACTTTTGGTTGTTCTGATGGTGCGAACGGTCGTCGACCAAATATGGACCGGCACCGTTGAGGGTAGTGTTGGCATGAGTTTCGGCATAGACCGGCAGCCCCTCGGGAGTCTTGGCCGGCCACGAAGCCATCAAGGTTTTGTCGACCTCCATCAGGGTCGAGTTGATGGTAGCAAGACCACTATATTTATAGGACGAGGAGAAGAAGTTGACATTGGTCGAGTAACGCAACCAAGGTTTAACCTTCACATCGAGTTTGGCTCGAGTCGAATAGGTGTCGTAGGTATCGGGGGTTACGTTCAAGATACCCTCCTCGCGGTTGTACCGGCCGCTCACGAAATATTTCACCCGGTCATTTCCACCTCGTATCGAGAGGTTATACTCTTGTTGCGGACGGGTTTTGCGGAAGAGGTAGTGATACCAGTCGAAGTTGGCATAGTAGCGGTACGAACCGTCGTCCTGCATGACAATTCAGGGACGCTCGGGATTCTCGGTCTTGTCGTTGCGGCGCTCATAAAGCATCTGCATCTCCTCGGCCGTATAGTTGGTAAAGTTGGTAGCATATTGCGAGTAGTAGGCCTTGTCGACCAGACTTACCTGATCGTAACCCGACGTCATGTAGTCGGTCGAAGTCGTATTCTGCGACCATCCGAAACGACCGTTGAAGCTCACCGTAGCCTTACCGGCCTCGTCGGAACCCGTTTTGGTCGTAATCAAAACCACACCCTTCGAAGCGGTGGCTCCGTAGATGGCAGCGGCCGAAGCATCTTTCAGGATAGAGACCGACTCAATATCGTTGGGATTGACCATATTCAACTCGGTAACCACACCGTCGACCATAATCAGCGGGGTATTGGACGAAGAGATAGACGATATACCACGAATATTCATCGAATAGCCGCCGCTCGACCGACCCGACTCCATCGTCAGGTTCAACGAAGGATCGGCACCTTGCAGGGCCATGGCCACGTTGCTTACCGGGCGGGCATTGATTTCCTTGGCCGTAATGGTTCCCACGGCTCCCGTCAGGTTCACCTTCTTCTGGGTACCGTAGCCCACCACAACCACCTCGTCGAGCAGCTGATCGGCATCTTTCATCCTGATAAGAACAAAGTTCTTGCCGTTGACCGAAACATTCTGTTTTTCATAACCGATAGAAGTGACCTCGAGGGTCGCATCGGAGGGTACGTTTTTCATAGTAAAAGCTCCGTCCACATCGGTCGAACGCCCGATAGAGGTTCCGGCAACCTTGACTACGGCCCCGATAATGGGTTGGTCATACTTGTCGACCACCTTACCGGACAGCGAATTACCACCTCCAGACTGAGCAAACATCTGTAGACCAGACATCAAGATGATAGCCACCAGCAGGCAAGCCCATCTTCTGTGCAGTGTGTTTGTTAGTAAATTCATAATTCTTTTGATTTATGGTTTTTATTAGGTTTTTGAAGTTTCCTTATATCGTCCCGAAAAGCGGCCGGAACCAACTCTCCGGCTATCGGGGTTATCGACGGTTCACCGCCCTATCCTCTTTGCAAAACAGCATCAGCACCACCGTAACGGCACAGGCCCCCAGCAGCAGGAAGAAACCTCCATCCCAGCCGAAGTGCTCGAAGACATAGCCCATGCCGATGTTGGCAAAGACGGCCGAACCCAACAGATAGCCGAAGAGACCGGTGAATCCGGCAGCCGTACCGGCGGCCTTCTTCGGAACCAGGTCGAGGGCCGAGACACCAATCAGCATCACCGGGCCGTAAATGAGAAATCCGATAGCGGCCATGGCCACGTTGGTCACCGTAGCCGAGGCACTGTTCCAATAGACATACACGGCCACCATCACCAGCAACATGTAGATGATGGTCACCGGCGAACGGCGGCCCTTAAAGACCTTGTCGGAGAGCCAACCGCAGAGTATCGTACCAAAAATGCCGGCAATCTCGAAAGCGAAATAGGACCAACTGCTGTTGGCCAAATCCATGTGTTTCACCTGCTCGAGATACATCGGCGCCCAGTCGAGTACACCGTAACGCACAAAATAGATGAAGGCATTGGCAAAGGCAATGACCCACAACAGCTTGTTATTGAACACATGACCAAACAGAATCTCACGGGTAGAGAGTTCCTTCTCCTGTTCGGCCGAATAGGCCTGCATACACTCATCGGGTTTATAAAGCTCGATGGGAGGCAGACCGCACGATTGTGGAGTGTCGCGTACCAGCAGATAGGCTATGGCCGCTACCCCCACGGCTACGATGGCCGGGAAGTAGAATGCGCCGGTCCAATTACCAAAAAGGGTGATACCGAAGACAGCCAACGGGGCCATCACCGCACCACCTATATTATGAGCTACATTCCAAATCGACATCTTCACGCCACGTTCGCGGGCCGAGAACCAATGCACCATCACCCGTCCGCACGGAGGCCAACCCATTCCCTGTACCCAACCGTTTACAAACAAGATGCAGAACATAAAAAGTATGGAGAGCGAACCGACGCTCCAAGGAATAAGACCCATGACGGTCATTATCACCGCCGAAGCGACCAGACCCAGCGGAATGAACACCCGCGCATTGCTGTGATCGGAGACGGTTCCCATCACAAACTTGCTGATGCCGTAGGCTATCGAAACTGCCGACAGAGCCCAACCCAAATCGGCCTTGTCGAAACCCATCTCCTCGAGAGCCGGCATGGCTATCGAGAAGTTCTTGCGTACCAGATAGTAGCCGGCATACCCGATGAATATACCGAGGAACACCTGCCATCTCAACTTCTTGTACTCCTTGTCGACCTTTTCCTTGGGAAGGGGGTCGATGACGGGAGCCGGTCTGAACAACTTCAACATATTATCCTCTATCTTTTTTATTCTCTATCCTTCTTTCTTCCAGGCAATCATGCCAAAATATAGTTTTTCGCCAAACGGGTAAAGGCTTCGACCTGGTCGGCCTCCCACCGTCGGTCCTTACCCATCTCGCGAGCCATGATCGAGGCCACCCGGGGTGCCATGTCGATAGCGGCGCGGGCATCCATAAAGAGGGCTCTCACCCGGCGGGCCAATACATCCTCGACAGTCTGCGCCATCTCTTCACGCACGGCCCACACCACATGAGCCACCCGGAAGGTGTAACCGATATGGAGCAGGTCGCCCAGCGAAGCATCATTCTCAATCATGGCGGCTATCTTGTCGGCATCGCTTCCATAGACGTAGTCCCACGTCGAGCGGTCTACCTGCTCGCGATAGCCGTGCAGCCTCATCTTGCACGTCACGCACGGGCGACGTTCGAGCCCTATCAGTTCGGCCACCTTATCGACCGCATCCTCGGCCATCTGCCGGTAGGTAGTCCACTTGCCGCCGGTAATGGTGAGCATGCCCGAATCGGAAACATATATCTTGTGGTTGCGCGAAATCTCTTTCGTCTTTTTGCAATCGCTGTGCGAGGGTGCAGCCAACGGACGCAATCCGGCAAAGACCGACAGCACGTCGCTGCGTTTGGGCTTGCGGGTGAGGTATTGCCCGGCCTGGTCGAGAATGAAATCAATCTCCTCGTCGAGCGGTTTGGGTTCGAGCGAATTTTCATTGAGCGGCGTATCGGTCGTACCCAGCACCGCCTTGCCGTGCCAAGGCACCCCGAAGAGCACCCGGCCGTCGCGGGTCTTGGGAATCATCAGGGCCGACTCTCCACCCAGAAAGGCGGCATCGACCACGATATGCACCCCTTGACTGGGGCGTACCTTCTTGCGGCTCTCGGGCTTGTCCATCTGCATGATGTCGTCGACATACACGCCGGTGGCATTGACCACCCCTTTCACATTCACTTCGTAGGTACCGCCCTCGAGCGTATCCTCCAGAACGGCCCCCCGAATCTTGCCCGAAGGGTCCTTGAGCAGCGAAGTCACCTTCATATAGTTGATGCACACGGCTCCGTGATCGGCAGCACTCTGCATGAGCGTAATGGCCATGCGCGAATCGTCGAACTGTCCGTCGTGATATACCACACCGCCGCGCAGGTGGTCGTGCAGCAGACCCGGCAGCTCCTTCAACGTCTGTTTCTTCGACAGCGGCAACGAACGTCCCAAACCCAGCCGGCCGGCCAGGAAGTCGTAGCAGCACAACCCAATCGTGTAGAACGGCTGCTCCCACCAACGATAATTGCCTATAATGAAACGCATGTCTTTCACCAGATGCGGCGCATTACGCCACAAGCGACCACGCTCGTGCAAGGCCTCGATTACCATAGACACATCGCCCTGCTGCAAATAGCGCACCCCCCCGTGAACCAGCTTCGTACTTCTGCTCGAAGTGGCTTTGGCAAAGTCGTGTTGTTCGACCAACAAAACGCGATACCCCCGACTCGACGCATCGACTGCCACGCCCAGCCCGGTGGCTCCGCCTCCTATCACCAACAAATCCCATGGTCTCTTTTCCTCGGCCATCTCTTTTATCAAGCCCTTACGTTTCATTTGCTTATCTTTCAATTTTTGATTTCTTATCAACCTTCGCGATTCTACTTTCTTTTCGTGATACAAAGAAAATAAAAAAGGATAGATAAAACAAGAAAATATGTGTATATTTTTCGTTTCGTTTTCGTTTCAAAGATATTTCATTTCGTTTTCAAAAATATTTATCTATATTATTTGGGCTTTATTCAAATAAATTTTATATTTGTCGTATAAATACATTATATAATATAGATC
>OJNR01000247.1_pt1 | contig 41983 bp, 80 predicted proteins | sample 1597901 | NCBI WGS metagenome assembly OJNR01 (sample SAMN01915223, study PRJEB22387) | human gut metagenome | isolation source: stool | host: Homo sapiens | place: USA | reverse complement strand
AATATATATGAAAGATATAAATTTAAAAGAGGAATATTTAAAATTTTTTGAAAGTAAATCACATAAAATAATTCCAAGTGCTCCAGTTATTCCAGAAAACGATCCAACATGTTTATTTAATACTGCTGGAATGCAACCACTTGTTCCTTATTTAAAAGGAGAACCACATCCAGAAGGAAAAAGATTAACAGATGTTCAAAAGTGTTTTAGAACTAATGATCTAGATGAAGTGGGAGATAAGACACATCATACTTTCTTTGAAATGTTAGGAAATTGGTCTTTGGGAGATTATTTCAAAAAAGAGGCAATTTCTTGGAGTTTTGAGTTTTTAACTAAATGTTTAGAGATTCCAGTAGAAAAATTGGCTGTTACAGTATTTAAAGGAAATGACATGGTTGAAGCGGATACTGAATCTGTAGAAATTTGGAAAAGTGCTGGAATAAAAGAAGAAAAAATTAAGTATCTTGGTGAAGATGATAACTGGTGGCCAAATATGGAACTAACAGGGCCATGCGGACCAGATACAGAAATTTTTTATTGGAGAAGTGAGGAACCAGTTCCTGAAAAATTTGACCCTGAAAATGATAATTGGGTAGAAATTTGGAACAATGTTTTTATGCAATATAACCATGAAGCAGATGGAACATTTAAACCACTTAAAAATAAAAATGTAGATACAGGTCTTGGAGTTGAAAGAGTAACAGCAGTTTTAGAGGGGGTTACAGATAACTATAAATCATCAATTTGGAAAGATATAATAAAGAAAATAGAAGAAATTTCAAACCATTCATACCATGATGAAAAATATACTAGAAGTATGAGAATAATTGCAGATCATATAAGGGCTATTGTTATAATTAGTGGCGATGATGCACAAATTAAGCCATCAAATACAGATCAAGGATATATTTTAAGAAGATTAATACGTAGAATGATTCGTTATGCTAAGAAATTAGATATTGAAATAAATAGTGATTGGGAACAAGTTTTAGCAGAATTGATTATTAATCAATATTCAAAATATTATCATGAATTAGAAAGAAATAGACAAAATATTTTAGATGTTTTAAAAAATGAAAAGATTAAATTTAATAAAACATTAGAAAAGGGATTAAGAGAGTTTGAAAAGGCTATTCAAAATATAAAAGACAATAAAATTGATAAAGATATAGCTTTTAAATTATATGATACATATGGATTCCCAATAGAGCTTACACAAGAACTTGCTAAAGAATCTGGATTAGAAGTAGATGTTCAGGGATTTAATGAGAAATTTAAAGAACACCAAGAAAAATCAAGAGCTGGATCAAACCAAAAATTTAAGGGGGGACTTGCTTCAACTGGTGATATAGAAATAAAATATCACACAGCTACACATTTATTAAATGCAGCTTTAAAAAAGGTATTAGGCGAACATGTTCATCAAAAGGGTAGCAACATAACAGCTGAAAGAATGAGATTTGATTTTTCACATGATGAAAAAATGACGCCTGAACAAAAACAAGAAGTTGAAGATTTAGTTAATAAATATATTAGTATGGCAATTCCAGTTGAAAAATTAGAAATGAAAAAGGAAGATGCTGTAAAAATGGGAGCAGAAGCAATGTTTATGGATAGATATGCAGATATTGTTACAGTATATAAAATAGGAGATGTTTCATTAGAAGTTTGTGGTGGACCACATGTAAAAAACACATCTGAACTTGGTAAATTTAAAATAAAAAAAGAAGAATCAAGTTCGGCAGGTGTAAGAAGGATAAAAGCTGTTTTAGAAAATTAATATAAAAAATATTACTGTTTAATGTTAATTATTTAAAAATTTAGCTTTAATATCTTAATGTAAAAATCTAAAAAACATACTTCAAAGAGTTTAAAATAAAGGAAAGAGGAGATAAAAATATGGAAGATTGTTTATTTTGTAAAATTGTAAAAGGTGAAATTCCTTCTGAAAAAGTATATGAAGATGATGATATATTAGCTTTTAACGATATTAACCCAGCAGCGCCAGTTCATATTTTAGTTATTCCTAAAAAACATATTAATAATTTATTAGAGGTAAATTCAGATGATGGAATATTAATTTCAAAAGTTTATGAAGTAATTAATAAAATTGCGAAAGAAAAGAAAATAGACAAAGACGGATTTAGAGTAATTGTGAATTGCGGAAAAGATGCTGGGCAAGAAGTAATGCATTTACATTTCCATATGCTTGCAGGAAAGAAAATGGGAGATAAAATTGTAGGATAATATGTACAATAAAAATATACTTGTGTTATAATAAAAAGAGGTGTATTTTTGGAGGAATAAATATGGCAAGTAAAGAATATAAAAAATTTTTAAATGTAATATTAGGAATTGTAATTGTTGCAATTATTGCTGTAGTTGCATATATAATTTATGAGTATGTTTATTTAAGAAATAAGATAGATTCAAATGCCAATGAAATTCTAGGTGAATTTGATAAATATATGAATACAATAAATAATGAAAATAAATCTGATGAAAAATCAGAAAATCAAGAAGAACAGACGAATCGGAGAAAACCAAGAAAAACAGGTACAAACAGGCAGTAAAACTAACTATAATAAATCAAGAAGTAGTGCGACTGGATATGGATTAACATATAAGGGATATGGAGTACTTGGAAAGATTGAACTTCCAAGAGTGGGTCTTAAGTATCCTGTTTTAGAAACAATGACAAACGCAAATGCAATAGATGTTTCTGTTGCGGTTCAATATGGAGTACGGACTAAATAAAATAGGTAACACTGTTATTATAGGGCATAATTATAGAAATGGAGCATTTTTTGGAAGTAATAAAAGATTAAATGAAGGAGATAAAGTATACATTACAGATAATGCTGGACTTAGAGTAGAATATACGATTTATAAAAAATACTTAACACCTCAAGAGGATTATTCATATGCTCAAAGAGATACGAATGGAAAAAGGGAAGTAACTCTTGTAACCTGTCATACTGATAATAGATATCGTTTAGTAATATGGGCAAGAGAAGGATAGATGGTAAACTTTACAATGAGTTACAAAATTTTTTGAAGAAAAGTAGTTGACAAAAGTAAATAAATGGGTTAAAATTATAAATGCATTTGATAAGGGTGCTATTTGATGGTGGATGTAGCTCAGTTGGTTAGAGCGCTAGTTTGTGGCACTAGAGGCCGTGGGTTCGAGTCCCATCTTCCACCCCATTTATAATACATTGGGCTGTAGCCAAGCGGTAAGGCACCAGACTTTGACTCTGGCATGCGCTAGTTCGAATCTAGCCAGCCCAACCATAAAACAAATCGTAGAAACGTTGAAATATCAACATTCTACGATTTTTATAATGCAATTTTAATGCAACTAGACTTTTATTCCGATATTTTCAAGATAAAAATTTAATTTATCATCTTCTTGTCCTTCAAATCTTGCCAACACAGAAGCATAAGTATTTAATGTAGTTTCAATTTTACTGTGTCCTAATTTTTTTTGTAATACTTTTACACTCATTCCAGACTCAATGCAACGTGTAGCATATGTATGTCTTAACATATGATTGTGAATTTCCCCCGTAATATTGTATCTTTTATTAAGTCTTCTTAAATAACTGTTTACCTCGGAAGGAGTAATAAATCCTTTATCATCATAAAATAATAAATTATATTCGTTTTTGTACATGTTAGTTATAGAATCTTTTAAGATTTTTTCTATGTTGTCTGTAATAGTTATTATTCTTTTTGAGTTTTGAGTTTTTGTAGTTTCACCTAGAATAGTATTATCATTACTATCTCGAGTAAGAGTAGAATTGATATATAAACTATGTTCTTTTAAATCTATATCACTAATCTTAATAGCTAAGACTTCGCCAACACGCATTCCTGTAAATAGCATTAATAATATTATGTTTTTATAGTTTTTATTTTCAAGCGACAATACATCAATTAGCTTTTTTTCTTCTTCAATTGATAAAGATATTACTTCACGGTCTTTTTTGTCTGATTTTGGTCTTTTTACTTCTTCTGATAACATAGGATTTTTATTAATATAATTTCTATCAACAGCACGTCTAAAAGTTTGTCCTAATAATTGAAATATTTTTTGTAGAACAGAGTTGGAATAAGAAGTTTTACTGTTTAAAAAATCTTTAATTTGTTTAGCTGTAATTTTTTGAATAGGCATATCCGAAATGTCACTATCTTTAATGTAAGATAGGGTATAGGTTAATCTTTTATAAGTATTTAAATTTACTTCATTAGATTTTTTCTTATCTTCTACTATTTCATTTGCCAATTCATATAGAGTTATATCACTTTTTTCTATGTAAGTATTATTTTGAACTTCTGCTAATGCTTTCGTTATTTTTTCTTTAACTTCTTTTCTAGTATTACCATAAACAGATTTACGATTTAATCTTCCATCTGATTTTCTTCCAGCAGTAAATTGACCAACCCACTTATTTAGTTTTTCAGAATAATAAATTGTTCCTTCACCATTTCCACGTTTAGCCATCTTTTTACCTCCTTATAAACAAAGATAACAGTTAATAATCTGTTATCCTTAGTAATTAATTCATTTCAAATTTTCCGATGTATTTACCTAAAATTCTTATTTCAGTATCTTTATTATATACTTGAGTAGTAAAACTAGAATCTTCAGACATAGGTTCTAATATGACCAATTCACCTTGTTTACTGAATTTCTTAAGTGTAGCGTCAAAGCCATTTACTAGAACGGCAGCGATTTCTCCATTTTCTACAATATCTTGTTTTCTAATTAGGGCATATGCACCATTTCTAATTAATTTATTCATGCTCTCACCGATATACACGTAAAAAGAAACATTCCTCTGGATTAACTATTCCCATTAAGTTAGGGTCAATAGGTAAATATCCTTCTAGACATTCCTCAGCCCAGTTAGGGAGCCCTGCGGATATTTTGCCGTAGACAGGACACATATGGAATTTAGGTTGGGAAATATTCGTTTCATCAAGTAATTTAGTACTTTTATTAAAAATTTCACGTGTTTTGTCAGAAGAACTAACAAATTCCTTCGCAACATTCAATAAAAACTGAGAAGTAAAACCTAATAAAAATTTCTTTCTATTTTCATCTAGTGAATTAAGAAGTTTTTCAAAATTATTAAATTTTTCTTCAAAATTAGCTGTAGAGGAGTCTGATAGTAAATATTCTCTTATTATTTCTAAATCGTTGCTAGAAAAATGATATGTTAATAAGATATTCTCACTTTTATCATATTCTTCTAGCTTTATTTTTTTTCTATCAATTTTTTTAAGATAACCACAAATTTCCATTAATTCTGCATAGGTAATTATTCCATGCGAAGAAGTTGCAATTTTTTCTAAGATTTTTGGTGTGGGAGGATTATCTAATTTCATATTAATATATTTTGAGAGATAGGTTCTATTTACTTCTGATTTTTCCGAAAATTCAGACATAGAATTATATGAATTTGATATTTTCTGTAATATTTCAGAAAATAATTTTGCATCAAACATAATAGTCTCCTTTCATTATGTGAACTTATTTAACATAATTATACAATAATATGTGAAAATAATCAACATTTTATAAAAAATTTTTCTTACAGTTTCAAAGGATTAAAAATATTTTTTTAAAAACATTGTAAAATTATTTCACAAAACTATTGACAAAAAAATTCACAGATGATAATATATGCGTGTAAACAAAATTCACAAAAAGAGATGAGGTGATAAAATGATAATAAATATGAAAGCTCTACTTAAATTATTAAAAAATGCTTTTGGCGATAATCAATCAGAAATGGCAAGAGTTTTAGGCGTTCAAAGAACACATTTGAATAAAGTTTTGAGAAGTAATGGCAAGGGAGCTGGAACAACAATTTGCGGAGCAATCATAAAGTATTGCAATAAAAATAACTTAGATGTTAACGACTATATTTTTTTTAACTGAAATGTGAATAAAATTAACAAAAGAAAGGAGTAAAAATGAAAGAATTAATAAAAATTGAAGTAAATGAGAATCAAGAACCAATAGTAAATGGTAGAGAATTGCATGAAACATTAGGAATAAAAACAGAATACAAAAAATGGTTCGAGAGAATGAAAAAATACGGATTTACAGAAAACACAGATTATGTAAGGGTAACCCAAAAATGTCATACCCTTGGTGGAGAACAAGAAATGGTAAATCATGCCATTAAATTAGACATGGCAAAAGAAATTGCAATGATACAAAGAAATGAAAAAGGTAAAAAAGTAAGACAATACTTTATACAAGTAGAAAAAGATTTTAATAGTCCAGAAAAAATAATGGCTAGAGCATTAAAAATAGCAGAAAGCAAATTAAATGTTTTACAGTTAGAAAATACACAACAAAAACAACTAATTGGAGAATTAAAACCAAAAGCAGATTATCTAGATCAAATATTGCAGAGTAAAGCATTAGTTACTATAACCGCTATAGCAAAAGATTATGGAATGAGTGCAAAAGCATTTAATAAGAAACTGCACGAATTAAAAGTACAATTTAAACAAGGTCATCAATGGTTTTTATATAGCAGTTATCACAATTGTGGATATACACATAGTGAAACAGTTGAATATACACATTCAGATGGAAGAAAAGATGTAACTATGAATACAAAGTGGACTCAAAAAGGAAGATTATTCTTATATGAATTGTTAAAGAAAAACGGATTAGTTCCAGTAATAGAGAGGTGACCTAAATGCAAGAAAAGAAACCAAAAATAACATGGAATGAAGCTCCAGACATAATAAATCCATATGATTTAGCAGATATTTTAGGAATTGGAGAAAATAAAGCAAGAGAGATATTTAATTCTAAAGACTTTCCTAGAATAAAAGGAACTGGAGTAAAACAGATAGCAGATAAACAAGCGGTGAGGTTATGGTGCATGAACATAAATATAACAACAGAAGTTTTTAACAATATTATACAAACACTAAAAATCAAAACTTAGAAAGGCAGGTGAGTAGAGATGGAGATAAAAGATTATTTAAAAGATGAATTAAAAAGATTAAACAGAATGAATGACAAAATAGAAAAAGAAATTAACACAGGTAGAGCAATAAATAATGAGCCTGAACAAATAGTAAATAATGTAAAAGCTATGTGCAAGATAGCTATCACATTAAATGAAATTAGAGATTATTAAAATGTTTGAATTTTAGCAATAGATTCATCAAGGCTAGGACGTTGAATATCTAAGCAACCTAAATTTTGATAAATAGTAGCATATAAAGAAGCAACTTGTATACCAAGCTCTTTATTATATTTTACATTATCATCATATGAATCAGCATGTGTAGTTTGTCTTAAATTAGGTATTCTTGCAAGTGTAAGTTGCAGAGCAATTTCTTCTTTGGTCATAATATCACCACCTTTCTGTGGTGTTCAGGCTCAAAGTGATTATAACAATACAAAAATAAAAAAGATGTAGAAATATGTCGAATAAAATAAAAATTTGAAAGGAGTGATATAAGTGAATGAATTAAAAATAATAATAGGAAATACAATGATGATAAGTTTTACATCATTAATAGCAGTAGAAATTATACACGAAATTGCAACAAGAATAAAAAATAAGCAAAAAATGAAACGCAATCAGCAAATTATACGTACAAGCTTAAAAATATTAAAAAGTGTGTATTAGAAAAGAGGTGAAAAAGAATGTTTAATATTTTTGGAAGAACAAAAACAATAGTGAGACAAGGCGAAAAGATAAAAAGACAAGAAGACTTAATAAGCGAACAAAATGAAGAATGGGCAGTATTATACGCAGAGAATAAAGAATTAAGATTTGAAAATGAAGAATTAAAGTTTAACAAAGACATAGCTGAAAGAAGAAATGTCGAATATGCAAGAATGGTAAAAGCTATTGCAGATGAATTAAATACTAATCAGTACAACAGTGTTGAAAATTTAACAAATAAAATAAAAAGTATGCTATGTGTCGGCAAACATTTCTAGCATACTAAAAAATACTTAAATTAATGCATTCTCTGTAATTATATTAACATAATTTACAGAGAAATGCAAGAGGGAGTTTTTTATGGAAAAAGAAGATTTGAGACAAGAAATTATACAGTTACATATATGTCTAGAACATCTAAAAAACGCAAAAAACAGCTTAAAAGATACAGGAGAATACACAGACAAGGCATATGAAAAATTACATAATTTAATAGAAGTAATAAACAATTTAAGAATTAATAAAGAAATTGAATTGGAGGAAATGGATTGATGGAAGAATGTAAAAAAGTCACTGACTTAACTAACAAAGAACTAGTGCAAGAACTTAAACTAACAGATGAAAAAATAAAGAATGAATACAAAATAATAAGTACGTACAGAAGTAGAAATCAAGAAATACAAGAAGAAATTTTAAAGAGGTTCGAGGGAGGAAATTAATATGTTAGCAAAAAAAGCGACATTAGATGATGTCAATTTAAAAATAATGATTTGGGGAGAAAGTGGAAGTGGTAAAAGTAGATTTGCATTATCTGCACCGAGCCCGATTGTAGTAGATTTAGAAGGAAGTACAAGATTATATGCAAATGAATTTGATTTTTGGAAAGCAGAAATTGATAAAAACAATCAACAAGCTATAAATTCTGCAGCTTTAACAAAAAACTTAATAGTAGAAATTTTAAACGGAAATTATCCAGATAGAAAAACCTTAGTAATAGACCCAGTTACAGACTTGCTAGACTGCATAGAAGATATATGCTCTAGAGAATATGAAAAGAAAATTGGAAAAAAAGTAGACACATTAAATGCTGTACAAAAAACGAAATGGTATGCATATAGAAGAGACACATCAAGGGCTATGTTAAATCAATTAAAAGATGTTCCCATGAATTTAGTCTTAGTAGCTAGAGCAAAGAACGTGTGGGATACAAAAGATGGGAAAATGCAACCTATAGGATTAACATATGATGCATTAGAAATAACAGAATACTTAATGGATATTGTAATACAACTGGAAAAAAATGGAGATGAAACAAGAGCAATAGTGAAAAAATCAAGGTTAGGCAATTTACCAAAAGTTTTAGAAGTAAAAAACTTTAATTCTATATTAGAGGCATTAAATAGTCCAAAAGGATTAGCAGAACAAAATAAAAATAAAGAGGAGGAAAAATAGATGAATAAAGTAATATTAATGGGGAGATTAACAAAAAATCCAGAGGTAAGATATACACAATCTACAAATACATTAGTAGCAAGCTTTTCATTAGCAGTAAATAGAAGATTTGTAAAACAAGGTGAGGAAAGACAAGCAGATTTTATTAATATAGTTGCATGGGGAAAAACAGGAGAATTTTGTCAAAAATATTTCACAAAAGGTCAACAGGTTGGAGTAATTGGAAGAATACAAACAAGAACATGGGATGATGAGCAAGGTCAAAAGCACTATGCAACAGAAGTAATAGCAGAAGAGGTATATTTTGCAGGAGATAAAAAGAACAGTAGCGAAAATGCAAATACAACTACTACAGATAATTCAGATTATGAAACATTTGCTGGAGATGAATTACCATTCTAGGAGGTAATTATGTGGCAAGATATTGAGAAGGCAATACAAGACTTAAATAAAACTTTAAGTGAGTATAAAAAATACCAAAAAGACTATGCAAAAAAGGAATATGACTACAGAGTTGCACTAAGTAAAAGACTACTAGAGCTAAGGGCACAAGGACAAGCAGTAACGCATTTAGCAGATATAGCAAAAGGTATGTCAGACATCGCAGATTTAAGATACAAACGAGATATAGCAGAAGGATTAGTAAGAAGTGCAGAAGAAGGAATAAACTTCTATAAACTCAAAATAAGAGAGATGGAGTCACAGTACAACAAAGAATGGGGGGCTGCGAAATATCAATGAAACGATATAGCATATTAAATAATCTTGATAAATGTTTCTTTTGTGGCAGACCAGCTGAGTGTATACATGAAGTATTTTTCGGCACAGCAAACAGGCAAATTTCAATTGAAAATGGATTTTGCGTAGGCTTATGTCATCAAGAACATAATTTATCAAACAAATCAGTACATAGAGATAGAAAAATGGATTTGAAATTAAAAAAGACATATCAGACTGAATATGAAAAAAAACATACAAGAGCAGATTTTATAAATCTTATTGGAAAAAGTTATTTAGATAACTAGAGTTTAGCTCTAGTTATCAGAAAGGAGAACTAAAGAATGTGGCAAGAAAAAGAATGATTGATCCAGGTATTTGGCAAAGTGAAGATTTTAGCAAATTATCCACTTTAGCAAAATTAGTTTTTATAGGTCTATTTTCTTTAGCAGATGATGAAGGTAGAGGAAGAAGTAATCCAGTGTATTTAAAGTCTACATTATTCCCTTACGAGGAAGGTATAAGAAGTGCCGATATAGATAAAACCTTATCAGAGATAAGCTCTAATATGTCCGTAATCTTTTACACTTGTGACGGAAGTAGTTATTATAGCCTTTATAACTGGAATACATGGCAAAAGATAGATAGACCAAGTGAAAGCAAAATACCAAATTATAATAAAGAAATAATGCAACTATTATTCGACGACAATTCGACGAATGCTCGACGAGTAGTTGCCCCTAATAAGAATAGAATAGAAGATAATAAGAATATAAAAGAAAAAGAAGAGAAGAGAAATAGAATAGTCGAAACTTACAATTCTATTTGCACCAATCTTCCACAAATTCAAAAGTTAACTGATAAAAGAAAAAAAGCTATAGATAATTTTACTAAAGAATTTACAGAAGAGCAATTTAAAGAAATATGTAATATTGCAAATAATAGTGAATTTTTAACAGGAAATAATGATAGAGGTTGGAAAGCAGACTTTGACTTTCTTATGAGAACAGATAAAGCTACAGCTATCTTAGAAGGCAAATATAGTAATAATAAAAACTCTGGAATGGACGATTTTAAAAAGATGTGGGAGGAGGCAAAACAAGATGAACAAAACGGAAACAATACAAGTAATAACACTTTTGGCTGGTAATTATGACAGTATAGCTAAAAAAGATTCTACACAAAAACAGCTAATGGTAAATACTTGGTTAGAATGCTTAGGAGATTTAGATTACAACTTAGTTTTACAAGCAGTAAAGAAAACAATTATAGAAAGTCCATACCCTCCAACTATACACGATATAAGAAAAAATGCAGTAGAAATGATTAATCCATCTACACAAAGAACATCAATAGAAGCTTGGAATGAAGCTTATAAGATGATTTGTAACGGATTATATATGACAGAAGAGCAATTTGAACAACATAGCCCCGAAGTAAAAAAGTTTTTTGGAAATGTAAGACAAGTTAAAGAACAAGCACAAGTCAGTACAGATGTAGTAAATAGCGTTACAAAAGGACAGTTTTTAAAGCAGTATGAAGTAATAGTAAATAGAGAAAAAGAGCAAAAATTATTACCTCAGTCTATGCAAGAAATTATAAACAAATTAACTGAAAATGCAAATATAAAACAGATAGGAGAGTGATAAACAAATGAATACAATAACATTTAAAACAAGACACAAAAGTTATCAAGATATGTTAGAACATTTAAGCATAAGACATAAACAAATATTAGAAATACTAAAAAATAAAGAAATGACAACAAGAGAAATAGCACAAGAATTATATAAAAGACATTATACAAATACAGCAGATGTAAATAATGCTAGACCGAGGATAACAGAACTTGAAAGTTTAGGTTTTGTAACAGCTGATAAAACAAAGAAATGTAGTGTTACAAACAAAGAAGTTGCGGTTTATAGAAAGACAACAGATGAAGAAAGAATGATTGCAGAAAATATGAACCACATTCCGCAAATATAGGAGGTATTAAATGGATAAAAAAAGAACAAATTGTCCAAATTGTGGAGCACCTATAAGGCATTATTACAATTATTGTTGCGAATATTGTGGAACATTTTTAAACAATACAAATGAAGAAATCAAGAATTTCAAAAATTGTGAGGTTCATGATGTAAAGGTTGATATAGAATTTTTACCATCTATTGGCTCCATAGGTATAAGAATTACAGGAAAAACAACTTCTAAAATGTATTATCTTGAAGAATGTGACTTAAATTCACTTATTGTATCAAGTGAAGGAATAGGAAAAAAAATTGGATTTATTATAGAAATTCCATATAGAGAGTATATGAATTATACATATGAAAATTTTGATAGAAAAATACACGAAAGCCTTCCAGATCCTTTTCAGGTCTATTTTGGCGAAATAATGCACCAAATTTATCAAATAATCGAAAAAAAACATCTTTATTTTAGGGGTGGTAGATAATTGAAAGAAAAATATCTAGAGTTAAAAAAAGACAAATTATGTTTTTATTGCTATGGCTGTAACAAATTAGAAACTGCTGAATTTAAGGGAGTAAGCAGATGTAAAGATTTTGTTTCAGCTGTAGCGGATTATCAAGAAAAGATTAGAGAGGAGCTAACAAAAGATGGATTTAACAGTAGAAGAACTGCTAAAGTACATAATTAACTTCTTTCAAGGTATTGACAAAGAAATAGAACAAATATCAGAAGAACAAAGGCAAAAAGATTTAGAACGCGAAGATGTATTACACTATTTTGAAAATCACAATATGAACGCATCTGATTATTGCAAATATGGAAAATTACTAAAAAAGATACAAAGAGAAAGAAGACAGATAAAATTTGATTTAGAAAGAGCTACATGTATTAGAGATATGTTAACAAAGAAGTATAACAACAAATTTATTGTTGGAGATATTATGAATACGATGAAAGAATTAAAAGCTATAAATAGAAGACAAGCAAATCCAAAGTATAAAGAAAGAACTAATATTTTGGAAGAATTGGAGGCAAAAGATGAACAAATACAGAAATAAAAAAGTAATAGTAGATGATTACATATTTGACAGTATACAAGAGAGCAGAAGATATAAAGAACTAAAATTATTGTTAAAAGCAGGACAAATACAAAATTTAGAATTACAACCAAGATTCCTGTTACAAGATAGTTTTAAGAAAAATGGTAGAACATTTAGAAAAATTGAGTATGTAGCAGATTTTATGTATTGCCAAGGTCGGCAAAACAATAGTAGAAGATGTTAAAGGAATGCAGACAGATGTATTTAAAATAAAACATAAGTTATTTGAAAAAATATACCCAGATTTGGAATTAAAAATAATAAAGTAGGTGATATATATGAGTGTAAAAGGAAAAGTAAAAAGATTAAATAAGAGAATAGAAAATTTGCAGGAAGAATTACAAACTTATCAATTATCTAATAGTAGATTGAAAAATAAGAATGATAGGTTAAAAATGGAATTAGAAGGACAAAAGGCAGATATACAGTATACAGATATATTAGAAAATATAGTGAAATTTGCATTAACTAATCATATAGGAAATTTAAGAGGTGGAATGCAAATAGAAGCATATGGAATAGATAAAATGAAGAATTTAAGGTTAAGTATAGATTATATAACAGAAAATAATAGTTACATAATTAGAGTTAATTATTAGGAGGAGAATAGATATGGAAGAACAATTTATAGAAGAAATATTAAAGAAAAGTGTGGAATCTATAGTTTCTGAAAAAATTGACAATGAAATAAAACAAAAAATTGAAAATTTTAGGATAGAACTAGAAGACAGAAAAGATGATTATATAGCAGAAATAATGAAAGGCATAAGAATATATCACGAAAGAGATATGAATAGTATGGCAATAAATTATAAGATAGTTTTTGAAAATATTTATAGAATAGAAAACAAGCAAATTTAGTAGTAAAGGAGTAACTATGAGTGAAGAGGAATTTGAAGAAGCTTTGAGGAATTGGGGAGTATCATCAAAATTTAAAAATAAGAAAGATAAATTATACAAGATGTATTGTATTGCATCTATATATAATAAAAAAATAGAAATTATAAAAGTATCAAAGAGCAGATGTTATAGAAAAATCATGCAAGGACATGGAATTGAAACTAGTAAGTGGGCTACGATGAGAAACTATAATGATGAACTTAAAAGCAATAGATATGAGATTATAGAGGCAAATATTATTTAGAAAAGGAGTAAATATGGAAGAGCCAATAGACTGTGTAAAAATAATTATAGATTATTGTAAAGAAAATTATAATAAATGTGAAAATTGCGAGATAGACCATATATGCGAAAAATATTTTGTTAGAGAACCTAGGAAATGGAGGAGTGAATAAATATGTTAGCACCAATAGTCGATATGAAAGAATTTGAAAAAGTTGGATTTAAAAAATGTAAAAAGCCTTATGATTGTTGTTATTATCTATGTTTTTCAAGAGGAGTACAATATATATTTTTAAGTCCTGTAATGATAGATATTAACAAATGGGAAGATACAGACCCACGAATACATAAAAAAGCTAATTGTAGATATAGAGATAGGAGAACAGCACAAGATTTTATGTGTGAATTAATATTAAATAAAATGGTAACATGTAATTATTTAGTTGAGAGGAGTAAATAAGATATGGAACAATGGTTGAGAGACGCATTAGCAGAAGAACAAGGATATATAATATGTCCACTAGCCCCAGAAACATACACTATTTGTAATAAGAAATGTGAAGAATGTGAATATCAAAAAGAGTTTATTGAAGCATTAGAAGAGAGGAGTAAATAAGATATGAAAATAAAAGATTTAAAAATAACTTCAAATATGGTTGATAAACATAAAAAGACAATGAATGCTTTATATATTATTACTTACATATTATTATTTCCATTTGCAATATTAGATTATTTGTCAGATTTTTTAGAATGGCTATGCAATAAAATGTCATGGTTTAGAACTGATATTGTATATACAACATTTAAAATTATATATAAGAAAGAAATTATAGCAGATATGCGAAAGAGAGGTGTTCTAAATGAAAGAAAATGAAGAAATAACAAATTTAGAAAGATTTGAATTACTAATTGAAGATTGCAAAGGACATAGAGAGCTATATGGTGAATTTTCTGTAGGAGAATACGATATAGAAATAATGCAACATATTATATCAGAATATAAAAGAGTATTAAAAGAAAATGAAGAGCTAAAGCAAGAGAAAATTAATAATTATAAAATGATAGCATTAGCACAAAATGAAGCATTAGGATATATGCAAGGATATGAAGATGGTAAGAAATTAAAGAGAAGTGCTGTTGCAAATATAGTAGAAAATCAACAGTATTATATAATAAAAAAACAAATTGAAAAATATGAAACATATATAGAACAGCTAAGAAAGGAATTAGGACAAAAAGATAAAATAATAGATTTAATGTCAGAACAGTTAACTACACCAATACATGATAAAGAGTGGGTTAAGCAATATTTTGAAAATAAAGCAAAAGAAAGAAGGTAAAGAAATATGAAAATGTATTGTAAGATAAAGAGACCAGATAATGCAAAATATCAAATAGAAAAAGGAACAAAAGTGGTAATTCAAGAAAAAATAGATGGAAGTAATACTGCAATCTATAATGACAATGGAAAGATAAGATTATATAGTAGGTCAAATGAATTAACAGGAGAAGATGGATTAAATGGATTTGTTAAATATGCTAGAAAAAGAGAAAACAAAATACTAGAATATTTACCAAAGGGATATGTATTATATGGTGAATGGTTAAATCAAGGAAAGATAAGTTATAATTCACTAGCTAAACAAGGAAAAATAGAACCATATTATGCTTTCGATTTGGTACAAGAAATAGTGGATAAACCAACAGAAGATGAAGATTTTACAAGAATATTTGCAAGTATAGAAGAAATGAAAGATATATCAAATAAAATAGGATTTAAAACAGTACCAGAAATAGCAGTAGAAAATCTAACAAGTTATGTAGAGTTAAAAGAAAAATATGTAGATAATCAAAAATCTGCACTGGAAGGGACAGACTGTATAAGAGAAGGAATAGTAATAAAAACATTAGATGGAGAAAAAAGAATAAAAATAGTTGGAGATAAATTTCAAGAAGTGAAACATATAAAAAATTCAGAAACAAAAAGTCCATTTGCATTTTTAGATAAATACATCACACCTATGAGAATATGTAAATTTTTAACGCAAATAGAAATAGAAAGTCCAAAACCAGAAGACTATAAAGAAATATTTAAAAAATTAGATATAATAGCTAATGATATTTTAGAAGAAGAAAAAGAACAAATATTAAAAGATATAGCAAGAATAATCAAGAAACAGGCTATTCCTAATATAAAAGAATATGTAGATAATAACTAAAAAAGTAGGTGATACAAATGAAATTAGAACATGTATACAACACAGTACAAAAAGCAATGACAGAATTAGAAAGTGTTGATTTAGTAGATGTATCAAAAAGAAAAGAAAGTCAAGTTAAAGTAAATAAAGTATACGACATATTAGATAATTTTAAAGACGAATTAATAAGAGAAAAAATAAAAAAATAGGAGGTACAAATGAGATTAAGCAAAGAAGAGTACAGAGAAGCAGAAGGATGTTTAAAAAGATATAATTATAATTGCATAAACATTATAAATATACGAGCAGACATAATGACAATAGGAGTACCTAACAATGACGGAATGCCTAAAACACCGTATAACATTTCAGACAGTGTGTACAATCAATACATAAAGCTACAAGAAGATGAAGAATTACAAAAAGCGTTAAAGGAATACAAAGCAGTAAGACAAGCTTTAGAATTAGTAGATGTAGATTCAAGATTAATATTTGATAATTATTACGTAAAAAGAAAAACTAGATGGCAAACAATAGATAATTTAAGTTTATCAGAAAGAAGTTTCGTAAGAAAGAAAAGTAATTTAATATATACTGTAGAAAAAGAATTAAAAAAGTTGGCGTGAAATTGGCGTAATTTTTTAAAAATAAGTGGTATAATTAGTACAAGTTAAAAAGTACACATTTCCCCAAAGAGTTAGTTATATATGTATAGCTAGCTCTTTTATTATACTTATGTAGTGTTATATATAACGAAAGAGGTGTTGTTATGAGTATACAAGAAAAAATACAAGAACATGTAAAAGAGAAGTGTAGATATTGTTTAAAAGAAGATTGCGACGGAATACATATTAATACAAATAATGAAGCAACATGCGAGAGAGAACGCGAGGAATAGAGTATGATACAATGTTTAATAAACAATAAGATATGCTCAAATGCAAACAAAAGATGTAAAAACTGTGTATTTGATGAATGTAAAGAAGTGATAAATATGAATGAAGAAGAACAAAAGTATGAAGACTTAGAGAATATGAGAAAATTAAAGAAAGATTTACCAGAGCAATGTAAAAATTGCTCTTTTTTAGAGATTATAAACTTACGAGAAAGCAAAGTATTTTGTCCTTATAGGATTAAAGAAAGGTGTTTAACAAAATGAAATTCAAAATAAACAATACAGAGTGGACCATAGAAGAAGTAGATGAAGCTACAATAAATAATGAGATGAAGAGTGATGGTATTTTAGGGGTAACAATATATAAAACTCAAAAAATAATGTTGCTAAAAGACCAGGCTAATATAATTAAGACATTAAAACATGAACTAACTCATGTGTGGTTATATGAATATGGACATAATCAAAGCGAAAAAGAATTTAACAATGAAGATGTATGTGAAATAGTAGCAAGTAGTAATGATTTTATAAATGAAGTAGTAGATAAATATTCTGAGGTAAAAAATGAACATAAATAAAAACATAAATAAATTATTATATGCTTTATCTATAAAAGGACAAATATATAAAATAAATAGTTTTCAATTTTATAGTGAAAAGAATTGCAAGTACTGTACTAAATATCAAATATTAAAAAGAGAAAAGATAGAAGTATATAATGAAGAAACAGACGAGTTTGAATTACAAGATAGATATAAACAAAAAGAAGAATGTTATAGCAAAATAGATGTAATGAAATATCTAATAGAGGAACATAGAAAAGGAAGTGAGGCAGATGGAAGATGAAAAAGTAAAAGAGCTAACTATAAAACAACGAAAATTTGCAGATTTTTATATAGAAACAGGAAATGCAACACAAAGTTATATTGACGCAGGTTATAAAGCAACTAATAGAAAAGTTGCAGAAGCTAATGCAAGAAAACTACTCGCAAATTACTTGGTAAAAAATTATATAGAAGTTAGAATGGAAGAATTACAACAAAATATGATAGCCTCACAAGAAGAAATATTACAATATCTTACAAGAGTAATGCGTGGAGAAGAAAAAGACCAATTCGGATTAGATGCTTCGTTAAAGGACAGAACTGACTGCGCAAAACTATTAGGACAAAAGTATGGAACATTTAAAGAAAAATTTGAAGTTGCTGGAAATATACCAGTGGTGATAACAGATGATATTACAGAATAAAATAATAAACAAAAACATACAGAAACAAGTAAATAACATATCATTACAAAGTATAGTTGGAAAAGGTTATGCAGAGTATTGGCATTGCAAATGTAGATATAGAGTATGTAAAGGTTCAAGAGCAAGTAAAAAATCAAAGACAACAGCATTATGGATAATAAGTAACATGATGAAATACAAAGAGGCTAATACACTTGTAATTAGAAAGACGTTTAGAACATTAAAAGATAGTTGTTTTACAGAATTAAAATGGGCAATACATAGATTACAAGTAGATAATTTCTGGGAAATAAAAGAAAGCCCATTAGAAATGACATACAAACCTACAGGACAGAAAATATATTTTAGAGGGTTAGACGATCCATTAAAAGTAACATCAATATCAGTAGATATTGGTGTTTTATGTTGGTTATGGATTGAAGAAGCATACGAAATAACGAAAGAGTCTGATTTTGATGTAATAGATGAAAGTATAAGACGGAGAAGTTCCAGAAGGACTATTCAAACAAATAACAATAACATTAAATCCTTGGAATGAACATCATTGGATAAAGAAAAGATTTTTTGATGTTAAAGATGATGATATATTAGCAATGACAACAAATTATCTTTGTAACGAGTGGCTAGATGAGGCGGATAAAAAAGTATTTGAAAGAATGAAGAAAAATAATCCTAGAAGATATCAAGTTGCAGGATTAGGTAACTGGGGTATTGTTGATGGATTAGTTTATGAAAATTGGAAAGAAGAAAAATTTGAATTAAATACAATAAGAAACTTAGATAGTGCTTTTGGGTTAGACTTTGGTTATACAAATGACCCAACGGCACTATTTTGTGGTGCAATAGATTTAAAAAATAAGAAAATTTATGTATACGATGAAATATATCAAAAAGGAATGAGTAACAAAGCAATATACGACAAAATAAATCAAATGGGTTATTCAAAAGAAAAAATAACAGCAGATAGTGCAGAACCAAAGTCAATAGACGAATTAAGAGGATTAGGATTAAGACACATAACAGGAGCATTAAAAGGAAAAGACAGTATAAACAATGGTATTCAATTTATACAAGATTTTGAAATTATAATACACCCTAGATGTGTAAATTTTATAACAGAAATAAGCAACTATACTTGGGACGAGGACAAGTTTGGAAATAAAATAAATAGACCAATAGATGATTTTAACCATTTGATGGACGCAATGAGGTATGCAGTAGAAAAATACATAAATCAAAAGAAATTACAATTTGGTTATATAAAACCAATATAGGAGGAAAACAATGATACAATGGAATCCAGAAACATTAGAAAATGAAAATAGCGTAACACAAATATTAATGTTAGCAGATAAAGAATGGGATGCAAGAAAACAATTATATGAAAGAATAAGAAGAAAGACAGATAATTCTGAACTAGTAAGTATAAATGATGAAAAAATAAAAGTAGCATTTGAAAATTATATAAATTCAATGGTAACAGGATATTTTGCAGGAAAAGCACCAGTATATGATGTTGAAAAAATATCAGACCCAACGAAATTAAATATAATAAAGAAACTGCTTAACAAAGTATTCAATATAGATGCAAATAAAGACGAAGAGTTAAAAGTTCTTATAGATTATATAAGTAAATACAATGATGATGGAACAGAATATTTTGATTTAGCATTTGATTATTTTGGAATGAGAGGATGCTATGAAGTATTATACGAGAATGAAGATAATGAAATAGTATATACTAAACAAAGTGCATTAAATACAATAGGAATATTTGATTATTCAACACCAGTAAAACAAATAGGACAATTAAGAAAATGGACTGAAAGAGATAAAAATGGTGCAGACATAACAATAGTAGAATTAACAACAATAAATGGCAAAAGATACTATTCGCCAACACCAAATAATTATGCAAAATTACAAGAAGATAAACAAAAATTTGAAAAAAGTAAATGGAATATGCTTCCTTGCATAGCAATAGAAAATGAAATGGGATTATCAAGCTTTGAATTGGTAGTCTCTTTAATTTGTGCTTATGAAAGAGTAGTACAAAATAGTAGAAATACATTTCAATATAATGATGATGCAAAATTAAAAATAACAGGTTTTACACCACAAAATGAACTAATGACAACAAAATTAGATGCAGAAGGAAATCCAGAGGTAGATGAAAATGGACAACCTAAACAAGTAGTTAATAAAGCAAGAGAAGAAGAGGACAAAGCACTATTAAAAATGCAAGTATTTTATACTCCAGATAATACAGGAGACATAGCGTGGGTAGAAAAATCAGTACAAGATACAGCACTAGAAAATCATAAGAAGACATTAATAGATTTAATAGCAATGATAAGCGGAGTACCGAATATAACAGATTTAGGATTTACAAATGCAGACAATGCAAGTGCATTAGACAGAAAGTTCTTTGCATTAGAACAAATGATAACTGATGCAGATAAACACTTTAAGCAAGCAATATTAAGAAGATGGGAAACAATCATAGATAGAATAAATAAAAGAAAACATAAGTCTTATGATTTTAGAAGCATAAAAATAGATTTACAAAGAAATCTACCAACTGATAAAGATACAGAGACAACAAGAGCATTAAAACTAAGAGGATTGTTAAGTGATGCATCGATTATTGATATGTTACCTGATGACTTAGATAGTAATTCGGAGTTAGAAAAGATAGATAAACAAAATGAAGAAAATATGCAAAAAAATCTAGAGAATATGACTAAATTGGGGCAAGATAATAACGGAAAAGTAGGTGATGCAAATGGAAATGTGGAAGTACCACGACCAACAGATGCAAAAACTGAAAATGATATATCAAAAGACAAACAAACAAACTCAAAATAGATTACAAGAACTATTCGATACATTTAACTTTACATCAGAAAATATATATGACATAGCAGACAATAAGACTAAAAAAAGGATAAATGCATATATAGAACAATGGAAAGAACAAAAATTATTAGTAGGTTATTTTGGAGTATTAGCAAATAATATTTATAGAAGAACAAGAGTAAAAAATAGTGAAATACTAGAATTATTAATTTATAGTGCATATATAGAAGAACAAAACAAATTAGATGAATATGAAAATCTAATAATGTATGAAGACGCAAATTATTATTATCAAAAAGGAATAAAAGAAGTCGAGCAAAAGAGAAAGCCATCAATATTAGAGATGGCTTTATTTCTTGTGTTATTAGACCAACCAAACTATAGTCGGACTAACTTGGAAACAATATATTGAAGCAACAATACAATATAATGCACAGCAAATATACAAACAAGTAATTTTAAATATACAACAACAAAAAGATCTAGAAATCGATTCTAGTGAATTTCAGATAATAATAAATAGGCAAAATAATCAAAAACTTAATATAAATAATGACAAAATATCAGGTGCAGTTGATTTACAAATGATTGGATTAAACAATCTCGCGAAAGTGGAAGGAATAAAAGAAGTAGCAGAAGATAATTCAAAAGTTAGATTTATAGCAGTAGAAGATGATAAAACAACATTGATGTGTGATAGTTTAAATAATCAAGAATTTTATATCAACAAAGAAAATGTATTTGATAGATATTATGGTGAAACACAAAAAGAGTTAACAATACAAAGAATTAGATGTAATGGATTAGTATTAGGTTTAAATCTTCCACCAATACAACATCACTTTCATTATTGCAGAAGTTATATTATGTATTTGCAATATTATGAATTAGAAAAGAAATATGGTATTTTTGACAGTGCTCTAGAAAAGACAGTAAAGAATAAATATAATGTTCAAAAAGCCAAATTAAAAGGATTAGACAAAAAAGCATTGCTTGATACATTAAATAATATGAATAAAGTTTATAAAGAATTTCCACAGATAAGAAAAAAGCTTAAAGAAATCAGTGTAATAGAACATCCAAATGGAGGATTAAATATTACACCAGATATAGAAGATAATAAATATATTATGGAGATTAACAAGAAATTTTATGGAGATATAAACACAGTAAGAAAACAATATCAAAAAGATGTAAGGAATGGTTTTCATCCTAAAAATACAACATATGAGGATTTAGGAAATCACGAATTAGGACATTGTGTTACATATGAAATAATTAAAAACAGATATACTGATAAAAATTTAATAATTAAGGACTGGAATAATGATATAACAACAAAAGAAATTGTAGCAAAAGCATTTAACAATTTAGGAATTAGTGATAAAATGTCACAAAACTTATTAAGAAGTAATATTTCTAAGTATGCAATGACAAAATACAGTGAGACAATAGGAGAAGCATTTGCAGACTATTATAAAAATAGGAATAATGCCAGTGTACTTAGTAAAGAAATTGTTAAAGTAATGAAAGGAATGATATAGATGATACTAAATCCTAGATGGTTAGATTGGTTATCCGATGAAGAAGATGAAAATGGAAACAGGACAAAATTAAAAGAAGATACACCTGATGATATACGAAAAGAATATGAAAAATTAATAAAAGAAGAACAAGAAAGCATGAGAAACAATAAATTAAAGAAAACAATATTTTAAGCACTTACTAGTAAGTAGGTGCTTTTATTATGGAAAGAAGGTGGAATGTATGTGGTTATTAGTCTTAATATTAAGTATTAAATTACAAATGCCAACTTGGTATTGGATTATTTTTTATATAATTACAATATTTAGACCATTTGTAAGTTTGTTTTGTTCAATAATAGAAGATGAAATAACAAAAACAGCAAATGAAATTGATACACCAGATAAGGTATTAAAAGATACAATGGAGAGTTCAACTAATAAATAAGTTATTAACATTTTATAATTATAAATTTTTGGACGTAGACGTACGTCTATTTTTTATGCCTTTTTACTGGAGCAGGCTATAAAGAACAACAGAATTTTTTATGTAACAATTTGGGCAGAAGAACAAATTGGGATAGGAGAAAATATGGAAGGCGAAAACCAAAACACAAATAGCACAAATATTGATGTAAACGGGGCAAATAATGCAACGGATAACAATCAAAAACAAACACAGACTTTTGATGATGTTTTATCAAATAAAGAATATCAAGCAGAATTTGATAGAAGAGTTCAAAAAGCAATACAAACACATGAAACAAAATTAAAAGAACAATGGAAATTAGAACAAGACACACAAAAGTCAGAAGCTGAAAAGTTAGCTCAAATGAACGAAACCCAAAAACTTCAATATCAATTAAAGAAACAAGAAGAAGCAAACCAAGAAATTCAAAGAAAGTTAAATGCTAGAGACTTAAAAGATGAAGCTCTAAAAATAGCAACAACACAAGATACAGCATTTGATCCAGAATTTTTAAATCTTTTTGATTATGAAAACATGACAGCAGAGCAATTACAAGAAAAAACAAAGCTTATAAAAGCAATTCAAGACAGAATTGTTGAGAAAGCAGTAAATGAGTGGGCAAAAGAAAAGCCACCATACAATCCAGACCCATCTGGTAATAAGTCAAGTGCTGATGAAGCAATAAGAAAGGCAATGGGATTAATTAAATAGGAGGATTAAAAAATGAATAATATTGAAATATCAACAATATACTTACCAAAATTAGATGAGGTGTATAAAAACGAAGCAAAAACATCTATATTAGATGGAGATGAAACAACAGTACAAAAAGGATTAAATGGAGAAATTAAAGTAGCTAAACTAGATATGGATGGTTTAGGAGATTTCTCAAGAAATGATGGATATACAAAAGGTTCAACAACATTTAAATGGGAAACAGTAAAATATGATAAAGAAAGAAGTCAAGATTTAAGAATTGATAGATTAGACAATCAAGAAGCATTAGGACTACCATTTGCAAGATTATCTGGAGAATTTGTAAGAACAAAAGTAGTTCCAGAAACAGATGCAGCAAGAATTGCCAAAATAGCAGGAGTGGATGGAATTTCAACAAAAAAAGAAACAATTTCAGATGGTGCAGGAGTTGTAAGTGCATTAAGAGCATGTACAAATAAAATGGATGAAGATGAAGTTTCAACAGAAAACAGAATTTTATTTATAACACCAACATTAAAAGGAATGATTGATGACTTAGATACAACTAAATCAAAAAAAGTTTTAGAAAGATTTTCAACAATAATTGAAGTTCCACAAACAAGAATGTATACAGCAGTAACATTAAATAGTGGAAAAGAAAACTATGGATATCAAAAAGCCAAAGACACATATATTAAGTCAAAAGATACAGCTGTAGTATCAGGAAAGACATATTACACAGAAAGTTCTGGAGCTTATTCAAAAGTAACTTCACCAACAGGAAATCCATCAACATCAGACTACTATGAATTAATAGAAGGTGGAAAAGAAATTAACTTCTTATGTGTTGAAAAATCTGCAGTTGTTACAGCTATGGACCAATTTATTAAATACTTCACACCAGATGAAGATCAAAATGGAGATAGCAATGTATTCAAATACAGAAACAATAACTTATATGGACACGTATATGAGAATAAATTAGCTGGTGTATACTGCTCATACGAAGGATAGGAGGTACTAAGATGGCAACATTTATAGGATTAAAAATAAATAAAGAAGAAAAAGAAACTAAAAAAGAGCTAACAGTTGAAGAAATAAAAGCAATTCTAACTGAAAAAGAAATTGCTTTTGATGGAATAACTAAAAAGAAAGATTTACTAGCTCTTTTACCACAAGAATAAACAATGGAGGCAATAGAATGTTAGAGCAAATTAAGAAAAACCTAGGAGCAAACTATAAAGAAAATACAGATGGTATATTACAGGATATAATAGATGATATAACATCTATTGCCTGTGATAATTCTAATAGAAAAAAAGGTGACACAAAACTATTTCCATACATAAAAAAAGCAGTAAGAAGTGAATATCTTGCAAGAGGAGCAGAGGGTTTACTTTCAAGAAACGAGGGTAGTATATCAAGTTCATACAAAGATATTGTAGAAGAATTAAGAAATAATATTATAAAGTCTGGATTAAGGAGGATTAGATAGTGTTATTACGAGATTTAACAAAAGTATATATATCCCAATATGAAGAAATAGAAGATCACGGAGAATCAGATAAAGTATGGAAATATAAAGGACAGGCTTGGCTAAATATGCAACAAGATGTCAACGAGTTAGATAGAAAGTCTACTGGTGAAGTGGATTATAGTACATATAAAGGTCGTACGACTAGAGATTATGATATACAAAAAGGCAATGGAATATCATTTGAAGATATCTCAAAATTAGAGGAGTTTAAACCTCAGTATAAGATAACTGACAAAAACAAAATTGGAAGTACTTATGTATATATATGTGAGAAGGTGCAAGAATGATAAATTTCAATTGTAATATAAAAGTAAAACATAATTTCAAGAATATAAATACTATAATGCAAAAATTACCACAGACCGCAAAAATAATAACAGAAGATATATTAAAAAACATCAGAGGTTATGCTATAAGATTGGAAAATGGACATAATGAGAAGCGGTATTTTAGTAGAGATGATTGATATGTCTACAAAAGAAGTTAAAGGAAGGGTTTATTGTGACCCTTCCAAATTTATGACTGAAAATGGACAATCATATTTATGGTTTGAATATTTCGGAACAGGTCAATATGCTGAAAAAGAACATATTGGTAAGACAAAACACTTTTTGGAAACAGGTTACACTGAGTGGTATATACCCGTACATAAAGTAGGTAGATCTTTGAATTTTCCAATCACAACAATAGGAAATACTCAATTCTATGTAGCGGTTGGTTCAAGGGCAAATCACTTTTTAGGCGATGCTGAATTTAAAACCAGAAATGAAAATACAGAAATTGTCAAGAAGAAACTAGATGAAATGCTGAAGGAGGTATGTAAGTAATGAAAGATTTAAGTATAAAAGAGTTTAGTGATTTAGTATATGAAAAACTAGAAAAATTGTATAAAAATAAGCCAATTTTAAGCAATCCAAATACAGAAAGTAAATTTCCTATGCTAGAATTACATACACCTTTAAAGTCAGTAAATTTAACCGAAAATGCATTTCCTATTCGTTCTACATTTCAAATATCAATAACTTGTTGGAATGAAAAGCAACGTCAAGCAATGCAAATGACAGATGAAGTTGATAAAAAGCTTCAAGAACTTAATTTTACAAGGACAAATACCAGTCCTGCAGTATATGATAGTATATTGCAAAAATATGGTATAACAATAACTTTTGAGGTTTGTTATAATTCTATAACAACCTCTTTTAATTTAAGATAGGAGGAATTAAAAATGGGAGATGAAGTAACACCAAAAACAACAACACCACAGGTTGCAATGAAATCAAAGGTATCTTATTCAACAACATTAACAGGAGACAGAACAGATATAGGTTATGTTCAAAAGGTAGGACAATTAAAAACTTTAAAAGAGGGACAAACATATAGTGCATTAGATTTAGAAGAAGAAAGAATGGCTAAAGGAAAAAGAAAAGCAGAAACTGTTGATATAGAAATGATGTTTATACAAGAAACACATAAAGCTATTCAAGCTATAGCTGATGCAGATACAACAATATTCTTATTCTTAGAATATCCAGAGACAACAGCATCAGTTGCCAATAAACCATTAGTTCAGACTGTGAAATGTACTGTAGATATTGCAGGACAAGAGATGAACGATGGGGACTTTATAAAGGATACTATGAGAGTATATAAAGGATCAAAAGTAGTAGAAACAGATGGATATCCTGTAGAGGGAGATTCAACAAAATTTTAATAAGAGAAGACTGAAAAGTCTTCTCTCTTTTGCAAAGGAGAGAAAATAAAATGATTATAGAAACAAAAAATAGAAATATTAATTTAGTACTAAAAACAAGAAAAATAGTAGATATAGCTAATCTACTTAAAAATAAAAATTTTGAAGAAGCTTTTATTAAAGCATATTCTATACTAGACATGGAAGCTTTATCAAAGATAATATTTAAAATATCAGAATTAGAAACTGGAGAAAATGCATTTACAAATAGTGATGAAGTTTACGATTTTATAGATGAATGTAGAAAAGAAGGAATGACAATTAAAAATTTATATGAAAAGATTGCGGAGGCATTGAATGATGAGGGTTTTTTCAAAAAGAAAATGACAAAGAAAGAGTTGAAAGAAATAGCAACAAATCCTTTATCTACGCTAAACTTAGACAAGATTGTAGAGAAATCTGCAGAAAACGTGGTAGGCAAGATAATAGAACAAGAGTTCTAGAGTCAAAAGGATTAAGCAATATAATACAAAATATAAAAGACACTAACAATTTAATAGACTTAATATATGCAATAGAACCGCTTGCGTATTATTTCGATATGAAGCCGTATGAATTTTGGAATAGCAGATATTCAGAAATAAATATTTACTGTCAAACTCACTTAGTTAAAATTTTTGACGATTTGAGAAGAGAAATAGATTTACAAGAAGCGGTGACTAATAAATTAATCGCAGGTGATTGTATGAATCAGAATGCAAAAATAATAATGATTAAAGATAATTACAAAGAGTTGTTTGAAGATAAGCAAGAGCAAACATTAGAAGAGCAAAGAAAGTTGTTTAAAGGATAAAAAAATTGCTGACAACGAAAAAAGTGTCGAATTTTGTAACACGATTTTTCTTGTCTTATTCGACTTCGTTCGATATAATTCTTAATATATTGAATGAAGGGGGAATCAATTATGGCACATTGTGAGGGGAAAAAGATGAGCAAGCATTCATCGGGAAATAATAACAAAAAACTTATAATAGCAATAATCGTAATAATTATAATTGCAAGCATAGGGATTTGTTTATATTTAGCTAATCAAGGCGATAGTGAAAGCGCTACAAGTAGTCTAACAAGTAATATAAAACAATCACAAAGTAATTTGAATATAGATGATTTTATAAAAAAACTTGAAGAAGCAAACTTAAAAATAGATAACAAAATAAATAAATCAGCCGAACTCATAGGAGCAAAAGAAGGTTATGGACTAGAAATAAATGGTGAATATATAGAAATATATTTATATAATACTAATAGCAAAGAAGAATTAACAAAATCAAATATTAAATCTGCAAAAGAAAAAGGAATAATAACAATGCCAAGTTTTGATAATTATGAAATGAAAGCAGTGTACAACAAAGGATTAGTATTAACTGGTTATGAAGAACATATAAACAAAGACAAGATACTAAAAGTATTTAATAATTTATAAAATACTTATGAAAAGGATAACTTGAAATGAATAAAAAAACACAAGAGATAGAACTATATCCAAATGAAAAGGAATTATTGCAAGAAATAAAACAGTACGATAGATTATATTCATTAGAAAAGTATAATATAGAAAGAAAGCAAGCAAAAGTAGACAAAGATAAATCAGTGTTTTTATTTCCAAAATTTGAAGAATTTAACTTTTGGGTTAAAGAATATTATATGAAAAATGCAGATGATGTAGAAATTGTTAAAAACATATTGAAAAATGATATAACTATCAATTATAAAGTGACATATGATATCAACAGAATTGAAGATATATTTAATATGTATATCCTGAATAATTATAATAATTTTATATCAGTAAGAAAAAAATCACTTCAGCATATATTAGCAATTATATCAGAAAGTCAAATATATAAAAATTCAATAGATAGCAATATAGATATAACAGAAGAAAAAGAAATCTTCGAAGAATTAAAAAAAGAGTTAAATCTAAACGAAGAATACACAGTTCAAAAGTTATATAAGTCACATCTACAAAAGAACGAAACATATAATGCAATTAATGAAGCAATTTGTTGGAAATACAGAATGAATTACTTTAAAGACTCTATGGAAGCCGTAAACAATGCATATGATAGAAGAGATGAAGTGTTAAGAAAAATAATAGGACTACCTAACTATATAAAATTAAAAAATACATCAGAACTTACATTATATAAAATCATAAAAGATATATTTAAAGATGCCATTTATCAATATAGAGCAGAGTGGCTCGGAAGACAATCGATAGATATATATATTCCAAGCAAAAAAGTCGCTTTTGAATATCAAGGAGAACAACATTATAATCCTATTGGCATATTTCGGAGGAGAAGAAGGACTACTAAAAAGAAAGAGTTTAGATGATAAAAAAAGAAAGCTTTGTCAAGAAAACAATGTAAAGCTAATAGAGTGGAAATATACTGAATTAATAAGTAAAGAAAATTTAATTAAAAAATGTAAAGAAGCACTTAATTAAGTGTTTTTTTCTTTTGAAAAAAATTTAAAAAATATTAAAATACCTCTTGACTTTTGTGTGAACATATTATAATATATGTGTGTGAACAAAAGTGAGGTGAGAAAAATAGAAAATAAAAAAATAGGTAGACCTACTGACAATCCTAAAAATATTGAATTAAAAGTAAGAATATCAGAAAAAGAAAAAGAAAAATTAGATTATTGTATACAACATAGTGATAAAAATAAATCAGAAATTGTTAGAGATGGAATAGACAAAATCTACCAAGAATTAAAAAAATAAGAGAGATAACCTGCTAAGTTTTGGCGAACAGCACAGATTATCTCAAACATAAGAATTTTAGTCCTTACAAATATATTGTATCACAGTAAGGACTGAAATTCAAGTAAAATTGAAGTGGAGGTCTTTTTATTATGGAAATTTTAATAACAGGAATATTTACAATTATATTATTAGGAATATATGCATCTTTAGGTTTTATTGGATTTATGTTTATACAACTAATAAGCTATAGGATTTTTAATTTTAATATTTATAAAAATCTTATGAAGATGTTGGAGGTGTAAGCATATGGAAATTAAAGAAATAAAAAAAGATGATTTAGTACTTTGGAGCAAACCAAAAAGAATAAAAGGTAATTGGTTTAATGCTATTATCGAGAAGGCTATATACAAAACAAGAAATATTCAATTTATTATGAGGTGCAATTATAATGAGTTAAGTTATATTGTGGTAAGTACCACACCTTTAACTAAAGAAGATATAGACAATATAAATATTAATGATTATATATTCGAAAATGGAAATCCTTTATTTAGCAGAGGTATACCATACCAGAAAGTAGGTGTTGCTTAATGGAAGAATATACAAATGCTTTAAAAGGATATTTACAAGACAGAAGAAACTGTAAAAGAACAATATACAAAATTATGGGGACTATATACAGAGGAGTAAATAAAGGAAGATTTACTTTAGACGAAGGGTTAACAGCACTGAAAAAGTTGCCAAGAAAGGATAAATCGATATGCAAGAGTTAACAGAGTTTAATATAGAAAAAACAACAGCAGAAATTCTTATATTAAAAGACCAAACTGCTCAGAATATAATAGAAATAGGTAAAAGACTTATAGAGGTAAAAGAAAATTTGCAACATGGAGAATTTTCAGAATGGTTAAAGAAAAGAGTAGATATAAGCCATAGAACAGCAAATAATTTTATGAAAGTTGCAACAACTTTTTCAAATTCGCAATCGATTGCGAATTTAGGAAGTACAAAATTGTTTCTTCTTGCAGGTTTAGATGAAGAAAATAGAGAAGAAGTAATGCAAGAAAACAATATAGAAGAAATGACAACAAGAGAATTAGAACAAGTTGTAAAAGAAAAGAAAGAAATAAAAAAACAGTTAGAAGCAGAAAAAGAATATTCAGAAGAACTTCAAGAAGCAATAAAAGAAAAAGAAATTCAAATAAGAAATTTGCAAAATAAAATAGAAAACGTTTCAAAACCTGAAGTACAAGTAGTTGAAAAAGAAATTATTAAAGAGGTAATACCAGAAAATCTTATTCTAGAAAAACAATCATTAGAAGACGAGTTAGAAACATTAAGAAAAAGGGCAGAAAAAGCTGAAAATACTGTAAATCGATTAAAATTAGATAAAGAAATAAATCAAGATAAAGTATATACAAATATAAAATTAGACAACTTACTAGTAAATATAACGGATTTTTTGAATAATGCTTCTAAATATACATATTTAAAAGATGAACTACAAAAAATACCATCTAAAAATAAAAGGATAGTAGAGAATAAAATTCAAGAAATAGAAAATTGGGCATTATTAATGAAACAAGCATTAAACAATGAACAAAACGTTGTTGGAAATATAATATTTAGTGAAGGAGAAATAATAAATGAGTGATATGATATTAAAAGAAAAGAAAGAAATATCTAATGAGGATATGTTAAAAAGTTTAATGGAAAGTCAAACAATTATGAATTATGCATTTGCAGGATTTAAAACTGAAACAGAGCAAAAATTTAATGAAGTCGATAATAAATTACAAGAACATGATGAAATAATAAAAAGGAAAATATATTTAAGTTCAAATAAAGCAAGATTATTAAGAAAAGCTGTTAAAGAAAAAGTAAAAATAGTATGTGAAGAAAATAATTTAGATTATCATCAAATGAAATCAAAAATATTTCCTAGGGTATATGGAAAGCTAAATGACCAATACGGGGTAGCGACATACAGAGAATTACCAGAATATTTTTGGGATGACATACTTGAAAATTTAGATAATATGGAAATAAAAGTTAAAGATTTAGTAAATCAAGTAGCATAAATAAAAATCAAACGTCAGAATTAATCTGACGTTTTTTTATGAAAAGTAAAAAGCGGAAGGAGGAAGTATAATGACAGCAGAAGAAATTGAAATAATTGTAACTGCAAAAGTAGAAGAAGCATTGAAGGAATTTAATAAAATAGTACCGGCAATTAAAGAAAAAATGAAACAAGTACAAGAAGCTTTTTCAAAAATAGATGCTAAAGAAATAAAAAGCAAAGTGCAACAAGCTACAAATTTTGCAAAGAAAAAAATACAAGACTTGAAAAAAAGTAGTGAAAATAGCAAAATTGCAATAAAAGTAAACAATAAAGAAGCTAGTGAGCAAGTGACTCAACTAGAAAAAGAAATAGATAGTCTACAAAAAAAAATAACTGGTCGACAGTTAAAGTTGGATATTACTAATAGTGCATTAGATAAAATGAGAAATGACACGAATCAATCTGTAATAAATGAAATGCCAGATGCAGGAAATAAAAAATTAACACAAGAAACGTATAGTAGACTAGATAAAGATATAAATTATCAAGCATTAGTCAAACAAAGTGACAAATTAAACAATGAAATAGAAAAATATAATACATTACTAAGCAGTGCTAAGACAAAAATGACACAATTAGGACAGCAGACGTCTAAAACAGCAACTATTCAAAACAAATTGAGTAGTTTTTTTAGTGCTTTCAAACAAAAAATAGAACAAGCAAAAACATCAGCAGGAAAACTAGGAACAGCATTTAAGCAGATGCCAAAAACAGGGCGAAATATTACAAGCAGTTTAAGAGGAATGGGAGGTTCATTAAAAGCGGGCTTAGGGCAAATATTTAAAATCGCAGGAGCTCTGTTTGGTTTGCAAACAATATATTCAACTTTGAGAAGCGCAGCTAGCACGTGGTTATCTAGTCAAAATTCACAAGCAAAGCAATTAAGTGCTAACATAGATTATATGAAATACGCACTAGGTTCAACTTTAGCACCAGTTATACAATATATAGTTAATCTTATATATCAAGCATTAAAAGGGGTACAATCTTTAATTTATGCACTTACAGGAGTTAATATATTTGCAAATGCAAGTGCAAAAGCATATTCAAGTATGGCAAAAAGTGCTAAAAAAGCAAAAAATGAAACAAAAAGTTTATCTAATATACATAGTGAAATAAATAATGTACAATCTAATGATAATTCAGATAGCGGAAGCGGAGAAAGCACATCACCAAGCTTTGACTTAGGGCAAGTAGATACTAAATTAAATGATTTCTTAAAAAAACTAAAAGAAGGTAAATGGTATGAAGCAGGAGCAGAAATAGGCAAGAAGATAAATGAATCTTTAGAAAAAATTCCTTGGGAAAGTATAAAGAAAAAAGCTGGAAATATAGGAAAAGGAATTGCCGAATTTATAAATGGAGGCATAAAAAATACAAACTGGAATTTGGCAGGTTCAACATTAGGCGAAGGAATAAATACAGCAATAACATTTTTGAAAAACTTTATAACCACACTCGACTTTGCGTCAATAGTTGATGCAGTATTTGATTTCTTAATAAGCGCAATAGCAACTATAAATTGGGGAGATATAGCTTATACTATATTTTATTTGATTGGTGTTAATTGGGGCGTACCATTTAGGATGCTGTGGAACGTAATATCAACATCGTGTTCAACCATAGGAAAATATTTTTCAGATAAAATATCAGAAGCGGGTGGAAATGTAGCTCTTGGATTATGGAATGGAATAATAGAAGGATTAGGAAATATAGCAAGTTGGGTATATGATAATGTGATTAAACCGCTTATAGACGGCTTTAAAAATGGTATGGGAATACACTCACCTTCTACAGTTATGTTTGAATTGCGGAAAATATATAATGCAAGGACTTTTGAACCGGAATAGTGGCTTTGATTGGTAATGTAAAAGAAAAGTGGGAAGAAATAAAATTAGAAACTATAAGTAAATTCACAGAAATAAAAGATATAGTAGTACAAAGAATTACAGAAACAAAAAAAGATACAATAAGCAAATTAAACGAATTAAAAATAAATGCGATAAATTTATTTAATGATACTAAAAACAAAACAATAGGAATATGGGAAAAAATTAAAACGTCAATTATCGAAAAAACTGTGGAAGTAAAAAACAGCATAAAAAATCAATTTAAAGAAGCTTACAATGGAATTACTAATACTTTTAGCAATATAGGAAGTTTTTTTAATAATGTATGGAGAAATGTGAGATACACTTTTTCAAATTTAGGAATAAATATAGGAAATGCTATCGGATTTTCTGTAAGATCGGGAATAAATGGCGTAATATCACTAATACAGAACACAATGAATAGAGCAATAGAAATAATTAATGGAGCAATAGGAGTAATTAATAAAATGCCAGGAGTAAATGTAGGAACAGTACCAAGGCTATATTTGCCAAGATTAGATAAAGGTAATGTCGCATACGATGAAACATTAGCTATATTTGGAGAGTATTCAGGTGCAAGCAATAACCCAGAGATAACAACTCCTCAAAACATAATGAGAGATACATTTGAAGATGTATTATCAGATTTTAATAGTGGAAATGGACAACCATTGCATGTAACAATACAATACTTAGGTAAAGAAATATTTGACGATACAATAGATTATATAAACTCAAAGACCAGAAGAACTGGAAAAAATACAATAGTAACGGTAGGTGATTAAAATGTTATGGAGAGAACATGGAAAAACAGAAAATTTACCAACACCTTCATCATATAGTGCTGATATAGAAGACACAGACAATGATAGTTATACAAGTAAAAAAACAGGAGCGTTAATCGATAATCCTATAGCGGTAGGAATGTTAAAACTTTCTATGGCTTGGGACTTAAATTCAGAAGAAGAAGCGGAAAATCTAATTCAAAAGACATTCAAAAATCCATGGCCGTTGGATATTAAAGTCCCGGTTGTAAAAGGCGGTTTTCTGGAGAATGCAAAATTCAGAGTTTCTAAAAGAAAAGTAGAGATGATAGACACAGAGAAAAGCACTGAAACCTCAAAAACGAGATGGAAGTGTTCTTTTAATTTAATGCAAAAAGAGTTAACAGAAGCTCAAAAACAAGCAGTAAAGAATGTAAATTCATAGGAGGCTATAATGTATAATACAAGTCAAAATTATAAAGATAAAATATTAAATGACTCAACGCAACATGAATTGAATATATACATTGATGATAATAAGATTGAGCCTAATCATATTGTAGATTTTAACTCTACATTAGAACTATTCAATAATAATGAATTTTGCTTAGGCTGTACTCCAGAAATAGACATTGAATTTGAGATAGACAAAAGAGATTTACCAGAGTCTTACAATGAAGTTTATATTGAAAGTGGCCTAGAAGATGAACTAATACCTGTTGGCAAGTTCACAATTCAATCAGCAGAAGATGACGAATTTAAAGTTAAAATAAAAGCTACAGATTATATGAAAAAATTTGAGGATAATAAATATGATGGTAGTGATTTAACTTATCCAGCAACAATGTTACATGTGTTACAAGATATATGTACTAAGATAGGAGTAGAACTAGGTTCTACTTCTTTTCTTAATGATGATAAGCAAATATCTGTATATGATAATACGGTATCGGCTAGAACTTATTTAAGTTATATTGCTGAACAAGCTGAGGGTTTTGCAGTAGTAGGTAGAGATGGAAAGCTATATATTAGAACATTTGGACAAGATACAGTAAATGTAGACATTAACTTGTTTGAAGATTACAAATGGGGAGATAAGTTTAAAGTATCGAAAGTTTCTTATGAAGACGGAGTACAAGATTATAAGTTTGGCGATAATACAGCTAATACTATATATATAAATCAAAATAATATGTATATAGTTGACAGTAATCAAATAGAAAAAATATATAATCAAATTAAAGATTTTGAAGTATACTCGTTTGAAGGAGAAACTATAATAGACCCCGCTTATGATATTGGAGACATTCTAGTTATAGACGGTAAAAAAGTTTTGTTTCAAGGAGAATTAGAGTATGCTGGAAAATTTAAAGCAAATATTAAGAGCAAGATACAAGCTAAGACTGAGCAAGAAAGTATGCAGACAAAGCAAACTAATTCAAATAAAATAAAAAGGGTACAAAGTGAAATAAATCAGATAGATGGAAAAATAATTCAACTAGCTCAAGAAACTTCAGACAATACAGAAAAAATAGCAAAACATGAAATAAGCATAGATGAAATATCTAATAAAGTAAGTAATATAGCAGACTTGACAAAGACGGTAACAGATACCAAAACAATAACATTAGATAATTGTGCAAATGGAGAATTGCTTCAACTTAATATATTCGGAAATAATACAGTATTTGCACCGTTATTTTTAAGTGATGATTTATATCTTAGCGATAGTCTTTATTTAAAAGATTCTGAGAGCATATTAATAGTAACAGATGAAAAGGGTAATGCAACCAATTATGATCTAAAAATAACAGATACATTGAGACAAAAAGGTAATATTAAAGATGAGTATGTATTAAATGGCGGAGAAGCTAAAATAATAAGAAGAATAAATAAAGACGGAAGTGTAAAAGACAGTGAAGAAACAGAAGATTTAGGAGAATTTCATATTATATTAGCGAAAGGAACCAATACAATTGAAATAAAAGATTATAAGGCTGAAATGCAGGTTAAGTGGGCACAAAAAAGTGATTTAACTGATACTTTTGCAACAAAAGTAGAAATGAATAGTAGTATAGAACAAAAAGCAAGTCAGATAACAGCAGAGGTAAACAAAAAAGTAGATGAAAACGAGTTAGGAACTAAAATAGAATTAAATTGGGAACATGTAAAAGTTGCATGGAATACGATATCTGAATTTCTACAATTAGAAAATTTGAATGGAAACGCAAGTTTGGTTGTAAGAGATGAACAAGGTAATTTACTTATGTCTTTAGACAAAATGGGACAGCACTACTTTATTAAAAAAGATAATACTGATAAAAATATTGCAGACACAACTCTAGTAGAATTAACTATAAATAATGAAACAAGAAAAGCTTTAATGTTCGTACTTGATAATGTGAGTATGAATGGTAATGGAATCATGGCATGGGGATACAAAGCAAATGGCAAAATTTATCCTGCGTTTTATTTAGGCAAAGACGGTAACGGAGACTTTGGATTGCATATAAATACTGAAATGAAAGTATACGAGCGGAATTAAATTTATGAATGCAAAAATAGATGATGATGGAGCAACATTGTATTTGAGAACATCGGCTGCAGTCAAAGTAATGGACAATCAATCAAACGTTTGGATAGCTCAATTATTTAAAGACGAAGGGAAATATGGATTTTCCGTAAAAGCGGATGAATTTGCAATTCAAAGTACAGACGGCAATACTACTCATATGTCTTTTTACGATAACGATGGAGGATCTAAAACTTTAAACTTATTTAACAATTACTTGTTTGCTAAGAAAATATATGCTGATAACATAGCGAACATGGACAATTGTAGTTACATGCAAGCATCTTCAGCCGGTTCAGGAAGTTTATCAGTAACAACTACAGATACGGGAGTTAATCTATATTTTGATGCGGATTGGCAATCAGATGGAAGGTTAAAAAAGAATATAAAAGATAGCAATGTTAATGCATTAGAATTGTTGAGCAAAATACAACATAGAGATTTTTTTTGGAAAAAAGATAATAAACATGAAAAAAATGGATATATAGCACAAGAACTAGAAGAAATAGATGAAAATTTCGTTGTAAAGCATGAAGTAAAAGACGATGATGATAATGTAGTAGATTACGATTATACAATCAATGAGAGATATATAATAACTCTTTTAACAAAAGCAATACAAGAACAGCAAGAAACTATTAATAAACAGCAAGCTCAGATTGAATTTTTAATGAATAGAGTTGATTTAAGTAAGAAGTTTAAGTTTGACAAACAAGTAAAAAAATCTAATATAGTTAAAGACTATGGTGAAAAAATTGTTGTCAGCAGAACAAAATACATTGAAGAGATGAAAAAGTGGAGGGAGAAGAAAAATGGAAAAAATTAATTTTCAAAACGGTGTAACTAAGTTAAATAAAGAAACGATGGATACATTTCAATCTAACATCGAAACTGCAATAGGGGAACTGAGTGAAATATTAGATATACAAGAGATACCATTAACAATAAATGATGAATATGTATATTCGGATGATTTTACAGTATATTGTTATAAAATAGGAAAATTAGTAATTATAGAATTTGGAGTAATAGCTTTTAAATCTGTTCCACCAAACTATGCAACTATAATTTCGGGCGTACCACAAGCTGTTTCAGCAACAATATTTTCCTTATTTGGAAATAATGGCGCAAAAGGAGATACAGTAAGATTAAGAATTTCTTCAAATAATGTGATAACACATTGGGGTTCTCCTTCACATTATGGTGATTCAGCTAATAAGCAATATAGTGGTGTAGTAATGTATAAAACAAATCAATAATTATCATCTAAGCTATAAAAGATATGGAATTACAAGCAATAAAAAAAAGATGGAAAATATTATGCAAAATCGGCACCAAACCGTGTATCTAGTCTAACTGTAAATTCGACATATATATCAGATGTTGATATAAATCAATGTGTTAGAAACGGAAATGTGGTTAGAGTCGATTTTCGAGGAAAAGTTAAGGCTAATATACCAAACGATATTCGGCTTCTTGACTTTGCCGTTTATTCCTGAGCTGCAAGGAGTAATTTTTGCGGCGATTGGTGGAAGATACACAGCAGATACAATAAAATGGATGTATTTTAATCGCAATAGTGAAATTAAAAGTGGTGCGATTAGTGCAGATCAATATGTACACATAAGTTTTACGTATATTTGCAAAGATTAGAGGTGAAAAAGAAGAAAGAATAGCAACAGCAGTGGCTGTGGAAAGTGAGGAAATGAAAATGGAAAAATTATTTAATGATGTAAGTATTGCGATTGGATTAATTGGAGGATTAATTGTAAGCTTTTTAGGAGGATGGGATGGACTAGCAATAACACTAGTATCTTTTATTGTATTAGATTGGATAACAGGACTGTTAAAAGCGATATACAATAAAGAGCTAAGTTCATATAAAGGTTTTAAAGGAATAATAAAGAAAGTAGTAATTCTTATTGTAGTAGGAGTTACAGTATTATTACAGAATAATATGGGAATACCTGCAATACGTGAAATAGTCATGATGTTCTTTATAGCAAATGAAGGTATTTCCTTATTAGAGAATGTTTCTCAAATGGGAGTACCATTTCCAGAGAAATTAAAAGACGTTTTAATACAGTTAAGAGATAAAAAGAAGGAGGGATAGGTTATGGAAATAATTAATACTAACTTAAACTTTAAAGCAATGTCTAATAGACAGACAACAGATAGAATAATATTACACCATTCTGCTAGTTCAGTAGCAAGTGCAGAAGATATACATAGATGGCACTTGAATAATGGCTGGGAAGGTGCAGGATACCACTTTTTAGTTCGAAAAGATGGTAAAGTTTATAGAATGAGATCAGAAGAAAAAATTGGAGCTCATGCTTATATGAATAATTATAATTCTATAGGAATTTGCTTTGAAGGTAATTTTGAAGTAGAAGAAATGCCAGACGTTCAAGTACAGACTGGTAAAGAACTTGTAGCATATTTAAAGAACAAATATCATATTAATAAAGTTCAAGGACATAGAGATGTAAATTCAACATCTTGTCCAGGTCGTAATTTTAGATTTAACGAAATTGCAAATGGACAAGCTATATCTGTAGTAACAGAAAATGCAAAAGGCAAAATAGCAGATATACAATCAACATTAAATAGTAGATATGGCTTTAATATAGCAGTAGATAATATATATGGTGCAGAAACTCATACAGCATTAGTAAAAGCATTACAAACAGAATTAAATAAACAATTTAATAGAAATTTAGCAACAGATGGCATTTTTGGAAATTTAACAAAATCAGCTTGTGTAGTTGTAGAAAAAGGTGACGAAGGAAACATTACATATCTAATTCAAGCAATGCTAATATGCAAAGGCTATGATTTAGAAGCTGATTCTATTTTTGGAAGTATCACAGACAACAAAGTGAAAGAATTTCAAAAAAATAATAATTTAGTAATAGACGGTCTTGTAGGAAAGAACACTTTTGAAAAATTATTTGCATAAAATTATGAGGTAGGTTGATTAATTTCAATCTACCTCTTTTTTTGTGCCCAAAACGGTAAAATTGAGGCATAAAACTATATGCCTAAAAAATAAAAACGCCTTAAAACTGATTCTCATGCGTCGAAAAAATGGCGGAAAATCAAGGAAAATTAATTGTCGAATTTTGTCGTACGATTGTGTAAAAAAGTATTGACGAAAATAACGAAAAATGATATTTTGATATAAATAATATATTATAACACATATAAAAACGGTTAGTGTACATAATATTTACAAGAAGCATAAAATATAGTATAATATAAAATATGAGATGGAGAAGGAGATTGTTATGGGAATCTTAAAGGCTAAAGAATTAGCACAATATATAAGTGAATATTATAAAGAGCACACAGGAAAAGATATTTCACCTGTTAGATTACAAAAAACATTATATTTTTGTTTTGCCTATTGGGGAGGTTTTATATTAAAAGGAAAAAGATACCAAGGAGAAACAACGGAAATTGATGTTTCAAAATATTCTGAATACTTATTTAATGAAAATATTGAAGCATGGGTTTATGGTCCAGTTGTAAAAGATGTATATCATGAGAAAAACTTACTACAATATCATAATGACAATTTATTTAAAGGAGATACTTTCTTACAAGATTTTGTAAACAATGTAATAGATGACACTCTTGAATTAAATGACTTTAGACTAGTTGATATTTCACATTGCGATAAATCGTGGAAAGACAATTTTGACTATGAAGAAATGTTTCATAACAATGTGATTTCTCCTAAAAGTATAGTAGAAGAATATGCAAAAAAATAGTGAAAACCAAATAAGTATAAGAAAAAATAGGTTTAACGAAGCAGAGTGCAGATTTGATGAGGAACAGTATTCATGCTTAAAGATGAAAAGAAACTTTAGATCGATACATGACAAGGATAATAAGTTTACAAACTATGAAAAGAGCTGTGGAACAGATTCATATGCAGAACTCAGAAAGATATACAAGGATTTTAAAAATGGGGTAGATATATTAAATAAATATTTTATAGGCGATGAATTATTGTCAGACAAAAAGAAAATTGAACGTTTAATGAATATATTTTACAATAATACACAAGAGACAATAAAATATTATGAAATTGTAAATAAAGTTAGAAAATACAAACATAAAGAGATTCCTAGAATACAGTTTTATATTCATCGTTGCAATAATGAATTAAATTTAATTTTAGTAGATATATATCATTTGGGGATACCAGGTAAAAAGAATAATAAATATATAGATGATAGAATATACAGAAAAAATATGAACAATAAAACAGATATACAAAGAATTTCACATGAACTTGATAATTAAAAGACTAGCAATAGTCTTTTTCTATTTACAAAAAACAACATTTTTTGCATCTTCGACAAGTTTCGACAGACAAAGTAAACATAATATGTTATAATACATATGAGGTGATTTAATGAGCTACAGAGTAGAACTGTTAATCATAAAAAACAAAGCAAAATTAGAACAAATGATAAGAGAGAATTACAGTAAAGAAAGAATACTAAAGCAGAGTAGACTTTTAGATAAATACATAAATATAAAGATGAGAGAGCTAGTCAGTTAGTTCTCTCAATTATAAAAAAAGCAAAAAAGTAGATATAAAAAATCTACTTTTTTTATCTCATTGACTTGAGGTCAATAAATGTATTCATTAAATATATTATAAAAGAATTTTA